>Ga0209705_10000949_pt1 | contig 15368 bp, 16 predicted proteins | sample PPLLaktember2015_5_FD_187262 | JGI IMG/M metagenome (GOLD analysis project Ga0209705, IMG submission 187262) | Freshwater sediment microbial communities from Prairie Pothole Lake near Jamestown, North Dakota, USA - PPLs Lake P8 Core (1) Depth... | ecosystem: Environmental > Aquatic > Freshwater... | reverse complement strand
GTCCCGGAGGGGTCTGGGATCGATACAATCCCGAGGACTTCTACTTTCAGAACTTTCTTGCCAATGAAGCCTCCCGTGAAAAATACTGGCAGATGGCAACCGAGATGTATGAACCCATGAAAAAAGCCCCCCCCAATCCTGCCCACCTCGCCATTGGCGAGATGGAGAGGCTGGGTAAGCTTGACTGTGTCATTACTCAGAACATCGATGGCCTTCACTTCAAGGCCGGAAACTCGGAAGGAAAGGTGATCCAGCTTCATGGAACGGCCATGCATGTCACCTGTTTGGACTGCGGAAAGAGATATGACCGGGATGAGATCCAGGAACGATTAAAGAAAGGGTTGAAGGTGCCTTATTGCGACGATTGCAAGGGTCCTCTCAAACCTGCGACGATCTCCTTCGGCCAATCCATGCCTGAGAGAGAAACACAGGAAGCTTATCATCGATCCTCGCTCTGTGATCTCTTCATCGTGATCGGGTCGTCCCTGGTTGTTCAACCTGCGGCTTCCATGCCTTTGGTCGCAAAAAGAAATGGTGCAAAATTGGTGATCATTAACCGCGATCCAACTCCCTATGACCATTCGGCGGATATCGTTATTCACGGCCTTGCCGGTCCAATCATGGCGAGCATTCTCGAGAAGGTTCACCCCGTTAGAAGACCTTTGGCCCTCTAACGGGAAGGCTCACACGGGGCATTAAACCCCGGGTTCGCTCCCATAAGGAAATTACCTTCATCCCCGCTGCAAGCCCCGATAGAAGTGAAGCTTCACACGGGGCAAGCAGCCGAGCTTTCTAACGGGGTAAAGGAAGAACGAGGAAAGACACCATGTTAGTCTGTATGAAATGCCACATGGAGTATGAGGAAGGAACCCTTTTCTGTAGTAACTGTGGGGGTGATCTCATAACTAAAGAAGAGCCTAAGCCGGTAAAAGAGGATAACAAAAAAGGGGGGGGAGTGAAACCGGATGGAAGACTCGTCTGCCCCAAATGTCATATTCTCTACGAGAAGTTGACATCCTGCATCCGATGCGGGGCACCCCTTGTCACGCAATCCGCTTTGAAAGAGATGAAAGAATCTCCACCTCCCCTTGTGCCTGAAGGGAAGAAAACAGAATCGAAGCCAGCCCTTCGATCAGAGATCAAGAAAGAACCCGCTCCAGTTCCATCTCCCAAGAAACCACCGGTGGAGCCAAGAAGGGGAGAACCCAAACAACCTTATGCTGCTGATATGATGCAAGAACCTTCTTCTATGGAGGCCGCTGAAAAGAGGCCTAGAAAAGAATTACCGGAGGATAAGAGGGAGAAAGCTTTCAAGCGTGAAAAGCGAAAAAATAGCTTTTTCTATTCACTTCACGGGATTTTGTCTATCATCCTTCTGCTTATGGTCGCTGCTTATTTTCTCATAAACCATTTTCTCACAGGGGAACGTGTTGGCCCACGGCCCCCAAGTTCCAAGAAGACCATTGCATCGCCAGGGAAGGAGAGTTCAACCATTTCCAAGGAGTTTTCCCCCACAGTCCCATCTTCTGCACTGCCAGTTGTTCTTCTTCCCCAGGAAATCCAGAAGCTGTTGGATCTATTGGAAAATATCCGGCAGGCAAACCTAAAAAAGAATATTAGCCTTCTCATGTCCTGTTATGCTTCTGATTACAAAGAAGTGGAAGAGAGGAGAAGAACAGCGCTTCAATCTTGGTCAAGGTATAACTACCTTGACCTTGATTATGTTTTGAAAGTGGAATCCGTATCAATCAATGCTGCCAAGGCGAGAGTGGAGTGGCAGATTCGATCAATTCCAGTAGCAGGAGGACAACTCGAAGAAGGAAAGTCGGTTCTAAATGTTATCTTTCAAAAAGAAAAGAATGAATGGAAAATAAAAGAAGTTACTCCGGTAAAATGAAATCTCGTCTCGGCCCCCTATCTCCATAGTGCCATTTATTTTCCCTCTGACTGAACACTTTTTGTCCATTTATGAACTTTTTTAACACTTTCTTCCCTGGTTCTTTTTTTCCACCACACAAAACCTATTGAAATTTCAAGATAAAATTTAATCCTCAACACGGCATATAAAATGCAAAAAGTCCTTCTGTTGGCCATTTTTTACGAATCGGACTGCTATTTGTAATTCCTGAATATGATTAGATTTCTACCCACTTGAGTGACATCTGTGGGACAATCAAATGTGAAATTAAAGGAGGAATGGTGATGATTAGGCTTTATCGTTTAAACAATCTGAGCATTATTATAATCTTAAGCTTGCTCATCTTTTCATGTTCCCAACTGGGTATCCAATCGAAGAAGGAGACACCCGAACCCTCCACGATTCCCGAATGTAAGAAGAATTATGCAAAGGAAGGCATCTGGCCCTTCAACCCAGTTTATAAGACATGGGTGAAATACAGCCCTCTTGACCATAAGAAAGGATTTGACACCGCTGTAATGGCCGTGAAAACCAGTGGTTATAAAACGATCTCTACGGACCGAGACTCCGGAACAATCAATGCAGAGATCACCTCCCAAGAAGTGGACGGAAAGACTGATCCAGTCGAGATCAAACTGGTCAAAGAACAAGGGTCTGTTACCGTCCATCTCAGTTCAAGTTCAGCCAGTGGCGATTCAGGAAAAGAGTGCTTCTGCAGTTTCTATAATGAGTTCGAAAAATTGCTGAAACGATCGCACCCTGCCCGGGTAGCAAAGCAGGCTTCACTTCCTCCCAAAAAATCTCTTGAACCAGGCAAAGATTCTTCCCAACCCTCACCGCCTCCTGTAGCGGAGACTCCAAAAACTTCTTATCCACCCGATCCACCCCCAAAAACGCTACCCAAGACCCGGGTGGCGTGGGCTAAGGTCAATTTACGAGAAGGTCCAGGAATGAAATACAAAGTAATGGGAAAAGTAACGAAAGGAACTCCTTTGGCCATTCTTGAGGAAAAAGGAGAATGGTACCATGTTCGCATGGAGAATGGGAAAGAGGCATGGATTAGTAAAACCGCCACCTCTGAAGGAGTCAAAGTTCGTCCAACTTCAGGGTCATCTCCGTCTCCACCTTCATCCCAAACTCCTTCGACAACCGTTCAATCCTCGAAGCCAAAAAGTCCAATGTAAGGGATGCAACATGGTGATCTGCCCGAAATGCAATATTGAATATGATGCAGGGAAGAAGTTTTGCAGGAAATGTGGGAGCTTCCTGTTAACAGAAGAAGAAGCTCCTGCCGGACTCGAGGGGTGGGGTCCAATCGGGGGGGTGAGAACAAAAGCGAAACTCATTTGTCCAAAGTGCCAGGCCCTTTATGAGATAGGAAACTACTGCAGAAGATGTGGCTCTCTATTGGTGCAGCGGATCATCTCCGAGGGAGTAGACGTTCTAGGTTTGGGAAAAAAGTCCATCAAAAAATGGTCCAACCAATGGCTGAGGCTCTGTGAAGAAAAGAAAGACTTAGAAATCTGTCTGAGCAAGCTGGAGGCGCAGCGGGACAGAGTCTCCATGAATATTCTCAACCCCGTGCTCACTCGTTATCGGGATCAGTTGGAATCTTTATCGTCCTTGCATCAGGAAATGGAAACGGAGTTTGAATCTGTCAGAAAGAGGGCATCTGAGGAAATCGATCTCCTGGAAAAAGAGTTGCAACCTATGCAGAAAAGGTTTGCGGAGGTCCAGTCTCTTTATCAGTTAGGAGCGATGACAAAGGCGGATTTTTCCAGAGAGAAGAATGAAATGATGAGGGAGATAGAATCAAGAGAAAGAAGTTTAGCAAAATATCGGCGCATCCTATCCATCTTACCTAGTAAGTTGGGAGGGGGGGTGGTTTCCCACAGGGTGGCAGGCAATTTCCTTCGGCCCTTCCCCCTGATGATTGCGGGTGGGTTGTTCGTCCTGGTGTTCGCATTAGGCTACTTCTTCTGGCAAGAACCCTCTTCCTCTCACACACCGCCTTCCAAAGAAATTGCATCTCCCTCTGCTGGAATACCTTCTCCGCAGAGCCAATCGCCTGTTTCTGAAAAGAAAGAAGCCGAAAAGATAAGATCCCTCTTTGAGAATATTCGACAGGCAAACCTCAAGAAGAACATCGGCCTCTTTATGTCCTGTTACTCCCACGATTTCGAGGACAAGGAGGGTAAGCGGCTTGCCGTCCTCGAAACATGGGAAAATTTCAATTACCTCGATCTCTCTTATCGTCTCAAAAAACAGACGAGTACGGGCGATACGGCTGATGTCAGGGTGGAGTGGCTCATCAGGACTTCCCCGAAAGCCGGCGGGCAACCCCAAGACAGCAGAACCGTTTTGAACGTTACGTTAAGCAGGGAAGAGGGAAACTGGAAGATAAAAGCGATTAGATCTGCAAGTTAATATAGTGCATCAGAAGTACTTTTACTTTGTTTGTCATTCCGGGCTTGACCCGGAATCCAGTGTTTTTGAACTAACACAAACGCATTTATTTCTTTGAAATGAGGCCCCCTCACCCTCCCCTCTCCCCGCTGGGGAGAGGGATGGGGTGAGGGGAGATTCCGTTGACTGTAATGAGATTTAATGCTCTTGTATTAGAGTGAGTGAACGGGAGGGAACAGAAAATGTTTTGCGCATGTTGTGGTGCATCGAACCTGGACGATGCTGAGTTTTGCGTCAATTGTGGTGAATCGACGAGCCAAGATCAAGCGAAGGGAAAACCTTCTCGTGCAAAGGGATTAAAAGATGTTTCCTTCCTCAAGAAGGGAAGTTTTCTGCAGGCCCTTTTCGATTTCTCTTTCAACCATTTTTTCACTCCCAAAATCATCAAGCTTCTCTATGGGTTATCGATATTCTCTGCCGGATTGATCGCCGTTTTTTTCATTATCTTCGGATTTAGTGCCTCCACGGGGTTTGGAATTTTTGCACTCCTCATCGGTGCTCCCGTGATCTTTCTTCTGGCTGTGATTTGCAGCCGCATCTACCTGGAATTGATGATCGCCATTTTTCGAATTGCTGAAACCCTGGCCAACAGAGGAGAAAAGCCAGAACCCAAAGACGGCATCCAATGGAATGTGTAGTCGTACGTCCCCGCCTCAATTGAGTCCGGGTGCGGTCACACCTTCATTTGTCATAATCTTTTATCACTTCGGTTTTTTCCCGTCTCTCTCGAAACCCTCGGATTGAATCCTCCCTGAATCGTCGAACTCCAGATAATAGACGAAGGGCGTCCGGATGCTGGACATAAGGAACCTAACGTCCATAAATTCTACACGGTGTGTTCCATTCGTAGAATTCACAGATCTTACAACCGGAAACCGGGCGAACCAGTAGTAAAACTTGACGCCGTCTGTTTGCAAAGCCTTCTTCACCCATGGAGAATCCGGAAATTTGACCCACGATTTGTAGGCCATTTTATCAGGGGGATAATAGAGGTACCCTAAATTATCAAAAAATGAGCTAGAATTGGAGGCTTGTTTGGGGGGTTCTTTCTTAAGGAAATCGACGAATCCCTGGTAGACGTTGTCCTTTGTCTCAATATAATTCGCCCACCGAAACGGTGAGGCAGGCTGGGGCATGGAAGCTACTTGAACAACCTCTTCGTTTACATTCCGGACGTAGGTCTTGGCGACCTCAATCGCCCGATCGTGTTGAACCCAACAGAACAGGACGTAAAAGAAAAGGCCGATGAGGGACCCCCAGCAGATCCAACTGGACTTTTTCTTCCAAAGAAGACTGGCTACCAATGGGAAAAAGACGATTCCAGAGAAGATCAGGTCGATGATGAAGATGAGGTCCCAGGCATATCGATGTTCAAAAAAGGGTGAAAAAATCATGGTGCCATAGGAGGTGAAAAGGTCTAGAAGGACATGGCTGACTAGAACGGGGAGACAGATTTTGTAGAAACTCCAGAAGTGGGGGCGCTTCGATACCTTGACGAAGACCCAACTGAAGAAGAGAGCGTAGAAGGGGATCAGAATGAGAGAATGGGTGAAGTCCCGGTGATACTCGAGATAGAATTGGCGGTTGAAAAGGCCAAGCACAAAATCGCTGTCAGGAAATGCCCCCATTGCCAGACCTGCGACTGTTCCCCAATTGCCAACTCTCTCATCATCGATCGCCCCGGCGATGAGGGCCCCTGTCAGGGTATGGGTAATGCTGTCCACAGACTAATATTAACTTGTAAAAAGTCCCAAAAGCAACCATGGCGGATTCTCACTACATTGTGAATCTATAATTTTATGGACGTCCCTTTTATGTTTTTGACTGGCTCTAATTCTATTTCAGATACGGCCGAATCAGACACTTTATGAAAAGGAGCCTTTTCCCCTCTGGCTTGACATGACATCTCCTCTGTGATTATAATGTAATTACATTCCATCAGGAGGGAATGCCTAATGAAGACTCGTTTAGTTCGTATTGGTAACTCGCGTGGTGTTCGGCTTCCTAAAGCAATCATTGCGCAAGCCGGGTTGACCGAAGAAGTGGAGCTGGGTGTGCGAGATGGAGCTATCGTTATCGCCCGCGCCACCTCAGCTCGCTTAGGATGGGCCGACGCGGCCAGGCAAATGCGTCAACGTGATGAAGATCTTTTGCTTGATCCACCTGTTCCTACCCTCTTTGACGAGAAGGAGTGGGAGTGGTGATGACAGAGGTTGTCCGTCGGGGCGATGTATTCTTGGTTAATCTGAACCCAGCCCGAGGAGGCGAGATCAAGAACACTCGCCCCTGTGTAGTTGTCTCGCCGGACGAACTTAATGCCTATTTGCGAACGTTTATGGTGGCCCCCCTCACAACTGGAGGCCATCCCTACCCATTCCGAGTCCCGTGCCGGTTTGAAGGCCGGGCGGGATACGTCGTGATTGACCAGATTCGCACCGTCGATCGGGAGCGCTTGGTGCGTCGCCTTGGTAAGCTGTCGGCATCCACCCTAGGGCGTGTTCTTGCGATATTGCAAGAGATGTTCACACCATAATCATGGGCTAATAACAGCATGAACCTGACGCGGATTAGCCGCGTCAGGCTTTTACGATTGGCGACTGCCCGCGCAGGTTATGCAAATCGTTCTTAAATAAGAATTTCTTGACAAAGTATGCATGCATCATGCATATTGGTACATATACATATCCCGGAGGGTAATATGAGGACGACCTTAAACATCGAAGACAGCCTAATTAAGAAAGTTTCAAAGCTAACAGGCATTAAAGAAAAAACAACACTCGTCAAGCTTGGTTTAGAGGCATTAATTGCAATGGAAAGCAGTAAGAGGCTTGCAAAACTGGGCGGAACGGAAAAGGAACTGAAAATGATACCCCGCCGGAGAATAGCAGAGAAATAAAATGGTTCTTGTTGATACCTCCGTATGGGTGTCTCACCTGCGTCACGGAAATGAAGAGCTCAAGAAATTATTGCATGACGGAGAAGTTGTATGCCACCCATTCATTGTTGGTGAGCTTGCTTGTGGGAATCTCAAAAATAGGGATGAAATCCTTACCTATCTTCAATCCCTTCCAATGACGATCTTAGCCGAAGATGAAGAAGTCCTAAACTTCATTGAGAATAATCAACTGATGGGAAAGGGGTTAGGCTACATAGATGTCCATCTGATTGCATCCGCTTTATTAACAAATGTTCTCCTTTGGACCCTCGATAAAACCCTGAACAAGTTTGCTGAGGAAATCGGCATAAATTATTGACGAGAAAGGATTCAGATAACCTATCACTCCAGCGGATGGCTGATAGCCACCTCTGATTTAAGTCGTTAGGCATAAAAGTCAAGGCATTGATTGACCACCCCATTTGCACTTCCCTTAATCGTTCTCCTTGCCAAGATGGAGAGAACGGGATAATTCATCAGAGGTATCTCTTAAACCACGCGGTGCTGAGTTCCATGGCATGGCTGCGATGGGCCGGATCTGTCAGACGGTGGTCAGCGCCCTCAAGGATACGAATCTCTTTTGGGGCACCCAGGTTATGAAAGATCTCCCAGGCCTGATCCACAGGAACAAGCTCATCCTTCTCGCCGTGGATCACTAGGCAATTGGATACTTCAGGTAAGAGCGGAAGAAGCCGATGTTTTGGAAGATCCTCAAAGAAAGCTTCTTCCGGGAGAGGGTGGCCTCCGGTCCCTTTATTCGATTTGAGATCATCCAGGTGAAAGGGTGTGGCCCAGATGACAGCTGCCCGGATCTTTTCTTCCATGGATGCCTTGATGAGAGAAACATAGCCTCCCAGGCTTGAACCCAATAATCCAATTTTATTTTTCAGATCTCGGCGCGATCTCATAAATTCGATGGCCGAGTCGAGATCCACAATCCTCCTGCTAATGGTATCCTCTTCCATTCTCCCTTCGCTTTCGCCGATTCCCCTGAAATCGAAGCGAAGCATGGCAATCCCCTCCTGGGAAAGTCTATCCCCAAGAGCGATATACTTCTCACTCTCCTTGCTCGAAAGAAGCCCGTGAGAGGCAATGACCCCTGGAGGACTCTTCTTTTCAGGAAGGTGAAGAACACCTGCAATCTTTTGACCTTCGCTTAGGAAAGTAACCTTCTCCATTCTCATCACGTATTCTCCTCGATTACGTGTCCGCGACCGTGATCCGTGTCAAATCCCCCTTCCTCCCCCTTTTCTAAAGGGGGAGGGATTTCTTATCCTTCGTTCTTAACTCTTCTTCCGTTACTCTTCACTCCGAACTCATAACTCCGAACTGTCTTTATATTGTGACTCCTGCTTCCTCCATTGCCTTGATATATTCTTTCCTCAATACCTCTTTTGAAATTCCATGATCAATAAAATCCCATGGGAAGATTTCATCTAAGCCTCTCCATCGGTAGACATAGAAGTCCGGGTTGAAATTGGTCTCCCGAAGAGCCCTGCTCCAATCTCCCTGGGACTGATGGGCAGCCATCAATATCTTTCCAACCTTTCGATCTCCCTTTGAAAATAGGGTCTGAAGATAAGCCCACTTCGGAAGGTCATGAATCATCTCTATCCCTCTTTCGCCTTTTAGCCCCCTTTGAATCATCTTCAGCTTTCTCTTCAACTCACCCACTTCCTCCAAGGGTAGCCACTGGAAAGGAGTGGCCGGCTTGGGAATGAAGGGGTTGACGCTCAGGACAATATTCCATCTCCCCTTCCCCCCTTTCCGCTTGAAGAGAATGCGGTGTCGAATCTGCTTGGCAAGATCAAGGATGGCCTTTACATCCTCATCCGTCTCAGAGGGAAGGCCGATTAAGAAATAGCATTTGATCTGAAGAAGGCCATGCCCCACCAGAATATCAATGGACTTTAAGATTTCTTCCTCTGTGTAACCTTTTCTCAACACCTTCCGAAGCCTTTCCGTGCCGGCCTCGGGCGCAATGGAAACGGACTGAATCTGACTCTCTCTTAGACACTGTGCCAGTGGATCGCTAATGGCGTCCACTCTTAGGGATGCCAGCGAGATCCCTCCCCGCTTAAGAAGGATGTTCTCACATAAAGGAATAAGGTGGGGGTAATCAGATACGGCCGTCCCTGTAAGACCAATCCGATGTTCCTCTGAAAGACCCTCCTTCGATAAGGATTCAAGGACAGGAAGGCTTCGGCTTCGAAAAGGATGATAAACGAAGCAAGCAGCGCAGAAGCGGCAGCCCCTCGGACACCCCCGGTTCACCTCTACCAGAGCCATCCCCCTCAGTTCTGTATCCGGGGTGAAAAGAGTTGATCGTGTCGAGAAACGATCGATTTCACGGATCCATCTCCTTTTAACCTTCGGAGGAAGACCTGGTTTAGGATCCATCGCCCCGATCCTTCCATCCTCTTGATAAGTCACTTGATAAAACTTTGGGATATAAACTCCTTCAACCTCGACCAGCTTTTTCAGAAGATCGTCTTTCTCTTGCCTCCCCGAAAAGTGGAGGCGGTAGGCCTCTAAGAATTCTCCGATGACCTCCTCTGCCTCGCCGAGGATGAAGAGGTCAAAAAATTGACTGAGGGGTTCGGGATTTAAAAAGACGGAGACCCCCCCTGCCATGACCAGAGGATGTCCCTTCCCCCGATGGCGGCTCTCTATGGGGACGCGGGCCAAGTCTAGGATGGAAAGGATGTTCAAGAAATCATTTTCAAACGAGATAGAGAAAGCCAAGATGTCGAATTCGGAAAGGGGTTCTTGGGATTCCAATGAGAACAGGGGAGTACGGGTTTGGTGATGTTCCTGAAGGTCCTCTGGGGCTGGAAGGAAGGCCCTCTCGCAGACGATATCTTCTTCAAGGTTCAGAAGATGATAGAGGGTTTGAAATCCTAGGTTGGACATTCCTACATGGTAGGAATTGGGATAGATGAGACAAATGGAAAATTTGCCGCTCCATGATTTCCGGACAGTTCCTTTCTCTTTCTCAAGAATCTGCCTGGCCTTCTGAATGAGCTTCCAAGATGTCATTTCTCGCAAGTGGAAGGTGAATGGTGAAAGTCGTTATTTCACTATAACAGATTTCCATGTTTCCATGGAATAGGTTTTACCTTTTGCCACTCGCGACTTGCACCTTACGACTTACCGATTCAGTCGGCCTGTTTTCTCATGAACGTGGGGATATCGAACCGATCTTCATCCTCCGTGGAGAAATCGGCTGATTCGACCAATTTCAATTCATCATACCGCTCGTTGGCCTTCACCCGTCTCATAAAGGTAGGAAGATCTCTGTTTTCCCTCAGGTTGCTCTCCTTCAAACTGCTTTCTCTTAAACTGTTCTCTCTCATGCTGAAGGAGATGGGGGCCGTTCTTCCTCTGAACCGGGAGAGGCTTTTCTCCTCTGCCTTCCCAAAGCCGGTGGCGATGACCGTCACGCGGATCTCCTCTTTCATGGCCTCATCGATCACCATCCCCCAGATGATGTTGGCATCCTCATGAGCTTCCTTCTGAATGAGGGTGGTGGCCTCGTTAATCTCACTGAGGGTCATCGTCGGGCTTCCGGTGATGTTGATGAGAAGCCCCCTGGCTCCCTCAATGGAGATATCTTCCAGGAGAGGACTGGAGATGGCTTTCTGGGCCGCCTCTATCGAACGATTATCTCCTGACGCGATCCCGGTCCCCATCAGGGCCATTCCGGTCTCGGACATGATCGTACGGACATCTGCGAAGTCCAGATTGATGATGCCTTGGCCCACAATAATGTCGGAGATTCCCTTGGCGGCATGATAGAGAATCTCATCGGCTTTCTTAAAAGCCTCCAACAGGGTCATATTCTTCCCGCTGATGCTGAGGAGGCGTTGATTTGGAATGGTGATCAGGGCGTCTGCGACCATTCTCAGATTGGCGAGCCCCTCTTCAGCCTGTTTCATCCTCTTCTTCCCTTCGAAGTGGAAAGGTTTCGTGACAATCGCCACAGTCAAGGCCCCTGCTTCCCTTGCCACTTCAGCGATCACCGGAGCGCCTCCTGTCCCTGTCCCGCCTCCCAATCCGGCAGTGATGAAGATCATGTCCGCACCTTTCAGGGTCTCGCGGATCTTCTCGACATCTTCCAGAGCAGCCTTTCTTCCGACCTCGGGATTCGCACCCGCTCCAAGCCCTTTGGTTAAACTGGCACCTAACTGCAACTTGACCGGAGCTAGATTTGCTGCCAATGCCTGAGCATCCGTATTGGCCGCGATGAATTCCACACCTGTGAGTTGACACGAGATCATCGTATTCAGGGCATTGTTTCCCCCGCCTCCAACACCGAAGACCTTGACCTTGGCAGCCAAATTTTTATTTTCGTCAAATTCGATCATATCTCCCTCCTCTTGTTTAGAATTCAAATCCGAATATCGAAATCCGAAGCACGAAACAAATCCCAATCTCGAATGCTCAAAATCCGAAACAGAACAATATGTTTGGAACATTTGAATTTTGGATTTCGGATTTGTTTCGAATTTCGAAATTCGAATTTCGAATTTTTGTTAAAAGAATTCTTCTATCCATTCCTTCATCCGGTGCGTGACCTTGCTAAAGATATTCCCTTCCCCTTTCTTGAATCGGCTCTGTGCCATGTTTCGGCTTCCATAGAGAACCAGTCCCACTCCCGTCGCATACATGGGGCTGTTGACTAAGTCGACCAACCCGCTAATGCCGATCGGAATTCCTTTCCGAACCGGCACATTAAAGATCTGCTCGGCCAGATCAGGAACTCCTTCGAGGAGGGCGCTTCCCCCCGTGAGAATAATTCCGGAAGCGAGCAGATTTCCATAACCCGTCCTCATGATTTCATGGTGAACCAGACTGAGGATTTCCTCAACCCTCGCTTCAATGATCTCTGCCAGAGTATGTCGGGAGAGGGCTCGGGGCTTCCTTCCTCCCACACTGGGAACTTCGATGGTCTCATCCTTGCGAACCAGAGAGGTCAAGGCACATCCGTATCGTATCTTGATCTTCTCCGCCTCCTCCAAGGGTGTCCGGAGTCCCAGTGAGATGTCGTTCGTGATGTGGCTTCCGGCCAAGGAAAAGACAGCGGTGTGTTTGATGGAACCGCTTGAAAAGATGACCAGATCCGTCGTCCCGCCTCCGATATCAATGATCGCTACTCCCAATTCCTTCTCTTCCGGAGTTAAAACCGCTTCGCTCGAACCCAGTTGTTCCAAGACAATATCATCTACATCGAGTCCAGCCCGGTTGGCACATTTGATAATATTCTGAGCAGAGGTAATGGCACCGGTGACGATATGTACCCTTCCCTCCAGCCTCACGCCCGACATGCCTACCGGATCTCGGATCCCATCCTGATCATCCACAATGAATTCCTGGGGGATGATGTGGATGACCTCCCGGTCCATGGGGATGGCAACGGCACTTGCTGCGTCGATCACCCGCTTTACATCGTTCGGAGTGATCTCCTTGTTCTTCACGGCGATGACCCCATGGCTGTTAATTCCCTTGATATGTCCCCCTGCAATCCCTGCATAGACAGAGGTGAGATGAACCCCTGCCATCAATTCCGCCTCTTCAACTGCCTTCTTGATCGACTGGACGGTGCTGTCAATGTTGATCACGACACCCTTCCGCAATCCCTTGGAGGGATGGGTCCCGATGCCGATGATATTGATCTGGCCATCGGCCAGCTCTGCGACCACGGTACAGATTTTTGTGGTGCCAATATCCAACCCAACGACTAACGAATCCTTCCTGCTCATCTCTTGATCACCCCCTTTCTATCTTCCCCTCTGATGACCCTCTTCACCACCACTCTTCTCGCATCGCTGCAGTCGATGGAAGCCGCTGCCCAACCCCTCTTCCGCAGATCGGACCAGATGAGGGACAATTTCTTCAACTTCTCTCCGAAATCCTCCCACCCCATTTTAACTTCCAACCCTTCCACCTGGGTGAAACAGTGAACCCCAAAGGTTTTCTCCATATGAATCTCTGAAATCTCTTCCAAAGGGGAAGCCTTTTCCCTTTCGGCAATTCTTAAAAGTTCAAGGGCCTTCATGATGAGGCGGTTCGCCTCTCCCGGATTCTTCTCCAGGGTCTCACGATTCAACCCGGTGAGAAAGGGGAAATTATACTCGTCCTTATCCCCAAGAGGTGAAAAGATCACGCCCTTGGTATCGATGTAATAGAGTTCTTCTAACTGGAGGATGGCGATCGGCCTCCGCTCCACTACCTGAACCCATATCCTGTCTGGAAAGACCTTTCTCACTTTCACATGGTCGATCCAAGGATGGGATTCCAACCGCCTGGCCACATCCCTCAGCCGAAGGGTAAAGAGATTGGGCATCCCTTCGATCGTGAGGAGGGAAAGAAGGGTCTCCTTGGGGATCTTTTGATACCCCTCGATTTCCACTTCTCTCACTCGAAATAGTGGATCCCCCAAGAGATGAGCATACAGGCGATGGCCGATGAAGAGAGAGAAAGAGATAAGGAGAAGGTATAAAGTGATTCGTAGGGTCTTTTTAAAGATCGCCAGAATTTTTCCCTCCGCTTTCCATTCTCTTCTCTTCTTGGGCCGTAAGAACTCTTCTGTCATATCCGGTTTCCTAAACCTCCATTCCCCTGATTCCCCGGTCCCTCGGCCTGAGCCCAACGTCCGTATGGAGGGCCCTCCCTCCCGCCCGGAAGCAGGAGGGAGGGGTGGGATGGGGAAAGGGGGATGAAGGAGGATGATCACATTTTTAATGCAGCTCCTAGCAGGATCCGCTCCACCAGGTCTTCGAAAGAGATTCCCGCATAACGAGCGGCCTTCGGTAAGAGACTGGTCTCCGTCATCCCGGGCATCGTGTTCACATCGATGACAAAAGGATTTCCCTCCTCGTCGGTCATCAAATCGACTCTCGCACAACCGGAGCAACCTAAAGCCTGAAAGGCCCTGAGGCTGACCTCCTGAGCATAAAGATATTTCTCCCTGGGTATTCGAGCAGGAATGATATATTCTGTCTCGCCCTTCGTATATTTTGCGTGGTAGTCATAAAAGCCACTCTTGGGAACGATCTCAATGACGGGCAAAGGAATATCTTCCAGGATGCCTACGGTAATCTCACTGCCCTTCATAAACTCCTCTATCAAGATCTCCTCATCATATTGCCCAGCCTCTTTCAGAGCGGGGATCAGTTCCTCTTTCCTCTTGACGATGGAGATCCCAATGGTAGACCCTTCCCTCGCCGGTTTGACGACAACCGGGAGAGGGAGGGAAATCGATTTCCGTGAGTTCTTCTCAATGTCATCGCGATAAAAGACTTCATACGTTGGGGTAGGGATATGCTCGCAGAAGAAAAATTTCTTGGCCATGATCTTATGAAGAGCCAGAGCACTGGCTAACACTCCTGACCCCGTATAGGGGATCCTCATCAACTCCAGCATCCCCTGGATCGTCCCATCCTCTCCAAATCTCCCGTGGAGAGCGATAAAAGCAACTTCAATCGTTTCCTTGATCAATGTTTCTGCAATGTCCTGTCCTACATCAACGGGCAAAGCGTGATACCCCTTTTCAGTCAGGGCCTTCAGGATGGCCTTTCCCGTTCTCATGGAGATCTCTCTCTCCCGCGAGAGGCCACCCATCATCACTCCGATCTTCTTTTTCCTAAAGGATTGCTCTTTCACTCGCCTACCACCCTGACTTCCCGCTCAAGGGAAATGCCCTTCTCCTCATAGATCTTCTTCTCCACCATCTCCATGAGATGAATCACTTCTTCAGCCGTGGCCTTTCCCAAATTGACGATGAAATTGGCATGCCGGTCTGAAATCATCGCCTGCCCCATTCGAAACCCTTTCAGCCCTGCCTCTTCGATCCACTTCCCCGCAGGTCCTTCTTTCGGATTCTTAAAAATGGAGCCGGCGCTGGGGGCATCCAGAGGTTGCGTCCTCTTCCTCATCTCTGAATAGGACCTCACCTTTTCGAGAATTTCCTCCTTCTTCCCTTTTCTCAACTGAAACCGTCCTTTGAGGATGACCCAGGAGACCGGGAGGTCCAATCTTCGATAGGAG
>Ga0209705_10000948_pt1 | contig 15374 bp, 10 predicted proteins | sample PPLLaktember2015_5_FD_187262 | JGI IMG/M metagenome (GOLD analysis project Ga0209705, IMG submission 187262) | Freshwater sediment microbial communities from Prairie Pothole Lake near Jamestown, North Dakota, USA - PPLs Lake P8 Core (1) Depth... | ecosystem: Environmental > Aquatic > Freshwater... | reverse complement strand
ACAGGACCGAGTTCATCGGCCGCAACGGCTCCCTTCGCTCGCCCGCGGCGATGAGGCGGTCCGGACTCTCGGGGAAAACGGGCGCGGGGCTGGACCCCTGCGCGGCTCTCCAGGTCGTCATCGAGCTCTCGGAAGGCGAGGAGAAAGAGGTTGTTTTTCTCCTTGGCGCCAGCCGCGGCGAGGAAGACGCACAGCGGCTGGTCAGGACGTACGGCAGCGCGGCATCGGCGCGCCAATCCCTGCAAGCGGTCTGGGATCGCTGGAATCGACTTCTCGGGGCCGTTTATGTGGAATCGCCCGACCAGGCCTTTAATGTCCTTGCTAACGGCTGGCTGGCCTATCAGGTGATCAGCTCCCGGTTTTGGGGTCGCAGCGGCTATTATCAGTCCTCGGGAGCCTACGGGTTCCGCGACCAGCTTCAGGATTCGATGGCGCTCCTGGACGGAGCTCCCTGGCTGGCCAGGGAACAGATTCTTCTCTGCGCGGAACATCAATTCCGCGAGGGGGACGTCCAGCATTGGTGGCACCCGCCGTCGGGACGCGGCGTCCGTACGCACATCAGCGATGATTCTCTGTGGCTGCCATACGCCGTTTGCCGGTATGTCAAGGCGACCGGGGACAGCGGACTTCTGGACGAACAGCGGCCGTTCCTCGAGGGGAGGCCCGTCGATCCGGGGGAGGACGCCCGTTTCGACCTCTGGCAGCGCTCGAGCGAAATGGGGTCGGTCTACGAGCACTGTATGAGGGCCATCAAACGGGGGCTGACCTTCGGCGTGCATGGCCTGCCGCTCATCGGCAGCGGCGACTGGAACGACGGGATGAACCTGGTCGGTCGCGCTGGCCGCGGGGAAAGCGTCTGGCTGGCCTGGTTCCTTTTCGACGTCCTCAACCGGTTCGCCGATTTGGCGGACGCGAAGGGCGACGGGGAATTCGGCCGCGTCTGCCGCAGGCAGGCCGAGACGGTCCGGCAGAGCGCTGAGACCAGCGCTTGGGACGGGCAGTGGTATCGGCGGGCCTATTTCGACGACGGCCGGGCGCTCGGCTCCGCCGCCAACGCGGAATGCCAGATCGATTCCCTCCCCCAGAGCTGGGCTGTGATCTCGGGGGCCGCGGCGCGGCCTAGAGCCCGGCAGGCCATGGAATCCGTCGTCGAACGCCTCTACCTCCCTCAGGATGGGCTCATCAAGCTGCTCGACCCGCCCTTCGACTCCTCAGCCCTCGAGCCCGGCTACATCAAGGCCTATCCCCCGGGGATTCGAGAGAACGGCGGCCATTACAGTCACGCGGCGATCTGGGTCGCCCTCGCTTTTGCCAAGCTCGGCGATAAGAAGCGGGCTTGGGAGCTGTTCGGGGCGCTCAATCCCATACGTCACGCCGATACCCCCGAGAAGATGGAGATCTTCAGGGTTGAACCCTACGTCATGCCCGGCGATATCCTTACCGCGCCGCCCCATAGGGGACGCGGTGGCTGGACCTGGTACACGGGCAGCGCCGGGTGGATGTACCGCCTGGCCGTGGAGACGCTTCTCGGCCTCCGGCTCGAGGTGGATAAGCTATGGCTCGAACCCTTGCTCCCCGACGAATGGGCGAGTTGCAGGGTTCATTATCGATTTAGAGAGACGTTTTATCACCTCACCTTCCGGCGCGTCGGCGAGGGCGGGGACCGTATCGTCCGCGTGTCTGAAGACGGCCGCGATTCCGGGGGGCCATTCATCTCCCTGGCCGACGATAGGGCCGATCACCACGTGGAGGTCCTCCTCGGCGCTTGACGCCCAGGCCCCCCAGACGCGCACCTTCTCGCCAGGTTGCTTTTGGCCCTGTTGTCCGTTATGCTTGACGCACTTGACGGATAGCTCAATGGGGCCAGAAAAGAGCAGCCCGGTCGCCGATTCCCCCCTCCACATCCTCGTTGTGGATGACGAGCTCAATATCCGGAAGACGCTGACGATCTGTCTCGAGACCGAAGGCCACAAGGTCACCGCCGTCAGCAACTTCCAGGATGCCCTGGCCGAGGCTTCGCGCAGGTCCTTCGAGCTCGCCTTCGTGGATCTCCGGCTGGGGACCGACGACGGTCTCGACCTCATCCCGGCCCTCCTGGCGGCCACGCCCTGGCTCAAGATCATCGTTATCACGGCTTACGCGTCAATAGACACGGCTGTCGAGGCGATCCGGCGCGGAGCCACCGATTATATCCCCAAGCCGTTCACGCCGGCCCAGATCAACCTGGCGGTCCGGAAGGTTTTCGAAGTCCGGTCCCTGGAGCGGAAGGTCGAGGCGCTCCAAGAGGACCTCGGGCGCCAGCGTCCGGAGACCGATTTCTCGAGCTCGAGCCCCCGGATGCGGCGGGCCGTGAACGTGGCGCGTCAAGCCGCGGCGTCCGAAGCCACCATTCTCCTCAGCGGGGAGAGCGGGACAGGCAAGACCGTCCTGGCCCGGGCCATCCACTCCTGGAGCGGCCGCTCAGACAGGCCGTTCAGCCTCATCTCGTGCCCTTCGTTCTCTCCCGAGCTCCTGGAAAGCGAGCTCTTCGGGCATGTGAAAGGCGCCTTTACGGGAGCCCTGCGCGACAATCCCGGCCGGATCGACGCGACCGACGGCGGGACGCTTTTTCTGGACGAGATCGGCGATCTGCCGCTCGCCCTTCAGCCTAAGCTTCTGCGTTTTGTCCAGGACCGGGAATACGAGCGCGTCGGCGACACCGTCACGCGAAAGGCCGATGTCCGGTTGATCGCCGCCACGAACACGGACCTCGGGGACGCCGTCAAGGCAGGTCGATTCCGCGAGGACCTCTATTTCCGCCTCAGCGTCATCCCGATCGAGATCCCTCCTCTCCGGGAGAGGCCCGCCGACGTGCCGGTCCTGGCGGAGCGTCTACTGGCCTTCCACGCCCGGAACAATCACCGCTCATTCCTGGGCTTCAGCGATGAAGCCCTCCGGGTATTGGCCGCTTACCAATGGCCGGGGAACCTCAGGGAATTGAGCAACGCCATCGAGCGGGCCGTGATCCTCTGCCCGGCCGACCGCATCGGCCTCGAGTGTCTCCCCGCGTATCTCTCCCCGCGAGGGGCCGAGGTCAAGGTCGGCGACCCCGTCAGTCTCGACAAGGTCGAGGAAGCCCATATTCGGCGAGTCCTTGCAAGCTCCAAGTCTCTCCAGGAAGCGGCGGCCGTTCTCGGCATCGACCAGGCCACCCTCTGGCGGCGAAGAAAACAGTACGGCATCTGACACTGGGCGGCCCCCCGGCGCCTTGGGCTTGCTGAGCCGGGACGCATTGCATTTTTCAAAGAGATATCGGGCAATTCCTTGAATGGCGCAAGCTCTTCATCCGCCCGGATTATGTTTCTTGTTTTTTATCAATAAATTAGACCACTAAATCATTGGCACGAACCTTGCTTTTAACAGGAGCTAAGGAAAGATACCATGCTTGGTCTACGCCAAAAGATCTCTTTGGGATTCGGGGCGCTCCTGATCATCATCATCGTCATCGGGACACAGAGCATTCTCAGTCTCTCCAGGTTGGGTGTTTCGATCGACGTCATCCTGCGGGAAAATTTCCGGAGCGTCATCGCCTGTCAGCAGATGAAAGAATCGCTGGAGCGCATCGACAGCGGGATCCTCTTCGTTCTTCTCGGCCAGGCCGGGGAGGGGGACGAGCTCATCCGCGACAATCAGGCGGCCTTCGAGAGAGCCCTCCAAGCCGAGCTCAGCAACATCACTCTCCCGGCTGAGGGAGAAAAAGCCGCCGGGCTGCGGGACCTCTTCAGACAATATGAAATCCTCCTGGAAAGCGTCGTCGATCCGGCCCGGTCCGCGGACCTCAGGAAACAGGCCTATTTCGAGGAGCTGCTGCCGCTGTTCGGCCGGATCAAGAATCAAGCCGACGAGATCCTCGATCTGAACCAGAAGAGCATGGCCGACGCCAATGACCGGGCCCGCCGGAGCGCCTCATCCGCCAGAAGGCGGATGTATGTCCTGCTGTCCGTCGGGACGGCTCTGGCCATCGTGTTCGTCTTTTTCACCCGGAGATGGGTCCTCAGGCCGATCCACAGGCTCATCGGGTCGGCGGACGAGATCCGGCGCGGCAACCTGGACCTTGTCGTGGCCGGCGATTCCCGGGACGAGATCGGGCACCTCTCGGCGGCCTTCAACGCCATGGCCGCAAGCCTCCGGGAGTTCCGGAGGACGGACCAGGCCAAGCTCCTCCGCATCCAGAAAGCCACGCAGCAGGCTTTTGACAGCCTGCCCGATGCCGTCGCGGTCGTGGACACGGAGGGGAAGGTCGAGGTGGCCACGGAATCCGCCCGGAGCGTCTTTGGCCTGAAACCCGGCGTATCCGTGGGCGACCTGCCGTTCGGGTGGATGGCCGATCTCTGCCGTAACGCGCGCCTGGAAGGACGCCCCGCTTCACTCGAAGGCCAAAGGTCCATCCAACAATTCGTGAAGGGCGAAGAGCGCTATTATCGCCCCGAGGCGGTGCCGATCCTGGACAACGAGCGCCTCACGACCGGCGTGATCCTCGTCCTCAAGGATGTGACCCAGCTCAGGCAGCAGGACGAGGTCAAAAGGGGCGTCGTCCGGACCGTGTCCCATCAGCTGAACACCCCTCTGACCTCGGTGCGCATGGCCATCCATCTCCTTCTTGGCGAGAAGATCGGTTCCCTGAACGAAAAGCAGGCCGAGCTCCTGATGACGGCCCGCGATGACAGCGACCGCCTTCATGAGATCCTCGATAGCCTTCTGGACCTCAGCCGCTTCGAATCCGGCAAGGCCCAGATGGAATTCCAGGCCCTCTCCCCGCGGTCGATCGTCCTGGACGCCGCCGAATCCTTCAGCCGGACGGCCCAGGACCGCGGGGTGGCCCTTCAGCCGGACGTTCCGGGCGAGCTTCCCGACGTCTGGGTGGATACGACGCGGATCGGCCACGTTTTCGGCAATCTTCTTTCGAACGCGCTCAAACACACCTCGCCTGGAGGCCGGATCGCCCTGACCGCGGAGGCCGACGAGGCCTGGGTCCGCTTTCACGTATCCGACACGGGCGAGGGCATCCCGGTGGTGTTCCTGTCCAGGGTCTTCGAGCCCTTCTTCCGGGTTCCCGGCCGCCGGAACGAGACGGGCGCGGGGCTCGGCCTGGCCATCGTCAAGGAGATCGTCGAGGCCCACGGCGGCACGGTGAGCGTGGAGAGCGGCGAAGGCAAAGGCTCCGACTTCACCTTCACCCTGAGAAGGGCCGACCGGTTCCCGAAAGAAAAGGCCGAAAGGCTCTGACGATGTCCGGCATCCTGGGGTTCATCATCGGGCTCCTGCTCATCGGCTATCTCCTTTTGAGCGTCCTGCGGCCCGAGAAGTTCTGAGAGGTGACGGGCGATGGACCTTTCCGGTTGGCTTCAACTCGGCCTCTTCGCCGGCCTTCTGTTCGCGGTCACGAAGCCGCTGGGACTCTATCTCGTCCGGGTTCTCGAGCCTGAGGGAAGGACCTGGCTGGACCGTCCGGTCAAGCCCGTCGAGCGCCTGATCTATCGAATTCTCGGCGTCGATACGAAAACGGAACAGGATTGGCGCCGCTATGCGCGGTCCCTGATCGTTTTCAGCCTGGCCGGGCTGCTGTTCACTTACGCCGTGCTTCGCCTTCAACATCTCCTCCCGCTCAATCCTCGAGGATTCGGGCCCGTCCGGCCGGACCTGGCCTTCAACACGGCGGCCAGCTTCGCGACCAATACGAACTGGCAGAACTATGCGGGAGAAGCGACCCTGTCCTTTTTTTCCCAGATGGTCGGGCTCGTCTTTCATCATTTCGTTTCGGCGGCCGCCGGCATCGCCGCGGCCGCGGCCCTCGTCCGGGGCATCGCCCGGAAGTCGTCCAGAACCGTCGGAAACTTCTGGGTCGATCTCGTCCGCATCAACCTCTATCTCCTGCTGCCCTTTTCGATCGTCTTCTCGCTGTTCCTGGCCTCGCAGGGGACGATCCAGAACTTCAAGCCTTCCGTCAGGGCCGCGACCGTCGAAAGCGAGGCCCTTCAGACCATCGCCCAGGGGCCGGTGGCTTCGCAGTCGGCCATCAAGATCCTGGGGACGAACGGCGGCGGCTTCTTCAACGCCAACGCCGCCCACCCTTATGAGAATCCCACGCCTCTTTCGAACTTCGTCCAGATGCTGGCCATTCTGCTCATCCCGAGCGGCCTGACGTATTACCTCGGCCGGAAGGTCAAGGACCAGAAGCACGGCTGGGCGGTTTGGAGCGCTATGGCCGTTCTCTTCTTGGCCGCCGTTCTGGTCTGCTGGAGGGCCGAGGCGGCCGGCAATGCCCGTCTGCAGGCGCCGGGGGCCAACTCCGCGGGCGGCAATATGGAGGGCAAAGAGACCCGCTTCGGCATCGCCGGATCGAGCCTCTTCGCCTCCGTCACCACTGCGGCCTCTTGCGGGGCGGTCAATTCCATGCACGATTCGTTCACCCCGCTCGGCGGTCTCGTCCCGTTGTTCAACATCCAGCTCGGCGAAGTGGTCTTCGGCGGCGTGGGCTCGGGACTTTATGGGATGCTGATCTTCGTCATCCTGGCCGTCTTCCTGACCGGCCTGATGGTCGGGCGGACCCCGGAATACATGGGCAAGAAGATCGAAGCTCATGACGTGAAGGCGTCCGTCCTGGCGGTCCTCATCCTGGTCTTCTGCATCCTCGGCTTCTCCGCCTGGGCCGCGGCCAGCAGGTGGGGATTGGCGGGGACGGCCAATGCCGGTCCGCACGGGCTGAGCGAGATCCTCTATGCCTTCTCTTCAGGGGCGGGCAACAACGGCAGCGCCTTCGCCGGACTGAACGGCAATACGGTCCCCTACAACATCACCCTGGCCCTGGCCATGCTCTTCGGCCGGTTCGGGGTGATCGTGCCGGTGCTGGCGCTGGCCGGAAGCCTGGCCGGAAAGAAGATCCTGCCGCCGAGCGAGGCAAGCTTTCCCGCGAGCGGCCCGACCTTCGTCATCATCCTCATCGGCACCGTCCTCGTCGTCGGCGCCCTGACCTTCCTGCCCGCGCTGGCCCTCGGCCCAATCGTCGAGCAATTCCTCATGACCGGATCGGGGATCCTGTACTAGGCGAGGATGACCATGCGCGCCCAGAACCGCTCCCTGTTCGGCAAGGCCATCCTGGGCCGGGCGGCGCTCGCCGCGGTCAGGAAGCTCGATCCGTTCCACCTGCTCAAGAACCCCGTCATCTTCGTGACCGAGATCGGGGCGGTGCTGGCGACGGCCGGCCTGTTGACGAGATCGAAGGGTGAGCCGGCGGGCTTCGCCCTCCAGATATCCCTCTGGCTCTGGTTCACGGTCCTGTTCGCGAATTTCGCCGAAGCGATGGCCGAAGGCCGGGGCAAAGCCCAGGCCGACGAGCTGCGCAAGACCCGGGCCCGCCTCACGGCCCACCTCCTGCGGGCCGACGGCACGGTCGAGCCCGTCCCCGCCGAGCGCTTGCGCAAGGGGGACCTGGTCATCGTCTCCGCCCGCGAGATCATCCCGGCCGACGGGGAGATCATCGAGGGCGCAGCGATGGTGGACGAATCCGCCATCACCGGCGAGTCCGCTCCGGTCATCCGCGAGGCGGGCGGCGACCGGAGCGCCGTCACCGGCGGGACACGCGTCCTGTCCGACCGCATCAAGGTCCGCGTCACGGCAGATCCCGGGACGAGCTTCCTCGACCGGATGATCGGCCTCGTCGAAGGGGCCCGGCGTCAAAAGACGCCGAACGAGATCGCTCTGACCATCCTGCTTTCGGCCCTGACGATCATCTTTCTGGTCGTCATCATGTCCCTGAGATCGTTCGGCGGGTATTCCGGGGTCGTCCTGACGATGACCGTGCTCGTCGCCCTGCTCGTTTGCCTGATCCCGACGACGATCGGCGGCCTGCTGAACGCGATCGGGATCGCCGGCATCGACCGCATGGTTCAGAAGAACGTCCTGGCCATGAGCGGGCGCGCCGTCGAAGCCGCGGGCGACGTCGACGTGCTCCTCCTCGACAAGACCGGGACGATCACCTTGGGCGATCGCCAGGCCGCGGCGTTTCTCCCTGCGCCGGGCGTCACGGTCGAAGAGATGGCCAACGCGGCCCAGCTTGCGTCCCTGGCCGACGAAACACCCGAAGGGCGGAGCATCGTCGTCCTGGCCAAGACATACGGCCTGCGAGAACGCTCCATCGCCGACATGGCCGGAACCACGTTTGTCCCGTTCTCCGCCCAGACCCGCATGAGCGGCGTGGACTTCGAGGGGCACCGCATCAGGAAAGGGGCCCCCGACGCGATCCGCGAATTCACCGGCACAAGCATTCCCCTCGAGGTCGGGGACTCGGTCAGCCATATCGCTCTCCAGGGAGGGACGCCTCTTCTCGTGGCCGACGAAAACAGGGTCCTGGGCGTCGTCCATCTCAAGGACATCGTCAAAGGCGGCCTGAAGGACCGCTTCGAGCGGTTCCGGGCCATGGGGATCAAGACGATCATGATCACCGGTGACAACCCCCTCACCGCGGCGGCGATCGCCCGAAAGCGGGGGTCGACGATTTCGTCGCCGAGGCCAAGCCGGAAGACAAGCTGGCGCTCATCCGAAGGGAGCAGGCGGCGGGCCGCCTTGTGGCCATGACAGGCGACGGCACGAACGACGCCCCCGCTTTGGCCCAGGCGGACGTCGGCGTGGCGATGAACACGGGGACTCAGGCCGCCAAGGAGGCCGGCAACATGGTCGACCTCGATTCCAACCCGACGAAGCTGATCGAGGTCATCGAGATCGGCAAGCAAATGCTCATCACGCGGGGCGCGCTGACGACCTTCAGCGTGGCCAACGACGTTGCCAAGTATTTCGCCATCATCCCGGCCATGCTGGTCGGCGTCTTCCCCGTGATCGCGCCCCTCAATATCATGGGGCTCCGGTCGCCGGCGAGCGCCATCCTGAGCGCGGTCATCTTCAACGCCTTGATCATCATCGCGCTCGTCCCGCTGGCGCTCCGCGGGGTGCGTTTCCGGCCGCTGGGGTCAGCGGCCCTCCTCCGGCGCAATCTCCTGATCTATGGCTTGGGCGGGCTCATCGCCCCTTTCCCGGGGATCAAGCTCATCGATGTCATTGTCAATGCCCTGCATCTTGTCTAACATGAGGAAGGACACGTGAAAACGAAGGGTTGGCTGGACGATCTCAGGAGATCGTTCCTGGCCGTTGCCATCCTGGCCGTCATCCTGTGCGGCCTCTACCCCCTCGCCGCTTGGGTCCTCGCGCAAGGCCTTTTTCCCGGCCGGGCCAACGGTTCGCTCATCGTGCGGGACGGAACTGTCATCGGATCAAGCCTGATCGGCCAGCCGTTCTCGTCCCCGGGATATTTTCACCCTCGCCCCTCGGCGGCGGGACGGGGATATGACGGCGAACGGTCCGGGGGGACGAATCGCGGGCCCTTGTCGACGGATCTCGTGGAGACCGTCCTCCGGCGGATCGCCGAATACCGGGAGGAGAACGGACTGACCGCCGCGACCCCGGTGCCGGCCGACGCCGTGACGGCCTCGGGAAGCGGGCTCGACCCCCATATCTCTCCGGAGAACGCGAGGTGTCAGGCCTCCCGGGTATCCAGAGCCCGGGGTCTCGCCGAGGCCGAGGTCCTGGCCAAGATCGAGGCCTGCACCGAAGGCCGGACCCTGGGCATCCTGGGCGAGCCCCGAGTGAACGTGTTGCGTCTGAACCTGGCTCTTGACGGAGTCCGCGATGCCGGACGATAGGGCCGACGCGTTCCTCAGGATGATCCGCCGGTCCCAGCGGGGGCGGCTGAAGATCTACCTCGGCTACTCGGCCGGCGTCGGCAAGACCTATCAGATGCTTCAGGAAGGCCACCGGCTCAGGAGCGAGGGCATCGACGTTGTCATCGGTCTCCTCGAAACGCACGGTCGGGCGGACATCGCCAGGCTAGCCGAGGGCTTGGAAGTCGTTCCCCGCCGCATCCAGGAGTACCACGGCATCGCCATCGAGGAGATGAACGCGAAGGCCATCATCGCCCGCAAGCCGCAGCTGGCGCTCATCGACGAGCTCGCTCACACGAACGTCCCGGGCAGCGGGAACGCCAAACGCTACGAGGATGTCCAGGATATCCTCGCGGCGGGGATCCACGTCATCAGCACGCTCAACGTCCAGCATCTCGAAAGCCTCTACAACATCGTGGAGACGGCCATCGGGGTCAAGGTCCGCGAGCGCCTTCCGGATTCCATCCTGGCCGAAGCCGACGAGATCGTCGACGTCGACCTGGCGACCGCGGACCTCCGGAAGCGCCTCGAGGAAGGAAAGATCTACCCGGCCGAGCGCATCGAAACGGCGATGGCCAACTTTTTCAGGGAGTCCAACCTGGAGAGGCTCCGCGAGCTGACGCTCCGCGAGCTCGCGGCGCAGATCGACCTGCGCCGGCGCGAGGCTCAAGGCGCGGAGGGCGGCTCATCTTCGGACCAGGTCATGGTCTGCCTGAGCTCGCACGGCCCGAACAGCGAAAAGCTGCTGCGCTACGGCTCGCGCCTGGCGGGACGATTCAACCGGAACTGGTACGCCGTCTATGTCCAGACGCCGTCCGAGGAGGCCACGGTCATCGACGCTCAAGTCCAGCGCTCTCTCTCCGACACGCTGACGCTGGCCAAGAAGCTGGGGGCCATGGTCTTCACGTATAAGGGCGAAGACATCGCCGACACCATCCTCAGGTTCGCCGAGGAATACAGGGTCGGCCATATCGTCGTGGGCAAGGCCAGTCCCAGGCCGCCCTGGAAACGGATGGGACGGAACAAGACCGTCGTCGAAGATCTCGTCAAGAACGCCCGCCAGGCCACGATCATCGTCGTCGACACACGCGAGACACGGCCGGCCTCCGCCCCGCTTCAGCCTGAGCTGCCGGACGACGCCTTGCCGGCCGAGGCATCGAGTGTCCAGCCGACCGGCCGCCCCCGCCTCGGTGATCTGTCATCTCCCCGGCGCATCGTGATCTGGGAGACGGCCGTCGATAAGGAAACCGTGCTAAGGACCCTGGCTTCGACGGTCGGACGGGAGGCGGGGATCGGACTCGCGAGAAGCCTCTTCGAGGCCATCATGGAACGGGAAACCCAGGGCTCCACGTTCTTCAACGAAGGCGTGGCCTTCCCTCATGTCCGCGTGGAGGGATTGGCCGCTCCGGTCATCGCCCTGGGTTTGACCAGAGAAGGCGTCGTCGACGTGGCGACGGACAAGCCCATCGAGATCGTCTTTCTCATCTTGTCACCGGCGCAAAGCCCCGAGACGCAGGTCAAGCTCCTCGGCCTGGCCAGCCGGGCCTCCCAGAACAGATCGCTCATGCAGGCCCTGCGGTCCGCCCGGACATCGGAAGAGGCCATGAAGGCCATCCTCGATTGGGAAGCTGCCGGGTAAGGTTTAGCGGGGGATCCCGGCCGCCCCGGACTTTGAGGCGACTTCGTTCGCATCCGGGGTAGGGCTGGTCCGGTCGCCGATGACATTCGACATGATCGCCAGAAGCATGAGCACGATCAGGGTCTTGATCGCGGACCGGGCGAACGACCCTCTGTATCGAATGGTCACAAAACGGTTTCCGCGCCGCATCGGCTTGGAGATGCGGCGTGGATGGAACGGCTTGTCGAGCCAAAAGACGAACGAGTTCATGGGCGTCTCCGCACCTCTGAGTATCGCCTAAATCAGGCGCGATGGAATCCCCTTTAGCGAGGATTTCCCGGGGGGCGAAGGGTTGATAATTTCACCCCAGAGGTGCAATATAGGCCGCGAAGCGGCCCTCTGATGACCTCCAAGGAAAGGCTTTACGCGGCCATCGCCGGCGGCCCCGTTGACAGGCCCGCCGTCACGCCGATCTTCATGTCCTGGGCCGCCCATTATGTCAACCGCTCCTATCGGGACTATTATCTGGACGGCGACGTCCTCGTCAGCGCCCAGTTGGCCGTAACGAAAGCCTTCGGGATCGACCAGGCGAGCGCCATCAGCGACCCCTGGCGGGAAGCTTCGGATTTCGGGATGGAATTCGACTACCCGGAGGAAGGGGTCGGCCGACCGCGCGGATACCTCATCAACTCCGATGCCGATATCCGCCGGCTGCGGCCCGTCGACCCCGCCGCCGGCGGCCGGATGCGCCAGCGCGTGGAATCGGTCGGCAAGCTGGCGGAGGCCATCGGCCGGACCCACAGCGTCCTCGGGTGGATCGAGGGCCCGCTCGCCGAATACGCCGACCTCCGCGGCGTTGAGCAGGCGATGTTCGACCTGATCGACAAGCCCGAGCTTTACCTTGCCGCGGGGCAGGTCGTGGTCGATAACGCGATCGCCTTTGCCCGGGCCCAGATCTCGGCCGGGGCTGACATGATCGGCGTCGGCGACGCTGCCGCGAGCCTGGTCGGCCCTGCCCTTTACCGCGACCTTGTCCTGCCGCTCGAGACCCGGCTCGTCGCCGCGATCCATGACGCCGGCGCGGCCGCGAAGCTGCACATCTGCGGAGACACCGCCCCGATCGTCGGGCTCATGGCCCGAACGGGCGCCGACGTCATCGACCTGGACTGGATGGTCCCGTTGGACAAAGCGAGGGGAACCGTCGGACCCGGAGTGACGCTGTGCGGCAATTTCGACCCCGTGGGAGTCCTCCTCCGAGGCACGCCGGGGAGTGTCGCCGCTGCGGCTCAGGAGTGCTTGCGCATGGGAGGTTCGCGGTTCATCCTGATGCCGGGCTGCGAGGTGCCGTCGGGAACTCCCGAAGCCAACATCCGGGCCTTCTGCCCGGTTTTTTAAGCCTGCCGGTGAGATAGTACCCTTCCTGCTCGCGGGGGCAAGCCTTTTAGATGTCTGGTCGTTCCCCGGAGGGAGGGGCCCACTCACCCCCCGGGGTGAGACAATTTTTGGTATTTTCACCCAGGCAATGCTCACCCTGGGTGATTGACGCATTTTGGCACTGGAGCAGAATAGGGCCCATCGGAGAATAGTCTCGGGAACCGTGAAAACGATACGAATGAGAAAAGATACGGCCGCCCGGACGTCCCTAAGAGATAAGGCCTCTCGGGGCCTTCTTCAATTGACAGGAATTGTCCATAAAGATAAGATTACGGGATAAAAAATGGCATCAAACCTGGGCGAGCTGCTCCTGCGGGAAAAGATCCTCTCCGCCGACCAGTTGAAGTCCGCCCTCGAATTCCAGAGGAAGAACAGTCTCCCGGTCGGCACCTCGCTCGTCCAGCTCGGCTATCTGACCGAGGAGGACATCGCCCAGGCTCTCAGCCGCCAGCTCGGCTACCCCTACATCGACCTCGACCAGTTCGACGTCTATTCCGAGGTCATCACGCTCATCCCGGTCGACGTGGCCAAGAAGTACATGATCATGCCGATCCACCGGATCAGGAACTTCCTGACCCTGGCCATGGTCGACCCGACCGACCTCGAGATCATCGAGGACGTCAAGTTCCGGACCGGGCTGTCGATCCAGCCCGTCATCGCCTCCGAGACGGGCGTGGTCAACTCCATCAACAAGTACTACGGCACGGCCGACGCCATCCGGGTCAAGAAGATCATCGAGGACATCGCCCTGGCCGACGACGGCCGGGTCAACATCATCGAGGACGACGACGGGACCGAGGTCCTCACGGACGCCGACGCCGAGGCCGAAGAGGCCCCGATCATCAAGCTCGTCAACCAGACCTTCATCGACGCCATCAAGCGGGGCGCGAGCGACGTCCACTTCGAGCCCTACGAGACGAGCTTCCGGGTCCGCTACCGCATGGACGGCGACCTCTACGAGATCGTCAACCTGCCCCTGAAGTACCGCAGCCCGGTCATCTCGCGCGTCAAGATCCTGTCGAACATGGACATCGCCGAGAAGCGCCTGCCCCAGGACGGCCGCATCAAGATGCGCCTGCGCCTGGACAACGGCAAGAAGAAAGAGGTCGACATGCGCGTCTCCTCCCTGCCCACGCTGTGGGGGGAGAAGATCGTCGCCCGCATCCTCGACAAGGAGATGCTCAAGCTCGATCTGACCCAGCTCGGCTTCGAGGAAGAGAGCCTGGCCGTGTTCGAAGAGGCCATCCACAAGCCCTGGGGCATCGTCCTGGTCACGGGGCCGACCGGGTCGGGCAAGACCAATACCCTCTATTCGGCCATCTCGACCATCAACTCGCCGGACATGAACATCATGACCGCCGAGGACCCGGTCGAGTTCAACGTCCCGAACATCAACCAGGTCCAGATCAAGGAAGAGATCGGCCTGAACTTCGCGGCCTGCCTGAGAAGCTTCCTCCGCCAGGACCCCGACATCATGCTCGTCGGCGAGATGCGCGACCAGGAGACGGTCGACATCGCCATCAAGGCCGCCCTGACCGGGCATCTCGTCTTCTCCACCATCCATACGAACGACGCGGCCAGCTCCATCACCCGCATGGAGAACATGAACGTCGAGCCGTTCCTCATCGCCGACTCGCTCGTCCTGGTCGCGGCCCAGAGGCTCGTCCGGCGGCTGTGCAAGAAATGCGCCCAGCCCCAAATCCTCCCGGAGGCCGCCCTGCTCGAGATGGGCTACCAGAAGAGCGAGCTCAAGGGCCTCCAGGTCATGAAGCCCGGCGGCTGCGACGCCTGCAACAGGACCGGCTACAAGGGCCGAACCGCCCTGTTCGAGGTCATGAGGATCGACGACGACATCCGCACGATGATCCTGACCCGGGCCCAGTCCCGGGAGATCAAGCGAAAAGCGATCGAGAAAGGCATGCTGACGCTCCGGCGCAGCGGCCTCATCAAGATCAAGAAAGGCGTCACCTCGGTCGAGGAAGTCTTGCGCGAAACGGTCCGGGACGAATGACCGGACGCGAGCCGGAACGGAGGTTCCCATGGCCAAGCCCATTTTCGAGCTGCTGAAAGCCTGCGTCGAGGCCGACGCGAGCGACCTGCACGTCACGACCTACATCCCGCCGCGCGTCCGCGTCCACGGCATCCTCAAGGACTTGGAGCATCCGCCCCTGACGCCGTCGGAGACGAAAGAGGTCATCTACAGCATCATGACCGACAAGCAGAAGCGCCTGTTCGAGGAGAAGCTCGAGCTCGACTTCTCGTTCGGCGTCAAGGAGCTCGGCCGCTTCCGGGCCAACGTCTTCATGCAGAAGGGGGCCGTGGCCGGGGCCTTCCGGCGCTTCCTGCCGTCCATGTGGAGCTTTGCCCAGCTGGGCATCCCCCAGCGCATCCAGCAGCTCTGCTACCTGCCGCGCGGCCTCGTCCTCGTCACCGGGCCGACCGGCTGCGGCAAGTCGACGACCCTGGCCTGCATGATCGAGCACATCAATTCGGAGCGCCCGGTCCACATCGTCACCATCGAGGACCCCATCGAATACTACCTGACGCCGCGCAAGGCCATCATCAACCAGCGC
>Ga0209705_10000945_pt1 | contig 15389 bp, 12 predicted proteins | sample PPLLaktember2015_5_FD_187262 | JGI IMG/M metagenome (GOLD analysis project Ga0209705, IMG submission 187262) | Freshwater sediment microbial communities from Prairie Pothole Lake near Jamestown, North Dakota, USA - PPLs Lake P8 Core (1) Depth... | ecosystem: Environmental > Aquatic > Freshwater... | reverse complement strand
TCGATGCTGCTATCGGCCGGAATCATGTGCATGTTGGCGCTGTGGATGACGATCTCCTGTTGCGGGATAGGCGGCACATCTTCCCAGGCATAGTAGTACATGCGATTGCCCTGCGAAATTTTGAGACGGCTCAGCACCCGAACATCCGACATCGGTCCCCAGCCGAGCGCCAGGTCGACCGGCGCCAATTCGGCTTCGCGCCCCAGCCTGTAGCGCTCGGTACCGAGCACACGCGCCTCAACCTTGAAACGGGCGCGCGGTGTGAACTGGTAGCCCTTGAAATCAAAGGTGCCAGCATTCTCCACATCGAACTGTTGCGGGTCATTCGGAGCCACCATGCCCGGCGCGTGTACGACCGGACGCATGTGCCAGTATTGCCAACCACCATACCCGATCAGCGCAACCACCAGGAGACGTTTGATCATGCGCGCATGGCCTATGCCAGTCGATGCGGCGTACCGCGCCGTTCTGCCTCAGCTCAGAAACAGCTTGTACGCCGGGTTGTTCGTCTCCTCGGCATATTCGTAGCCGAGGCTCTGCAGAAATTTCTGGAACGCCTTCTTGTCCTTGGGCGGCACCTGCATGCCGATCAGCACGCGCCCGAAATCGGCACCGTGGTTGCGGTAGTGGAACAGGCTGATGTTCCAGCCGCCGCCCATCTTGTTGAGGAAATTCATGAGCGCGCCGGGGCGCTCCGGGAACACGAAACGATACAGAATTTCATGTTCCGCCGCCGGTGCGCGCCCGCCCACCAAGTGACGAATGTGGAGCTTGGCCATTTCATTGTCGGTCATGTCGAGCACCGGATAGTCGTGGCGCTTGAGCTCGCCGACAAGATGTTTGATCTGCGCGGCATCGCTGACCTGCACACCGACGAATACATGCGCCGCTTTCGGGTCGGCGAAGCGATAGTTGAACTCGGTGATGTTGTGGTCGCCGATCACTGAACAGAACTTGCGGAACGCGCCCGGGCGCTCCGGTATCGTGACCGCGAGAATCGCCTCGCGGCGCTCGCCGATTTCGGCGCGTTCGGCGACATGCCGCAAGCGGTCGAAGTTCACGTTCGCACCCGAGGCAACGGCGATCAAGTCTTTGCCTTTCAGGTGCTTTTTCTCGGCGTAACGTTTAAGACCGGCATAGGCGAGCGCGCCGGCCGGTTCGAGAATCGAGCGCCGGTCTTCAAAGATGTCCTTGATCGCGGCACAGATCTCGTCGTTCGAGACGATCACCATCTCGTCGACATATTGCTTGCACAGACGGAAGGTCTCTTTGCCGACCTGGCGCACCGCGACACCGTCGGCGAAGATGCCGACGTGGTCGAGCACGATGCGCTTGCGCGCCTTCAATGATCGGTCCATGGCGTCGGCATCCTCCGGCTCGACGCCGATGATTTTCACCCCCGGACGCATTTTCTTGATGTACACGGCCATGCCGGCAATCAGTCCGCCGCCTCCCACCGGCACGAACACCGCATGCAAGGGACCGGTGTGCTGCTTGAGCAACTCCATCGCCACCGTACCCTGACCGGCGATCACTTCCGGGTCATCGTACGGGTGCACAAAGGTCAGGTGCTGCGTCTTTTCCAACTCGCGGGCATAGGCACTGGCGGCGTCGTAGTTGTCGCCATGCAGCACCACCTTGCCGCCGAGATTGCGCACCGCGTCCACCTTGATCTGCGGCGTGGTGCGCGGCATGACAATCACCGCCTTCGCGCCGAGGCGCTTGGCGGCCAGTGCCACGCCCTGCGCGTGGTTGCCGGCCGATGCGGTGATCACGCCCTTGCGCAGTTCCGCCGGCGTCAGGCTGGCCATCTTGTTGTAGGCGCCGCGGCACTTGAACGAGAACACCGGCTGTTCGTCCTCGCGCTTCAGCCACACATGGTTGTGGGTGCGGCGCGACAGGATCGGCGCGTAATCGAGCGGCGTTTCGCGCGCCACATCGTACACCTTGGCATTCAGGATTTTTTTCAGATAGTTCTGCGGCAAACGGGCATTCCTCGCCTTTTCCACTCCCCGTCTGGGGCACCGGAATCGGCCTTATTTCCGTCCTAATCTACCAGACCATTCTTTATTAATGTATCGCCAATACGGTATCCTGACGGCTGTTGCACAAGCCCAGAAGAAAATCATGACCCAGGACGAAATGAAAAAGGCGGCTGCCAAGGCAGCGCTCGACTATGTCGAGACCGACACCATCATCGGCATCGGCACCGGCTCGACCGCCAACCACTTCATCGACCTGCTGGCCGGCATCAAGGGCAGGATCGAGGGCACGGTGGCCAGCTCCGTGGCCTCGGCCGAGCGCCTGAAGAAGCACGGCATCTCGGTATTTGACCTGAATGCCGTAGGCGACCTGAGCCTGTATGTGGATGGCGCGGACGAGTCCAGCCACCACCTGCATCTGATCAAGGGCGGCGGTGGCGCACTCACCCGTGAAAAGATCGTGGCCGCGGCCAGCAAGATGTTCGTGTGCATCGCCGACGAATCCAAGCTCGTGGACGTGCTCGGCAAATTCCCGCTGCCGGTCGAAGTGATCCCGATGGCGCGTTCCTACGTCGCCCGCCAGATTGTGAAACTCGGCGGCCAGCCGGTGCTGCGCGAGGGCTTCACCACCGACAACGGCAACGTGATCCTGGATGTGCACAACCTCAAGATCCTGAACCCGGTGGAACTGGAAGGAAAACTGAACAACATCGTTGGCGTCGTCACCAACGGCCTGTTTGCGATGCGCCCGGCGGATGTGCTGATTCTCGGCACTCCGAATGGCGCCAAGATCCTCAAGTAACCTCTCCTCCCCTGGCGGCGATATGGCAACCCTGACCTTTCACGGCGCCACTCGCCAAGTCACCGGCTCTTGCTACCTGCTGGAGACCGCGCACAGCCGCGTGCTCATCGAGTGCGGCCTGTTCCAGGGCCCGCCGGAAGTGGACCGTCTGAACGAGCGGCCCTTCCCCTTCAAGCCGCGCGACATCCATGCGGTCGTGCTGTCGCACGCGCACCTCGACCACTCGGGCCTGCTGCCGCGCCTCAAACGCGAAGGCTTCGACGGCAAGGTCTATGCCACCACCCAGGCGTTGGAGCTGCTCGACATCATGCTCAAGGATGCCGCCCACATTCAGGAGAAGGATACCGAGTGGGAAAACCGCCGGCGCGAACGTTCGGGAAAAGAACTGATCGCGCCGCTCTATACCCTGCAGGATGCGGAGGATGTGCTGACCCTCGGCGAGCCGCTGGTCTATGGCCAGAAGACCCGCATTACCCAGGATATCGAAATCTGCCTGCGCGATGCCGGGCATATTCTCGGCTCGGCGATTATCGAGCTGTGGGTCGATAGCGACGGTCGACAAAAGAAGATTGTGTTCAGTGGCGATCTCGGTAACGCCGCCACACCATTATTGCGCGACCCGGAGATCGTGCGCAGCGCCGATGTACTGCTGCTCGAATCCACCTATGGCGACCGCGACCACCGGCCGCTGCCGGAGACGCTCAAGGAATTCGCCGGCATCCTCACGCAGGCCGAGCACGACGGCGGCAACGTGCTGATCCCGGCGTTCGCCATCGGCCGCACCCAGGAACTCATCTACCACCTCGGCGAGTTCTATCACGCCGGCAAACTGCCCCAGACCAAGGTGTTCCTCGACAGCCCCATGGCGATCGCCGCCACTGAAGTGCACCAGCGCCACATGCAGGTGTTCAGCCAGGAGGCACGTGCGGCGATCCGCAAGAACGGCGGCAACGCCAAGGAATTCCTGCCGCCGTTGCATTTCGTGCGCACTGTCGAGGAATCCATGTCGCTCAATCGCATCACCGCCGGTGCCATCATCATCGCCGGCAGCGGCATGTGCACCGGCGGGCGCATCCGCCATCACCTGAAATGGAACCTGTGGCGCGAGGCGGTGCACGTGGTGATCGTCGGCTTCCAGGCGCAGGGCACCCCTGGCCGCGCCCTGGTGGACGGCGCCCAGCACCTGCGCCTGCTGGGCGAAGACCTCGTGGTGCGCGCACACATCCACACCCTCGGCGGCTTCTCCGCCCACGCCGGCCAGAGCGATCTCGTGAAATGGGCCGGCCACTTCCAGCCGCACCCGCAGCTCTACCTGGTGCACGGCGAACTGGACAAGATGCAGGCCTTGCAGGCGCGTATCAAGGCTGTGCATGGTTGGGAGGCGCTGATTCCCTCCGAAGGCCAAACCATTCAGATCTAATCCATCACGCCGATCCTTGACGTTATAGTTTGATGATTGACGGGTTGCGCTGCGCGATGGGCAGGGTGCCCGAATGCCGCGGAGCGCAAGCGAGCGCGGCCTCCACCCGTCCTACGCATACTAAGCCACCGTCCTCAGGCAAACGACTTGTTCACCTGAATCTTCAGCTTCTTGATGCGGTGCCACAGGCTGCGCTCGGAGATACCAAGCCGGCGCGCTGCCTGAGCCTGCACACCCTGACTCTGCTCGAGCGCCTGCAGGATCGCGCGGCGTTCGATACCTTCGAGCCACGCGTCAAGGTCGCTGCTGCCCATGTTGTCGAGATACGACTCGGCTGCCGGCGCTGCGCCGGTGCTGCGCAAGATGGTGTGCGGCAGGTCGCGTGCGTCGATGGTGTCGCCCTTGCACGACAAGAGCGAACGCTCGATGGCGTTGTGCAACTCGCGGATATTGCCCGGCCAGTTGTAGCGCGTCAGCACCTCCATCGCATCCGGGCTGATAGCGTGCACCGGCTTGTCGGTGTCCGCTGCCAACTCGTGCAGGAATACCTGCGCCAGCAGCGGTACGTCTTCGCGCCGCTCGCGCAAGGGCGGGACCACGATGCTGTATACATCCAGGCGGTAGAACAGGTCCTCACGGAACTTGCCTTCGCGAACCATCTCTTTCAGGTCGCGGTTGGTGGCGGCCATGATGCGCACATCGACCTTGCGCACCTGGTCGCTGCCGACCGGGGAGAACTCGCGCTCCTGCAGCACCCGCAGCATCTTGGTCTGGAGCGCCAGGTCGAGATCGCCGATCTCGTCCAGAAACAAGGTGCCGCCCTGCGCCTGTTCGAGACGTCCGAGGCGCGTTTGCGCGGCACCGGTGAACGCGCCCTTCACGTAACCGAACAGTTCACTTTCCATCAGGTCGCGCGGAATGGCCGAGCAGTTGATTGCCACCCACGGTCGGTCGCGGCGCGGTCCAAGATTATGGATGGTACGCGCCACCAGTTCCTTGCCGGTACCGGACTCACCCGTGATCAACACATTGGTCTTGTATGGCGCGACCTTCTCGATCTCCTCGATCAGATGGCGCGTCGCGGGGCTCTCACCGAGCAATTGCTTGCCGGCGAGTCCCTGGTTGACGGTTGCCTTGAGACGCTGATTCTCGCGCAGAATATCGCGCAGGTTGATGGCGTTGTGTACCGCGATCTCGAGTTCTTCCGGTTCGAACGGCTTGCTCAGGTAGTCGGCGGCCCCGGCGCTCACGCTTTTCACCGCCGACTTGATGGTACCGTGCGCGGTAACCACGATCACCGGCAGGTCAGGACGATCGGCGCGACAGCGCGAGAGCAACCCTTCTCCGCCCATGCCCGGCATTTTCATATCCGACAACACCACATCCAGGTTCGGGTTCTGGATGTGCTTCAGGGCCTCCTCGCCGCTGCTGGCGGTGATCACCACATGGCCCGCATCCTCGAGAATCATGCGCATCACGGCCTGCATGTTCTGCTCATCGTCTACGACCAGTACGGTTCGCTTCATGACACGGTTCTCTCCTCCTGCACCGGAAACCACATCGCAAAACGCGCGCCGCCGTGTTCCGGTACCTGCACCTCAAGACGCCCGCCGTTCGCATCGGTAAGCGTGTTGGCAATCGACAGTCCGAGGCCCGTGCCCTGATCCTTGGTGGTGAAGAACGGCTCGAACAGCCGCGGCATGATGTCGGGCGGGATACCCGGTCCGCTGTCCTCGACGGCGAGCGAGACCATGCCGTGCTCGAGGCGTGTTTCGATACGCAGTGCGCCGCCGTTCTCGCCCATGGCCTGGATGGCGTTGGTGAAAATATTTCCCCAGGCCTGCTGCAGGAGTCCCGGGTCGGCCTGAATGTGCGCGCCATCATGCCGCAGCGATTTCTCGATTTGCACATTGTCGCGGCCTGCCAGAGCCGTGGCGAGCGCGCGCTCCATGGGTACAGCCGGATCAATGGACACGAAGCTTGGTTTGCGGAAACGGCTGATCTGCAGGAAGTCCTGCACCAGGTGGCTGACACGCGCGCTTTCCTCGCGGATCATGCGCGTCAGCTCGGCCTGCTTCTCCGGCGTCTGACCGGGCTTGTCGAGCAGCGCGGCCGAGGCATTGATCACACCGATCGGGTTACGGATCTCGTGCGCCAGGGCCGCCGACAGCTCGCCGAGCGCGACCAGCTTGTCTTTCTGGAAACGCTGCTGCTGCTCGTCGCGCGCATCGCGCAGACGTGTGGCCATGGCGTTGAACGCCTTGGCCAGGTCACCGACCTCGTCATCGCTGGTCACCGGCACCACGGCGTTAAAGTTCTGCGTGGAGAGCTGCATCACGCCATTACGCAACAGCTCCACCGGCCGTACCACCAGCCGGGAAAGGAAAATGCCAACCGCCACGCTGATCGCCACGCCCAGCAGGGTGATGGACGCGAACAACAGCAGGCGGTTGGTCAGCAATTCTTCGAACCCGCGCCGTTCAAGGCCGCTGAACAGGATCGCCTCGACACGTCCCACGGAATCCACCACCGGTGTGTACACACCACGGAAACGGTTACCTTCTGCGTGTGGACTGTAAAATGGTTTTTTGTCCTTCACCATGCGGCGCATGGCCTCTTTCGACAGCTCCTTCAGCTCTGTCACCTTCCCGGGCGTGGTGAACACGTCAAAAAAACGCGCACCTTCGCGGTAGTACAGGCGCGATGTCAGGCCGGTGAGCTGATTGAGCTCATCGATGAAGTCGTGATTCAGTAGACCACCCAGCACCAGATAGTAACGCGGCTTGCCCTGGCGCGGCACCGGCGTGATACCCACGGCCGCGAGCAGATCCTTCTTTTTCTGCACCACCTTCATCACTGCCTGGGTCTGGCCAGGTTCCCACAGGACGTTCATGCGGATTGGCATCGAGGTATACAGCAGGATCTGCTGCGCGGTGTAGACCTGCATAATGCTGACGTTCAACTCCTTGGCGATGCGTTCCACCGGTTGCTTCATCGTGCCCATATGGCCGCCGCGGTCGAGCGCGTTCACAAAATCCGGGTCATCGGCCAGCACCCGGCCCAGCATGACGGCATCGTTCTGGTAGGCACGCAGCCAGGTCTGGCCGGCGGGCGACGAGTCCTCGATCCAGCGCTGCAGGCGTTCCTCAAAGTTTGAGGACACCCATTCGGAGGCGAGCATGCCGGCCACCAGCATGGGCACCACCACCATCACCAGGATGGTGTTCACGACCTTGCGCTGCAGACGATTGAGGGGGAGGAGATGACGTAACATTAAGGAAGCCCTACTGCGTTCGTCCTGATTATGGAGTTTCCTGTTCGGGGGAATCCTACAAAACTTGTAGCTAATTACCAGTAGACATATACGGGCCAGTCCAGAAACATTGTATTAACTTATTGATTATGAATATTAATAATTAATTTCCAGGAATGGCACAGCGATTGCTATAGCTGTAGCGTCGGGAGCAGACATGAGTCGGTGCCCGGTAGTCTAACCATAACCCCTAGAGGAACTGTCCATGAAGAAGATTCTTGCCGCTGTGCTCGCCCTGTCCCTCAGCATCGTGTTCGGCGCTGCGTTCGCTGCCGAAGCCGCCAAGCCGGCTGCTGCCCCGGCCGCGAAGGAAGTTTGCAAGGACAAGTCCGGCAAAGAAGTGAAGTGCCCGGAGAAGAAGAAGGTCGAAGAGAAGAAGGCCAAGTAAGTCCCTTTCTCTGTTGCACAAAAAGCGCCCCTCGCGGGGCGCTTTTTTTATGCCCGGCGGAACTACAGCCAGCGGCTGATCCAGGCACTCAGACGGGGCGCATCCAATGCTCCGGACATCCGATCCAGTTCACGCCCGCCACGGAACACCACCAGAGTCGGGATGCTGCGGATGCCGAACTGGCTGGCCAGCTGCGGCTCGGCCTCGGTGTTCACCTTGGCCAGCTGCGCGCGACCGCGCAACTCCCCGGCCACCTGCGCAAATACCGGCGCCATGGTACGGCATGGCCCGCACCACGGCGCCCAGAAGTCCACCACCACTGGCAGATCGCTGCGTTCGATATGAGTGCGGAAGTCGCTGCCGCCCAGCTCCACCGGATGACCATCGAACAAAATCGCCTTGCAGGTGCCGCATTTCGGATTCTCCGTAAGGCGCTCCGCTGGCACGCGGTTTACACTGTGGCAATGTGGACAGACAACGTGCGGATCTGGCATATGGTCACCGTTAATGGATACGAGGACAGAAAGCAATGATGGGGATCGCGTATACGCATTTAAAGAAAGCAGGCCTGCACAAAATTAGCCATATAAAGAAAGCAGGCCTGCACAAAAGTAGCCCTATAAAAGAAAACAAGCCTGCACAAAGTCCAACGCGCCAATCCATGCGCCGTTATTGGCGCTGTGGACTTTAACGGCGCCTGGAATTTAGCCATATCGAGGGCCGGTGCCCGGCCATGTTATAGTGAAGCCGCAGCTGAAATGATCCTCCCCGAATTTCGTCGCGCATCATTCTCCTGATCATGTTGAACCGTCTTCTGCGACGCATCCGTCGCCTCACGGCCAAGGCGCTGGCCGCTGTTAATCTGCCGCGCCCTCCGCACCGGCCGGAGATGCTCACACCGACTGACCGGGAATATCTCAAGGCACACCTGCGCTGGTACATTCTTCGCGGCATGCGCAAAGCCGGCGTGCCAGCCATGAGTATCGCGCTCGTGGACGACCAGCAGCTTGTCTGGGCCGAAGGTTTCGGTGTCGCCGATCGCGAGCGCCGCATCGCGGCGAGCCCCGAAACCGCCTACCAGATCGGCTCGATCACCAAGGTGATCAATACGCTGGCGGTCATGCAGCTTGTGGAGCAGGGGCGCATGGACCTCGATCGGCCCATCACGGATTATCTCCCGGAGTTCTCCATGCACACGCGCTGGCCACAGGCCGCGCCGATTACACCGCGTGCCCTGCTCTGCCACCATGCGGGCCTGCCGACCTACCTGCTCAAAGGCTTTTTCTCAGACCAGTCACTGACCGAACTGCTGCATGAACTCCGGGATGAACATCTCGCGTTCGAACCGCACACTGTCTTCAATTATTCGAATCTCGGCTCCAATTTGCTCGGACTGGCGGTCGAACGCCTCACCGGTCTGCCGTATGCCGAGGCCGTGCAACGCCAGTTGCTCGCACCACTCGGCATGCACAATACCGGCGTGATGCCGGATGGCGCGCGCATGGCGCGCGGTTATGTGCACGACGTGCCGGTAAGTCCCACGCCGGTGCGGGATATCCCGGCCGGCGGCCTGTGCAGCAATGTTCTCGATCTTGCGCGCCTCATGCGCGGCGTGTTTGCCGACGGCACTCTCGACGGCCAACACGTTCTGGGCAAGAACTTGTTGGCCGCGACATTCGAGCCGCAATATCCCGACCAGCCGCTCGACTTCGGTCAGCGTTTCGGTCTCGGCTGGATGCTGAGCGGGTTACCGATCGAAGGCGGCGGGCAACAGGCCTGGCACAATGGCGGCACCAAGGCATTCGTGAGTCAGCTTGCGCTGCTGCCGGAAGCAAAGCTCGGCGTTGTGGTGCTCGCCAACGCCGACAACGCCGGTGACCTGGTGTACGACATCGCCGAAGAAGCGCTTCGGCTCGCGCTCGAAATCCGTCGCGGCGTTGCGCTGCCAAAGAAGACGCTGGAACCGGAAGTTGTGCTGGCGCGTGATGCGCTGGTGGAACGGGTTGGCGATTACAGCCTCATGGGGTCGCTGGCGCGAATTTCACTCGGGAAGAAACGTCTTAAGCTGCATGTGCTCAAGCATGTGCTCGATCTCGTGCCGCTCACAGCGAACCGGTTCCGTGTCGAGTTCAACGTACTCGGGATCAAGTCGGTGCCGATCCCGTTCCCGCCGGTGGAATTCGCGCAGGTGGGCGAGCGCAAGTTCGCGCTGCTGCGCGACCGGATCGTGATTCCGGCCGAGAAAATACCACCCTACTCCATCCCGGATACCTGGCGACGCTGCGCCGGCGAATACCACATCATCAACCCGGATGCCGAATATCTCGTGGAACTCGATCATTGCCGCATGCTCATCGAGAACGGCAAACTGCTCATGGACATCCGCATCTCGGGCATCGAGAACCGTCACGTGAAAGTGGTGGTGGTACCGATCTCCGACAGCGAGGCGTATGTGTTCGGTCTCGGGCGCAATGTCGGGGACATGGCGCGCGTGTTGGCGGACGGCGAGCGGCTGCGCATCCGCTATTCGGGGTATGTGTTCGAGCGCGAGTAGAGTCCGCGCCGGTCACTTACCGGGGAACCAGCTTTCCAGTTGTTGCTAGAGCGGGTTGCCTGGCGCGACGATGCGCAGTCCATGCAGGCTGCCACGAAAATGCGGGCTCTGCACTCGGCTCACTGAAAATAGCACTTCCGACTTGAGCGGCGCCACAAGCGCCGCTTCCCGGCCGACAATCCGGCTACCGGCAATGTCGAGATGTGCCCCCACAGCAGTAATGGCGACCCTGCCTTCGATCAGGCTGCTGGTGATGGTCACGCGTGCGTCGTCCACGCTCAAACCGCCATCCGTCCCGCCGATCAGGCTGTCTTCGATATTCACTGCGGCGTCGCTGATTCGCAACTCGCGCACGCGCGCGTTGCGTATCAGCGTGTCGCGGCAACGATGAATAGTGATACGATCGTAATCGCCCTCAAAGGTCGCGCCGCGTTGCCCCTTGCACGTGCCGGTCCGGGCCGAAACAGGTCGCAGCAGTTCGCGCTGCAGCGTGGCATGGCGTCGCTCCAGTACGGGGAAATTGAGGAACGCCGCGACGCGCGCGTTGAAACTCTCCGGCACATCGTCCATGGGCGTATGCCCGCTTGCATCGAACACCTCGAGTTGGGCGTGCGGCAGGTTTGCGGACAACACCCGGCCATTGCGCAGTGGTGCGACACTGTCGCGCCCGCCCCACAGCACCAGCACCGGTGCCTGCACGCGTGGCATGTCGAGGCTGAAGTCCTCAAGCGCCAACGCCAGTCCCGCGATCTTGGCTGGCTCGGCGTTAAGAAAACTATGGCGCAGCTTTGAACTGGCGATGATCACCTCGGGCACAGGCTGGATTTTTTCCGTCAACCTGAGAATACTGCTCACGAAGTTTCCCAAGTGGTCGCGCTGCGCAGGATACAGGCTTGGAAAATAATTGATGCCGAGGTAGCTGAGGTATTTGCTGTACGCCATGGGGTGCAGAATTCCCGGCACATCGACCAGCACCAGGGCGGTTACGTCCTGCGGGTAACGGGCCGCATAGCGCAAGGCAATGGCGCCACCCATCGAGTGGCCGACAAGGGAAAATGGCCGTGTGCGGATGTGTTCCACCACCAGGTAGCGCAGAAAGGCGGCATAGGTCTCGGGCGAATAAAGCTCGTTGCCCTTGCTCGACCGGCCGAATCCCGGCAGATCGAAGGTCACGACGCGGTGATCGCGTGCCAGCACGGCGATCAGCCCATCCCAATCGCGCGCTGCCTTGTCACCGAGGCCATGCACCAGCACCACGGTCGGCGCCGCTACCGGCCCGGTAGTGAAAACACGCGCCTTGCCGTTGAAGATCGGTTCGGTCACCACTGTTTCGGTCAGGGCCGGCGCAGCGGGCGGCACGGCGAGTGCGGTGGCTGACGGGAGCAGGCAACAGCTGAATACTGCAACCCAGCGCGTGCCGGTTTGTCTGGCTCGGTGAATCAACCTCAAAGGCAATCCTCCCTGAAACGCATCTGTATATAGCGAATTGTCTGTGGTGCGACAATCCATTAAATCAGCCAGAACCGGGACTTGATCAGGAAACGCCGCAGCTCGTGCGTCGGAGCAGCGGTATATGCACGAAACAATTCTTGCAGAATGCTGTGCAGCCCTGTGATTGGCTACTATTGTCGAACGGCCATCGACTAAAGATTCCAGCCACTTCAATGTCGATGATGCAGTTCCTGCTGTGCGCCGCGGCGCAACTGGATATTGATGGCCGTTAGTAACTGATTCAGGCACTGACAGCGCCTGAGGAATCGCAGACTCCTGATTACCATATAACCGGAGTCATACAGATCAGCGACAGCGACTACGCCGTGTGCGCCATACTCAGGCACCTCATGACCTGACGGCTGGCATTACTTCTTTTTCGCCGCTTTCTTTGCTTTCTTCTTTGCAGCGGGTTTTTTGGCAGCTGCTTTCTTCTTGGGTGCAGCCTTCTTTGCCGCCGGCTTTTTCGTCGCTTTGGCTACCGGCTTTGCCGCGACCGGCTTGATGGCGCGCACCTTGTCGGCAAGCGCACGCAGGTGTTTGTTCGTGGCCTGCTGCTCTGTGAGCAACGCCTGAGCCGCCTGTGGCCCGGTCTCGCCTTCCTTGAGTCCGCGATAGGCCAGGGCAATCGGGCTCTCATCCAATACCAGGAAGCGTGCCTGGTTGCCGGCCGCCGCGCACACGTCCTTCACCAGCACATGCGCCTGGAGACTCAGCTCATACAACTGTTTGGCGCGCTCCGCGCCGACCCAACTCACAATGGTGTACTTGTCGCCGGGCTCGCCCGGCTTGTCGAGATAGCCCTGCCAGATGCGCGCCGCCTGATCGCCGCAGGCGGCGATCGCCTCCAGCTTTGCCGCTAACTGCGCGCCGTTCACACGTCCCTTCGCGCCCTGTTTTCGGGTCGTCTCCACCGCAAGGTCAAGAATCTGCATATGCCCTCCGTCTTTGTCTTTGAGTTGGAACACACCGACTACCTGGGTCCGATTATAGGAAGAATACAGTCCGTTGCCACAACGACAACCGGACACACGGCGGTTTGATGGTGCTCACCGGCGCCGTTCAAAACCTCCAGGTATTCATGAGGAGGCCGTCATTCTGACCTATTCCGGGAGCGTCCCGAAATACTACTTCGAGAAACGCAGGGAACTAGTCCGGGATGTGTTGCCGGTGTCCGTCCGGCCGCCAGGCGGGAGCGATCACATTCGGCATGCTGGAACGATCGAGGATCGTGGCCGGGGCGACGGTGAACTCGCCGTACTTGCGGTTAATGCCGTCAATGGCGGAAAAACGCTGGATGGACCGCACCTCGTCCGGCGTGAACAGTTCGAGCTGGCCGCTGGTGTTGTGCAAATGCGTGGCCGTGACCTGCACCTGAATCACCGCCTCGCCGCGCCATTGCTCGCGGAACAGTGCGCGCGCCTGTTCGAAGAAGCGCCGTCCGTCCGGCGCGCCGTGTGCGATCGCCAACATGGCTTCGAGTCCCGCACCGGGCGCAGCGGTGCGCAGGCCGATGTACAGTTTTCCGGCCTGCATGTCGAGGCGGCGCAGGCGCGCCGCCACCTTCTCGCACATGTGCCGCAGATAGGTCTCGATGGTGCGCGCACTGGTGGTGTGTGGTGGCAGCACCTTGCCATGCCCGACACTCTTCGGCGGTGCGATGTCCTGCACCACCGCACCGGTGTCACGCCCCTGGCAGGCGAGCCACAGATGCTTGCCGGTGATGCCGTAGCGGCGCGCCAGCACGTTCATCGGCAGCGCCGCTACCTCACCGCAGGTGCGCGCGCCGTGCTGGGCGAGGAATGCCGCGGTGCGCGGGCCGATGCCGCAGATTTTCTCGACCGGCACGTCCTGCAGACGTGCACGTGTCTCCCACGGCGGGATGATGGTGATGCCGTTCGGTTTCATTACGTCCGAAGCGTACTTGGCAGTGAGCTTGGTGGCGGCAGCGCCAACCGAACACGGCAGACCATCGCTCACGTCGCGCACCAGACGCTGGGTCATGCGTGCCATGTGTTCCGGCGAGCCGTGCAGACGCTGGCAATGGGTGACGTCGAGAAACGCCTCGTCCACGCTGAACACCTCGATGTCCGGGGTGATGGCGACGAGCGCATGCATGATGCGGGTGGACACGGCGGCGTACACGTTCGGCCGCGACGGGCGCTGGATGAGGCCCGGGCAGAGTTTGCGCGCCTCGTAGATGCGCATGCCGGTTTTCACGCCGTGGGCACGGGCTTCGTACGAACAGGTGATCAGGGTCGTGCCGACCGCGCCGTTCGTGACTCCGATCGGTTTGCCGCGCAGTTCAGGAAAGTCACGCTGCTCGACCGACGCGAAAAACGCATTCATGTCGACATGCAGGATGGCGCGCGGCCAGAAGCAGCCGGCGGCGTCGCCAACCGTCGTGGATGGCGGAAGTGCGGAGCGCGAAGCCGTCAGTGAACGAGGCTTCCTTCCCTGGACAAATGCAGGAGCAGTTTTTCCGCCTTTCGGATTGCGGTTCGATGCGGTCATGACGGACCCACCTGCTTCAATAATAAAAGGGGCCGGTACCCGACGAGCACCGGTGGGGACAGAAAAAAACTAGCGATAGGAGCGCATCTGCCCGACCACGATACCCTGAATGGCGACGCGCTCGGCGGCGAAACGCATCGGCGCCATGCTGCGGTTCGCCGGACGCAGGGTAATGGAACCATCCGGATTGCGCAGGAAGGTTTTGAGCGTCGCCTCCTGGTTGTCGATCAGCGCCACCACAATCTCGCCGTTACGCGCGCTGCTGCGGCTTTCCACAATCACCATATCGCCGTGCAGAATGCCGGCCTCGATCATCGACTCGCCGTCCACGCGCAATACGAACCGGTTCGGCCCCATGAAGAACTCGGACAGGTCGATCTCGGTCTCGTCCGGGATTGCCTCGATCGGCAGACCGGCGGCGATGCGCCCGAGTACCGGCAATACGCTGCGGACCGTGGCCTTGCTCACCAGGCGCACGCCACGCGCGCGATCGGGGGTGATGGCAATCAACCCGGCCGCTTCGATGGCGCGCAGATAGCGGTGCACCGTGCCGCGCGAGGCGACGCCGAGGTGCGCGCCGATCTCGCGCAGCTTGGGCGGCACGCCGTGGCGGTGCGTGTAGGCACGCACAAAGTCGTATACCTCACGTTCCCGGTCGGTCAACATAATGGCTATTTCTGTGCAGGCCTGCTTTCATTTGATGTTCTCCTTTTGTTCTCATGATAGCCGGACACCGGGCGCAAGGCAAGCGCCACGACGGCGAGATTGCTAGACTTGGGTAATCTGGAGGCGTGACAGAATGACCATGAACAGCGACCGGGTCGATACCGACTACAAACCGATTTCCTGTGCCAATTATGACCAGTACGAGATCGCCATCATGCACGGCAGCAAAATGCATCTGACCTGGCAGGCCGACAACGTG
>Ga0209705_10000944_pt1 | contig 15399 bp, 12 predicted proteins | sample PPLLaktember2015_5_FD_187262 | JGI IMG/M metagenome (GOLD analysis project Ga0209705, IMG submission 187262) | Freshwater sediment microbial communities from Prairie Pothole Lake near Jamestown, North Dakota, USA - PPLs Lake P8 Core (1) Depth... | ecosystem: Environmental > Aquatic > Freshwater... | reverse complement strand
CGAGCTGCTTGATCAGCGCCGCCGCGCTCGCCGCCGGCGCCTGGCGCGTATCGATGTAGCGGTTCATCAGCGACTGCGCCTCCGCCAGATCGGCCCGGTAGAGGCGATCGTTGCGGGCCAGCAGCGCCTGACGCGCGTTCAGCAGGCGCAATCGAAGCAACTGGCGGACCAGCGTCTGCTGCTGCGTGCTGATCAACACGGAGTCCGGCCCTTCCACCAGGCGGATGCGGATCAGGTCACGGAACTCGTCGAGCTCGCGCTGCAGATAGTCCCAGCGGCGTTCCCACCAGCGAGGCGGCGGCGGTGGAGCGGCACCCGGGCCCGGCTTCCCCGGCGGCGTCGATGGCGAGGGCCTGGCATCGGCCAGCAGCGGCCAGCTCTCGACCGCGTTGGCGAGCTGGTCGAGCTTGAGGGCCATGCCGGTCGTATCGGGGGTCGGCGCGACCTTCAGCTTGTCGATGTCGCGTGCCAGCACTCTGCGCAGCGGCAGGAAGCGGGCGCTGTCGGCGCGCGCGAGTCGCGCGTCGGCCGTCTGCAGCGCCGCCAGCGCAGTCGGCACGCTGCCGCTGATCTGGAGTTCCTGAGCTGCCAACGTAATCAGCCGCTCGACCTCGACCAGCACCGCTTCATCCCTTCCGCGCGACAGGTCCGAGTACAGCTGTTCGAGCGCCTCTCGCTGTCCCAGCTCTTCCGCGAGCCGCGACTCGAGCAACGTGGTCTGCTGGCGCGCGGCGCGCGCTTCGGCGTCGGCGCGCGTCGCGGTCTCGGTCGCTGCCGACACCGCCTGCTGCAGTTCGGCGAAGCGACGCGCGGACTCGCGCTTCACCGCGGCGAGCTGGTAATGCGAGAACACGATCGCGAACACGGCGATGATGAATGCAAGCACTGCGACCCATGCGAGCCGCGAGCGCTGGCGGCGGGTCGGTGCATTCGAAGCCGGCACGGACGAGTCCGCCGGCTGCGGAGGGGAATTCAGCGGCTCGTCGTTCACGGCGGTGGGCGTTCGATATTGAAGGCGCGGCGTCGGAGGCGGCGTCGGAGTGACGCGCTTGCCTCACCGCAGTGATTCTAGCTTGGCGATCACTGCGTCGTCGGTGGCAAGCGTGTCGAAAACTCTTGAATAGCCGGCAGCGCGCAGCCGCTCCGCAATGCGTGGGTGAGTTGCGAGCGCGATGCCACCGCGCAGGTAGGCCGCGCCGCCGTCGATCGACTGGATCTGCGCATCAAGCGCAGTCACGGCCTCGCTGCTGCTGAAGACCGTCACGGGTGTTTCACCGGAGGTCATGCAGCCAACCAGTTCTCGCGCTGCTTCCGGCGCCATGTGGCGCGTTCGGCGCGAATACACAGCGAGTTGATCGACCGTCGATCCGCTCTGCACGAATCTCTCGCCGAGCCATTCGCGCCCATCCTCCGCCCGCAGCACCAGTACGCGACTGGCTCGGCGGCCGCTCGCGACCCATGCGGCCCAGAATGCCTCCGATCCACCATCGTCGTCAGGCGCGAGTACCGAAGTCGCCGGAACCGCCAATTCGGACACGACGGCCGCGCGTGTCGCGCGGCCGACGGCGCCGACCGTCGTGGCCGGCGGCCACTCACGGCCGATCAACGGGCCGACCGCATGCACAGCATTGGGACTGACGAAGATCGCGAGGTCGTAGTGGTCGAGCCGGGCAAGGCGGGCGCGTACCGCTGCCGGATCGGGAGCCGGGCCGATTTCGAACGCGGGCCACCACATTGCGCGGTGGCCACGGTCCTGCAGGTTCCGGAACAACCGCTCACCGGCCGCCGCCGGACGCGTGACGATGACGACCATCGCCATGCGATCGATCAGGCCGTGCCGAGCAGCTTCAGCGCGCCGAGTTGCTTCAGGCGCGCCACCGTCTCGTCGGCGATCGCTTCGGCATCTGCCAGTGTTCCCGTCGCTTCCGCCTGCACGTATTCGCCGGTCGCCGCATTGCCGACCAGCGCCCGCAGGCGCAGCGACCCGCCTTCGACTTCCGCATATGCAGCCAGCGGCACCTGGCAGCTACCGCCGAGTCCGCGCGACACGCCGCGTTCGGCGGTGGTGGCCGCCAGCGTGGAGGGGTCGTTCAACGGCACCACCAGCTTGGACGTGCGCGCATCGCCGCTGCGGATTTCGATCCCGAGCGCGCCCTGCCCCGGCGCTGGCAGCGAGACGCTGGTCGGGATCACCTGGCGGATACGGTGCGCCAGCCCAAGCCGCTTCAGTCCGGCCGCGGCCATCACGAGACCATCGAATTCGCCGCGATCGAGCTTGCTTAGCCGCGTGCCGACATTGCCGCGGATCGACCGGACCTCGAGGGTGGGGAAGCGCGCACGCAGCATCAGTTCGCGGCGCAGGCTCGAGGTGCCGACCCGGGCGCCAGCCGGCATCTCTTCCAGTGCCGGGTAGCCGGAGGAAACGAGGCAATCGCGCGGGTCCTCGCGCTTCATCACCGCCGCCAGTGCGAACTCGGGAGCGAGCTGCATCGGCACGTCCTTCAGCGAATGGACCGCAAGGTCGGCGCGTCCTTCGAGCAGCGCAGCCTCGAGCTCCTTCACGAAGAGCCCCTTGCCGCCGACTTTCGAAAGCGTCCGATCGAGGATCTGGTCGCCGCGCGTCGTCATGCCGAGCAGGTCGACCTGCGCGTCCGGATTGCGGCCCGCCAGCAGGTCCCGCACATGCTCGGCCTGCCATAAAGCAAGGGGGCTTTCGCGCGTCGCGATGACGACGCGCGCCGGCGTGTTCATCGACGACTCCCGCTCATTGCTGCACCCGTGCTGCCCCCGAGGAAAAAGGCGCGGCGAGTCTAGCATCGGCTCTTGTGGCTTCATGCATGATGCGAGCGGAGTCCCGAGTTCATGACCACCGGAATCGACCAGGCGCTGCGCCACGACATCCGCCTGCTGGGCCATCTGCTCGGCGAGGTGCTGCGCGCACACGAGGGTGCTGCGCTCTTTTCGACCGTGGAGGAGATTCGCCAGACGGCGCTTCGTTTCCGCCGCGACGAGGATCCCGCGGCCGCCCGGCGCCTCGACATGCTGCTGCGCAAGCTCTCGCGCGACGACACGATCGCCGTCGTGCGCGCGTTCAGCTACTTCTCGCACCTCGCGAACATTGCAGAGGATCGCCATCTTGTGCGTCGGCAGCAGTCCGATGTATCGGCACAACCCAGCTCACTGGCGCACGCGATCGCGACGCTGCATGCACGCGGCATCAGTGGCCGTAGATTGTCGTCGCTGCTGGCCGACGCCTGCCTGATGCCCGTGCTCACCGCGCATCCGACCGAAGTGCGGCGCAAGAGCATCCTCGATGCCGAGCGCTCGATCGCGGCGCTGATCGAAGCGCGCGAAACGGCGCAGGAAGACCGGCACGCCGGCATCGACGAGCATCTGCTCGCGGGCATCTCGACACTCTGGCAGACGCGCATGCTGCGGCCGGAGAAGCTCAGCGTCTACGACGAGATCGACAACGCGCTTGCCTACTGGCGCACGACATTCCTGCGCGAGATTCCTGCGCTTTACACCGATCTGGAACGGGCCGCGCGCGCGCCCGATCCGGTCCCGCCGTTCCTGGCGCTGGGCAGCTGGATCGGCGGCGACCGCGACGGGCATCCGAACGTCACGGCCGATACGATGCGCGCCGCGCTGAAGTCGCAGGCGCAAACGGTGTTCAACCACTACGCCTCCGCGGTGCATGCGCTCGGCGCCGAACTGTCGATGTCGCAACTGCTGACTCCCGTCAGTGAAGCGCTGACCGCGCTCGCGCAGGCCAGTCCCGACCCTTCGCGCCAGCGCGCCGACGAGCCATACCGACGCGCGTTGACGGGCGTTTACGCGCGCCTGCTCGCGACCGCGCAGCGACTCGGACTCGTTCTGCATGTCCGTCCTGCGGTCGCGGCGGCACCCGCCTACGACACCGCGAATGACCTGCGCGAAGACCTGGCGACGGTTTCTGCTTCGCTGAGCGAGCATCGCAGCGAACGCATTGCGCGCCTGCGCGTCGACCCGCTGCTGCGGACGATCGAGGTCTTCGGATTCCACGGAGCGACGCTCGATCTGCGCCAGAGCTCCGACATTTTCGAATCGGCGGTTGCCGAACTGCTGGCCGCGGCGGAGGTCTGCGCCGACTATCGGCGGCTCGGCGAGGCCGAGCGGATCAAGCTGCTTTCGCGCGAGCTGGCGCATGCCCGGCCATTGGTCTCTGCGCATCTCGAATACAGTGCGCGCACGCAGTCGGAACTCGAGGTGTTCAATGCCGCGCGTGAGCTGCGCGGCGCGTTCGGCGCGCGCGCGATCGAGCGTCATATCGTCTCGCATACCGAGACGCTGTCGGACCTGCTCGAAGTCGCGCTGCTGCAGAAGGAGAGCGGCCTGCTTGGAGGCATCGAGCAGCGCTATTGCCGCCTGATGGTGGTCCCGCTGTTCGAAACGATCGAAGACCTGGAGCGCGCGCCGGCGATCATGCGTGAGCTGTGGGCGCATCCGGGTCTGCGCAGCCTTCTGCTCGCGCCGTCAACTCGCCAGCCGCTGCAGGAAGTGATGCTCGGATACTCCGACAGCAACAAGGACGGCGGCTTCCTGATGTCGGGCTGGCAGCTGTATCGGACCACGCAGCGTCTGACACGGCTCGCCGACGAACATCGCGTGCGGCTGCGGCTCTTCCATGGTCGCGGCGGGACCGTCGGCCGCGGCGGCGGGCCCAGTTACGAAGCGATCCTCGCGCAGCCGCCGGGCAGTGTGCGCGGGCAGCTGCGGCTCACCGAACAGGGCGAGATCATCCAGGCCAGGTATGCGGACCCGCGACTCGGTCGCAGCCATCTGGAGACGCTGGTGGCGGCGCTGCTCGAAGCGAGTCTTGCACCGCCCGCCCTGCACACGGACCACGAACGCGTGTTCGAGACAGCGATGCAAGAGATTGCGCATCACTCGCACCGCGCCTATCGCGAACTCGTCTACGAAACCGAAGGCTTCGCCGAGTATTTCTTCAGCGCGACGCCAATCGCGGAGATCATGGAACTCAACATCGGCAGCCGGCCGGCTGCGCGCAGGTTCACCGGCCGCATCGAGGACCTGCGCGCGATTCCCTGGGTTTTTTCGTGGGGACAGTGCCGCATTCTGCTGCCCGGCTGGTACGGATTCGGCAGCGGCGTCGAGGCCTGGCTCGCTGACGGCGGCCGCGCGCGCCGCGAGCGGGCCTCGCAGCTGGCGACGATGGCGCGCGAGTGGCCGTTTTTCCGCGCGCTGCTGTCAAACATGGAAATGGTGCTTGCGAAGGCCGATCTGGCGATCGGCGGGCGCTATGCGACGCTGGCGCGCGACCGTCGGAGCGGCGCCGCCATCCTCGCTGCGATCCGCAGCGAGTGGAAACGGACGACGCAGCACCTGCTGGCGATCACCGGACAGAAGCAATTACTGGAGAACAACCCCGGACTGCAGCAGGCGCTGAGGCATCGGCTGCCCTATATCGACCCGCTGAACCACCTGCAGGTTGAGCTGATCAAGCGCTACCGGGGCGGCAACACCGACGAACGGGTCAAGCGCGGCATCCACCTGACGATCAACGGTATCTCGGCCGGGCTGCGGAACACCGGGTAGTGGCGCCGCTCACCTACGCGACCCTGCGCGTCGCGTACACGAGAACCGCTACACCTTCGCAGCCGCCTTCACGGTCGGCCACTGGCGGCGGCTGATCGCCAGGCGTTCGGGTGTTTCCTTCAGCAAAACTTCCCAGTGCCCTTCGGACGCTTCGCCATCGTCGTCGACCGTTCCGCGCACGCGTTGGAACCCGAGAATCGCGCCGCGCGACACCAGTGCATTGCGGTGGATGCGGACGAAGCGATCGCCGAATTCGGCTTCGAGCGAGGTCAGCGACTCTTCCGTGAGGTATTCCCGGCCGCGCGTCTTGATCGTCACGTACTTCAGCTCGGCACGGAGATAGACGATGTCTTCGACCGGCACCAGGATCATGCGACCGCGCTCCGACACCGTCAGGTGCGAGCGGACTGCGCCGATTGTCTTGGCCAGTTCCTCGATGCGCGGTTCGTTGGTGCGGAAGCGTTCGGCTCGGGCAAGTGCGGCAACGAGCCGCTCGGCACGTACAGGTTTCATCAGGTAGTCGAGCGCCTGCACTTCGAAGGCGTCGAGAGCATGTTCGTCGTAGGCGGTGACGAAGATCACCGCGGGTGGGTTCTGGCGTTGCGCGAGATGGCGCGCCACCTCGATGCCGTTCATATCGGGCATGTGGACGTCGAGCAGGATCACGTCAGGGCGCAGGCGGTCAGCTTCTTCCAGCCCCTGGATTCCACCTTCCGCTTCGCCGACCAGCTGCAGTGCCACCTGCTCCGAGCAATCGCGCAGGACCTGCCCGAGGCGCGCCCGCGCCGGGGGTTCGTCATCCACGATCATCACGTTCAGCATCGTTGCTCCAGTACCGCTCAGGCGCGTCGTTCGACCGGCAACGTCATCGTCAGCTCGAAGCGATCGCGCCTCATTTGCGTCTCGATCTTCGCCTCGAGATCGTAGATCAGCGCCAATCGACCCCGGATATTCGCCAGCCCGATCTGGTTGCCTTCGCGCTCGGGGCGTCCCGGTGCTATCGGGTTGCTGACGAAGATCTCCAGTACGAAGCCGTGCTGGCGGACCTTGACGATGATGTCGGCGCGACCTGCAAGCTTCTCGGCGCCGTAGCGGATCGCGTTTTCAATCACCGGTTGCAGGAGTAACTGTGGCACTTTTGCCCGGGGGTGATATGCCCCGATTTGCCAGTCAACTGCCAGCCTATTCCCGAGCCTCGTCTGCTCAATTTCCACATAGTTGCGGCAAAGCTCGATTTCCTGCGCAAGCGGCACCAGTTTCCGGGTGTCCGCCATGACCGCGCGGAACAACTCCGCGATCGATTCCAGCATGCGTTCGGCCTTTTCCGGCTCCGTCCGGATCACCGACAGAACGGCGTTCAGGCTGTTGAACAGGAAATGCGGCCGGATGCGCGATTGCAGCGCCTGGTACTTGGCCTCGACGACCGCCGGCGAAAAAGCCCGCTCGCGCAGTTCGTAGTAGTGCTGGAAACCCGCGCCCAGCCCGAACGCGACGGCACCGTGCGCGAGCGCCGCCCACTGGCCTCCCGGCAACCTGAAGATGGCAGCAACGCAGTAAGCGACGAATGCCGGAATCAGCCAGGCGATCGCGCGCTGTGCCGGGACCGTGAGCGGCGGCAGGATGCGGCGGGCAGCGCACCAGAGAATCAGCGTGGCCAGCGTCGTCGGCGCGATGTAAGACATCAGGCGCAGCAGGCTTGTCAGGGCGTCGATCGCCGAGGCGGAGTCGCCGAGCGCGGCGACCAGCGCCACTGCAACGACGGCGCCGATGACCCGCAGCAGCACGCCCATGTTGCAGCCGTCCGGAATCAGGTTCCGCGGCGTCGGCACCGCGGTTTCATGCCGCGCCAGCGGACCCTTCAGCGCGGGTGGTGAAGGCTTCACGAACCTATAATCCCCGACATTGACACCCCGTGCGGCCCGCGGCCTGCGCTCGCAATCGGCGTCGCAATCAGCGCTGCCCTTCGAATCGATTATGTCAGAGCCACCTGTGCCCGCCGCCAATCCGCTTGCATCGAAAAGCAGTGCCTGGTCTGGCCGTTTCGACGAACCGGTGGCCGACGTCGTGCTGCGCTACACGGCTTCGGTCGGTTTCGACCGCCGACTCGCCGCCGCCGACATCGAAGGATCGCTCGCGCACGCGGCGATGCTCGCGCAGGCGGCCATCATCTCGCGGCAGGATCTCGCAGACATTGAGCGCGGGCTGCAGCAGATCCGCGGCGAAGTCGAGCGCGGTGAGTTCGACTGGAAACTCGAGCTCGAGGACGTGCATCTGAACATCGAGAAGCGTCTCACCGATCTGGTTGGCGACGCCGGCAAGCGCCTGCACACCGGCCGCTCGCGCAACGACCAGGTGGCCACCGATCTGCGGCTGTGGCTGCGCGGCGAACTCGACCGCATCGTTGCGCTGCTCACCGACGTGCAACGCGCGCTCGTCGAGCAGGCCGCTCGACATGCGGCGACCGTGATGCCGGGCTTCACGCACCTGCAGGTTGCGCAACCGGTGACCTTCGGTCATCACCTGCTCGCCTACGTCGAGATGTTCGAGCGCGATCGCGAGCGCATGCTGGACTCGCGCCGGCGAATCAACCGCCTGCCGCTGGGCGCCGCCGCGCTGGCGGGTACCAGCTATCCGATCGACCGCGCCTTCGTCGCGGCACGTCTGGGATTCGACGCCGTCGCGGAGAATTCGCTCGATGCGGTCAGCGACCGCGACTTCGCGATCGAGTTCTGCGCGGCCGCGGCGCTCGTGATGACGCACGTATCGCGGCTCGCCGAGGAACTCGTGCTGTGGATGAGCCCACGGTTCGGATTCATCCGCCTGCCGGACCGCTTCACGACCGGCTCGTCGATCATGCCGCAGAAACGCAACCCCGATGTTGCCGAGCTTGCGCGCGGCAAGAGCGGCCGCGTCATCGGTCATCTCGTTGCACTGCTGACGCTGATGAAGGGCCAGCCCCTCGCCTACAACAAGGACAACCAGGAAGACAAGGAGCCGCTGTTCGATACGGTCGACACGCTGACCGACACTCTGCGCGCCTTCGCCGACATGCTGCCGGGGATCGAGGTCGACGAGGCCGTCATGCGTGTCGCCGCTGAAGAAGGCCACTCGACGGCGACCGATTTCGCCGACTACCTGGTCCGCCAGGGAACGGCTTTCCGCGACGCGCACGAGGCGGTCGCACGGGCGGTGCGCCTGGCAGCCAGCCGCGGCGCCCGTCTTGCGGACCTGTCGCTACAGGAATTGCAGTCTTTCGCCGCGGGAGTCGCGAACGACGTGTTCGCCGTGCTGTCCGTCGACGGCTCGGTGGCGGCCCGCGACCACGTCGGGGGCACTGCGCCGAACCAGGTCCGCGCACAGGTCGAGCGCTGGCGCGCTGCGCTGCGGGCGCGCTGATCCGCTGGTCGCACTGCACGCTCTGCGCGTGTGGTTCGCAGATAGAATCGTCCGGCCAGGCGCCGTCGCGACAGAAAGTGTCCGAGGCGCGGCGCATGCAGAGCTGACAGGACGCGCACGATGAAGCAGCTGCTCGGGCTTTCGCGGGTCATCGACAAACTCAGCAACCTCGTCGGCTCGACGATCATCTGGCTGGTGCTGGCGACCGTCCTGGTCAGCGCGGTCAACGCGATCGTCCGCAAGGTTTTCAGCATCGGCTCGAACGCCTACCTCGAAATGCAGTGGTACCTGTTCGCGGCCGTGTTCATGCTCGGCGCGGGCTATGCATTCCTGCACAACGTCCACGTCCGCATCGACTTCCTCTCGACGCAACTGACCGCGCGCGCACGCAACTGGATCGACATCGTCGGCATCGTCGTCTTCCTTGTGCCGCTCTGCGTGCTGATGATCTGGCTTTCCTGGCCGCTGTTCACCAATGCCTGGGTCAGCGGCGAGATGTCGCAGAACGCCGGCGGGCTGATCCGCTGGCCCGTCTACCTGCTGATGCCGGCCGGCATGGCGCTGCTGCTGGCGCAGGCGCTGTCGGAGCTGATCAAGCGGTTCGCCTATCTGCGGGGATTGATCCCGGACCCGCTCGCGCATGCTGCGCCGGGCGAGGAACACGGCAAGGACGCGGCCAAGCTGCTCGCCGGGGAGCAGCAGTGAGTGCGTTCATTGCCGCCAACTTCGTCCCGTTGCTCTTTGCCGGCCTTCTCGTTTTCCTGCTGACCGGCTTTCCGGTTGCCTTTGCCCTTGCTGCGACCGGCCTGCTGTTCGGTCTGCTGGGTATGGCGGCGGACCTCTTCCCGGCGACGCTGTTCCAGGCGCTGCCGTTGCGGGTCTTCGGGATCATGCAGAACGACACTTTGCTCGCGATCCCGTTCTTCACGCTGATGGGAATCGTCCTGGAAAAGAGCGGCATGGCCGAGGACCTGCTCGAGACCGTCGGCCAGGTATTCGGCCCGGTGCGCGGCGGGCTGGCGCTCGCCGTCGTTTTCGTCGGCGCGCTCCTCGCTGCGACGACCGGCGTCGTCGCCGCGGCAGTGATTTCGATGGGCCTGATCTCTCTGCCGATCATGCTGCGCTACGGCTACAACCGCACGATCGCAACCGGGGTCATCACCGCCTCCGGAACTTTGGCGCAGGCGATCCCGCCTTCGCTGGTATTGATCGTGCTCGCCGACCAGCTCGGTCGATCGGTCGGCGACATGTACGCCGGCGCAGTCCTGCCCGCATTTCTTCTGGTGGGTCTCTACGCGCTTTTCGTCGTCGTCATCGCATTCGTGCGGCCGGCCTGGGTGCCGGCGTTGCCGGCTGAGGCGCGTGTTTATCGCGAGTCGACTGGCGCGAGCGGACATCGTTCGCTGCTCGTCCTGATGGTGATCGCAGCGCTGGCAGGCGTGGTTTGGAGCCGCCTGCATGAGGTGGTCATCAACCCGCTTGTCGATCGCCAGATCCCCGCGCCGACGGACGAAATCTTGATCCTGTCGATGACCATCGCGTCCTTCGTCGCGCTTGCTTTAGCGCTCGCCAACCGCATGCTGAAGCTCGGCCTGCTCTCGCGTCTTTCCGAGCAGGTGACCTTCGTGCTGATACCGCCGCTCGTGCTGATCTTTCTCGTGCTCGGCACGATCTTCCTCGGCATCGCGACGCCGACCGAAGGCGGCGCGATGGGCGCAGTCGGCGCACTGATCATGGCGACTGCGAAACGGCGACTGACGTTTTCGCTGCTGCGCCAGGCGCTGGTCAACACGACGCGGCTTTCGTGCTTCGTGATGTTCATTCTGATCGGCTCGACGGTCTTCAGCTTCACGTTCAACGCGGCCGAGGGTCATTTCTTCGTCGAGGCACTCTTCAAGGACATGCCGGGTGGAGCGCTGGGCTTCCTGATCGTCGTCAATCTCCTGATCTTCATCCTCGGCTGCTTCATCGACTTCTTCGAGATCGCGTTCATCGTTATTCCGCTGCTGGCACCGGTGGCGGACAAGATCCTGCCGGCCCTGTTGCCAGCAGGCACCCCGCAGGACGTCGTGCTGATCTGGTTCGGCGTCATCGTCGCGATGAACTTGCAGACTTCGTTCCTGACCCCGCCATTCGGATTTGCGCTGTTCTACCTGCGCAACGTCGCTCCGCGCAGCGACTACGCAGATCGCATTTCCGGCCAGCGGATCCCGGCCGTGACGACCGCGCAGATCTACAAGGGGGCGATCGCGTTCATCATCATCCAGTTGGTCATGGTTGTGGCCGTCATCGCCTACCCGCACCTGGTGGTGGGCGGGATCGAACGGGGGCCTGCCGTCGACTTCGACAAGATCGAGATCGAGAGCCCCGCACGGGGCTACGGGGAAGAACCCCAGGATCCGAACCGAGGCCTGATGCCCGCGCCCGATGCCCCGAAGGCCGATGCCCCAGCGCGCAACGACGATATGGACGCCGTGCTCCGCGCATTGCAGAACGAGGCGAAAAAGTAGCAAAAGAAAAAGCCCGCGGGCGAACCGGCTCGTGGGCTTCTGAACGTGTCGTGCTTCAGCTAAAGCTTCTGGTTCTGCATGAAATCGTCGAAGCTGGCTTCGGCGAAGCGGAACCAGAGATTCTGGTCACGACGGAACGCGCTGTAGTCGTCGTAGACCTTCTTCCACGTGGGGTTCTTCGCGCTGATCTCGGCGTAGATCTCCTGTGAGAGCTTGAAGGCAGCGTCCATCACGTCCTTGGGGAAACGATGCAGCTTGGTGCCGGCGGAGACGAGTTGCTTCAGCGCGGCCGGGTTCCTGGCATCGTATTTGGCCTGCATGTCGACGCCTGCACTCGCCGCCGCCGCCTCGACGATTGCCTTGTGCTCGGGCGTCAGCGCCTCCCATGATTTGCTGTTGATGTACAAGGACAGTTGCGGTCCGCCTTCCCACCAGCCCGGGTAGTAGTAGTTCGGAGCGACCTTGTTGAAGCCGAGCTTCAGGTCATCGTACGGGCCGACCCATTCGGCGGCGTCGATCGTGCCCTTCTCCAGCGCCGTATAGATCTCCCCGCCGGGGAGCGTCTGCGGCACCACACCCATCCGGGTGCAGATCGCGCCGGCCAGGTTGGAGATGCGCATCTTCAGGCCTTTCATGTCGGCCACCGATTTGATCTCCTTGCGGTACCAGCCTCCCATCTGCGCGCCCGTGTTGCCCATCGGGAAGTTCACGATGTTGTACTTCGCATAGAACTCGCGCAGCAGCTTCAGTCCGTTGCCCTCGTACATCCACGCCGTCATCTGGCGCGAATTCAGGCCGAACGGAATCGCGCAGTCGATCGAAAATGTCTCGTCCTTGCCGAAGAAGTAGTACGGCGCCGTGTGCGCGCACTCGACCGTGCCGTTCTGCACGGCATCGACAACACCGAACGGAGGCACCAGTTCGCCGGCCGCGTGAGCGGTGACCTGGAACTTCCCGCCGGTCGCGGCAACCACCTGCTTGGCGAAAGCCTCCGCCGCGCCGAAGAGCGTATCGAGCGACTTCGGAAAGCTCGACGCCAGGCGCCACCGGACTTCACCCGAAGTCGCGACCGCAGGCGCAGCCGCTTTAGGTGCTTCGGCCTTCGCCGGCTCCTCCTTCTTGCCGCACGCAGCGAGCATCGTGGCAGCCGCAACGCCGACTCCAACGGCTCCAGACTCTCTCAAGAACTTGCGTCGTTGCATGCTTGTCTCCCTTCCCTTGTGGTTGCTGTCTTCGCCCAAGCTGCGGCGCAAAAGGCGCCTGCTTCGGCTTCAATCATTCTCATCCATCGCGCTCCGGCCTTCAAGCGCGCGCTCAGGAGCCGCCGACCGTCATGCCCTCGATCAGCACCGAGCCGGTGATCTTGCTGCCGCGCACGACCTGGTCGGTGCCGACCGCAACGATATTGCGGTACATGTCCTTCAGGCTACCGGCGACCGTGATCTCCTCGACCGCGTAGCGGATACGGCCGTTCTCGACCCAGAAGCCGCTCGCTCCACGCGAGTAGTCGCCGGTGACGTAGTTGACGCCCTGCCCGATCAATTCGGTGACCAACAGCCCGGTTCCCAGCCGGCGCAGCATCACTTCGAAGTCGTCCTCCGGCTCGGTCAACTTTGACTTCAGTTCCAGGTTGTAGCTGCCACCCGCGTTTCCGGTCGACTTCATGCCGAGCTTGCGGGCCGAATACGTCGACAGGAAATATCCCTGAAGCACGCCGCCGGCGACGACGTCGCGCTCGAGACCGCGCACGCCCTCCTCGTCGAACGGGCTCGATCCATGCCCGCGCGGAAGGTACGGGTCTTCATGCAGCGACAGGTGGTCCGCGAAGATCTTCTGGCCGAGCGCATCGACGAGGAACGATGCCTTGCGGTAGAGAGAGCCGCCGCTCGCCGCCTGCACGAAATTGCCAAGCAGGCCGCAGGCAAGCGGCGCTTCGAACAGCACCGGACACTGGCGGGTGCGCAGCTTGCGGGCCGACAACCGTGCCAGTGCGCGCCGCGCCGCATAGTCGCCGACGGCTTCCGGCGACGCCAGTTCGGCCGGCGCCCGCGACGACGAATACCAGTCGTCGCGCTGCATGCCCTTCGAGTCTTTCGCGATCGGCGACACGGAAATCGAATGGCGCGAGTAGGGATAGCCGCCGACGAATCCGCGCGTGTTCGCGAGCACGAAGTGGCCGGACGATGTGTAGATGTTGGCTCCCTCCGAATTGACGATCTGCGGACTGACCGCGAACGCCGCGCCCTCACACCGCTTCGCCAGCCGGATCGCTTCCTCGGGTTCGAGCAGCCAGGGATGAAAGAGGTCCAGGTCCGGAGGCGACTGCTGCAGCGTGTCCGGGTCGGGCAATCCGGCCGCATCGTCCTCCGCTGTATAGCGCGCAATGTTGTGGGCCGCCTCGACCGCCTGCCGCACTGCGTCGACCGCGAAGTCCGACGTCGACGCATGGCCGCGCCGCTGCCCGATGTAGACAGTGACGCCGAGTCCCTTGTCCCGCGTGTGCTCGATCGTCTCGACCTTCTTCTTGCGGACCGTTACCGAGAGACCGGTCGATTCGCTGACTTCGCACGACGCATCGGATGCACCGAGAGAGCGGGCGTGCTGCAGGGCATCCAGCGCAAGCTCGCGCAGGCGGTCGTCGGAAATCGAGAAGATCGTCATCGAAGGGTCGGGCGCAGCGCACGGGTAGCGATCGGTATCATAAACGCCGATGATCGAGAATCCAGCCGACGCCGCTTCCGGCAACGAAAACGAACGCCCGAGCAAGACCCAGCTCAAGCGGGAGATGCACGAGTTGCAGGCGCTCGGCGTCCAGCTCACACAGCTGAGCCGCGACCAGATCGCGCGGCTCCAACTGCCTGAAGAACTGCGCGAGGCAGTGCTCTTCGCGCAGCAGGTGACCAGCCACGAAGGCCGCCGTCGTCACCTGCAATACGTGGGCAAGCTGATGCGGCGAACCGACGCCGACGCGATCCGGGCTGGTCTCGCCCGCGTGACCGGCGCATCGCGCGCCGCGGTCACGCTGATGCATTGCGCCGAGCAGTGGCGCGATCGGCTGCTGGCGGACGATGCCGCGCTGACGGACTTCGTCGCCCACCACCCGGACGCCGACGTGCAGTGGCTGCGAACGACGATCCGCGCCGCGCGCCGCGAACACGAGATGCAGCGCCCGCCGCGGCATGGTCGCGAACTGTATCGCTGGTTGCATGTCTGTCTCGAAAGCGAACTGCGCGCCGATGAAACCTGAGCGTTCACATCCGGACGAACTGATCCTCGGGCTCGTCTCGGTTTCGGATCGCGCGTCGAAAGGCGTCTACGCCGACCAGGGGCTGCCCGGCCTGAAGGATTGGTTTGGGCGCGCGCTGAAGAGCCCGTTTCGCGTTCACGAACGGCTGATTGCCGATGAGAGAGGCGCCATCGAGCGCAGTTTGATCGAACTCGTCGACGAGCTGGGATGCGACCTCGTTCTCACAACCGGCGGCACCGGTCCCGCGCAACGCGATGTGACGCCCGAAGCAACGCTCGCGGTCGCGACACGCGAGATGCCGGGCTTCGGCGAACAGATGCGCCGCATCTCGCTCGAGTTCGTGCCGACCGCGATCCTGTCGCGCCAGGTGGGCGCATTGCGCGAGACTGCGGGTCATGCCGCGCTGATCCTCAACCTGCCGGGCCAGCCGAAAGCGATCGCGGAAACGCTCGAGGGCCTGAATTCCGATGGCCGGACCATGGTCCACGGGATATTTGCCGCCGTTCCGTATTGCATCGACCTGATCGGCGGCCCTTACATCGAGACCAACGAAGCCGTGGTCAAGGCATTCCGTCCCAAGAGCGCCCTGCGAAAGCCACCTGGATGAGCGAACTGCTGCCGGCCGTCGAACTGCAAACACACTTGGCG
>Ga0209705_10000943_pt1 | contig 15406 bp, 15 predicted proteins | sample PPLLaktember2015_5_FD_187262 | JGI IMG/M metagenome (GOLD analysis project Ga0209705, IMG submission 187262) | Freshwater sediment microbial communities from Prairie Pothole Lake near Jamestown, North Dakota, USA - PPLs Lake P8 Core (1) Depth... | ecosystem: Environmental > Aquatic > Freshwater... | reverse complement strand
CTGACCCAGCAGGAATCCTTGGTCAGCGCGCGAACGGCCGGGCGCCTGTTGATCGGCGCGATTTTTCTTGCCGGACTGTCTGCAATCCTTTTCTGGTTCGCGCTGAAGACCTGTCCGAACCTGTGGATGTTCTTTCTGCTGATGCTGCTCTTCGGCATTTACTTCGCAGCCAAGCTCTACGGAATCATTGCCAGCCGATTTCCACCGTCCTTCTGGCAGGACGTGGTCATTAACATGCTGATCCTGCTCGGTCCGGCCGTCGAGGACAGCGCGACTGGCAAGGATGTTTATCAGGCCTTTGCAGTCCGGTTTGGTCTGTTCATTGCCGTCACCTTGTACGCCTGGGTGGCGATAGCCACGCTCGACTGGCTGCGCGGCCGCCGTGCGACGCAAGGATGGATGCCTTCCCCGGAGTCCCACTGATGCTGAGGAATCTGCTGATTGGCGCGGGCACGATGTCATTGTGCCTACTGCTGCAGTCGGTATTGCTGGTCAAGGCGATTCGCTACTACGCGCGGCGGCACGATCACCTGGCGGCCGATGCGTCCTCGTGGTCGACACTGCTCGTGATCAACAGCGTGATGTTGCTTCTACTGCTCGGCAATCTCGCCCAGCTGACGATCTGGGCCGTCGTCTTCATGCTGGTGGGGGAGTTCAGGACGATCGGCGAAGCCGTGTATCATTCGGCCGTCAACTTCGCGACGCTCGGCTACGGCGACATCGTCATGTCTGAGCGGAACCGGCTGCTCGGACCGCTCGAGGCCATCAATGGCGTGCTCATGATCGGTGTCTCGACAGCCGCGCTCCTGGCGACTTTCCAGGATGCAATCAAAAATTCCATTCAAGCGCGTCGCAACGCGGGCTCCTAGCCGCGCGGAAACCCGACCAGGTGCTGCGCATCGAGGCGGATGCCGATGCGCTCGCCGATCGCGTGATCGTGGTGGCTTGGCGCGAACGAAAGCGCCGTCGTCCCGGAGGGCAGGCGCAGCTTGTAGCGGAACTGGGCGCCGCGAAACGCGCGCTCGACGACCTCCGCGCGCAACTCGCTTGCGTCGTCGTGAATCACGTCGTCGGGACGGAGCAGCAGGTCCACATGGGTCCCGGGCGGCTGCTCGGTGGTGAGCTGCCCCTCGATCACGCCGAGCTCGGTCGAAACGCGTCCCGGCCCGAGCACGGTGCCCTCGATGAACGTCCCCTCGCCGATGAAATCCGCGACGAAGCGCGTCGCCGGCGAATGATAGAGCTGCCAGGGCACATCCCATTGCTCGAGCCGGCCCGATCGCAGCACGCCGATTTCATCGGCAATGGCAAACGCCTCGCGCTGATCATGCGTCACGAGAAGCGCCGTTGCGCGTTCCGCGATGAGCGCGGCACGCACCTGCTGCGCGAGTTCCGTGCGCACGTCGGCGTCGAGATTCGAGAAGGGCTCGTCGAGCAGGACAATCCGGGGGCGCGGCGCCAGCGCCCGCGCAAGCGCAACGCGCTGCTGCTGGCCGCCCGAGAGCTCGTGCGGAAACCGCCCGGCCTCGGCCGCGAGCCCGACGAGACCGAGCATCTCGAGTGCGCGCTGCCTGCGGCCGTCGCGCTCCATGGCGTGCAACCCGAAGGCGACGTTCGAAAGCGCATCCAGGTGAGGAAACAGCGCAAAATCCTGGAACACCATGCCGATGCGGCGCCGCTCGGGCGGCACCCAGGTCCCGCGTCCCGACAGTAACTCCCCTCCGGCCAGCACTTCGCCGGCGTCGGGCCGCTCGAATCCGGCGATCGTCCGCAACACCGTGCTCTTGCCCGAGCCGGAAGGGCCCAGCAGGCATCCGATGCGCCCGGCGCCCACGACGAGCGAGAGCCGGTCGATCGCCGCGACGCCCGGGAAGGCCTTCGAAACTTCACGCAGCTCGAGCCGCACGCTCCATCCTCCAGGTCAGCAGGGCGACCGGCAATAGCCCGGCAACGACGATCGCAAGTGACGGCAGGGCCGCGCGCTCCCACTCGCCCTCGGCGGTCATTTCGAAAACGCGCACGGCCAGTGTGTCCCAGCCGAATGGCCGGGTCATCAGCGTGATCGGCATCTCCTTCATGACGTCAACGAACACGAGGAGCGCGGCCGTGCCGATGCCGGCGCCGAGGAGCGGCAGGTGCAGCCGCGAGACCACTTCGCGTGTCGAAAGCCCGAGCGAACGGGCCGCTTCCTCGAGCGATGGCCGGATGCGCGCGAACCCGCCCAGCACGGGCCCATGGGCGACCGCGAGAAAGCGCGCGACGTAGCCGAGGAGCAGCGCAAACACCGTGCCCTGGAGCCAGAGCCCTTCGCCGCCCGCGATCGTACGGAAGCGCAGGTCGATTGCGCCGAGCGCGCTCACGACCCCGACTGCGAGCACGGCGCCCGGAATCGCGTAGCCGAGTGTCGCGATCCGCGAAGCGGTCCGCGTCACCACGCCGTCTGCGACGCGTGACGCGTAACCGAGCACGAGCGCAAGCCCGAGGCAGGCAAGCGCCGCCATTCCGGCAAGCCCGAGCGTGCGGAGTATGTAGCCCACGTAGTGCGAATCGAGATCGATTGCGGCGACGTCCCAGGCCCAGCGGGCGAGCGCAATGGCGGGCAGCACGAATCCGAGGGCGAAGACCGTTGCAGCGTACCCGAACGCAGCCCAGCCGCGTGCGCCGGGGAGCGCGAGCCGCTCGGCGGCGCGCACGCCCGAATCCGCCGCCGAAAATCGCGCGCGTCCGCGCGCGATGCGTTCAGCCACGAGCGCAAGCGCGACGAAGACGAGCAGGAGGAGCGCAAGCAGGAGCGCGGTCTCAATCGAGAACAGGCCGAACCAGGCCTTGTAGATCGCCGTCGTGAAGGTGTCGTAGTTGAAGACCGAAACGGCGCCGAAATCGGCGAGCGTTTCCATTGCAACGAGCGCGGCGCCGCCCGCAAGCCAGGGCCGGGCGAGCGGCACTGCGACGCGGAAGAGGCCGGCCCAGGGCCCGAGGCCAAGCGACTGCGCCGCTTCCAGCACGCGCGCACCATGGGTCAGGAAGGCGCCGCGCGCCATCAAGTAAACGTACGGATAGCTCGCCAGCGCGAGTACCGCGATCGTGCCGCCGGTCGAGCGGATGGGCGGAACGGGAAACCCATCGCCGAACCAGCTGCGGAGCGTCGTCGGCACCGCGCCCGCGTAGTCGAGTGTCGCCACCGCGACGAATGCGAGCACGTAGGCGGGCACCGCCATCGGCAGGAGCAGCGCCCAGGAAAAAAACGCGCGTCCGGGAAACTCGCAGGCCGCGGTCAGCCAGGCGAGCGACGTGCCGAGCGTCGCCGCGATCGCCACCACGCCCAGGACGAGGATCAGGGTATTTGCGACGACGCGCGACAGCACGTGCTCGCGCAGGTGTGCCCAGAGCTCCGCGTCAGCGCCCGTCGCGCCCTGCACGACGGCCACCAGGACCGCGAGCATCGGCAACGCAACTGCGATCGCCGCGACGGCGGGACCGAGACGCGACGGCGCGGCAGCCATGATCACCCCGCCGGCCCGAAATCAACGCCAGCCGGCGCGGTCGATCAGCATCACGGCGGCGGACTGGGTCTTGCCGATCGTACCGACATTGACGAGATTCGGCTCGAACTTGCCCCAAGCCTTGACCTCCGGCAGCGGCTCGACGCCCGCGTTGGCCGGAAACTCGAAATTCACGGCGGCGAAGCGCTGCTGGATTTCAGGAGACGCAAGCCACTCGAGGAAATGGATGGCTTCCGCGCGATTCTTCGCATGCGCCGTCACGCCGCCGCCCGAGATATTGACGTGGGTGCCGCGTCCTTTCTGGTCTGCCCAGAAGATCTGCACCGGGAAGCCCGCCTGCTCGTGCTGCAGGCGCCCCAGGTAATAGGTGTTGACGATGCCCACATCGCACTGGCCGGCGGCGATCGCTTTCAGGAGCAGCGTGTCATTGGTGAATGGCTCGGCGGCGAGGTTTGCGATCCAGGAGCGGATGATGCGCTCTGTCGTTTCCACGCCGTTGTCGCCGATCATCATCGCGACGAGCGACTGGTTGTAGACGGCTTTGCCGCTACGCAGGCAGAGCCTGCCCTTCCAGCGCGCGTCGCCGAGCGCTGCATAGGTGGAAAGCTCCGAGGGCTTCACGCGTTCGGTCGAATACGCGATGGTGCGTGCCCGCACGGCGAGTCCGAACCAGTGGCCAGCGGGATCCCGCAGGTGCGCCGGGATCGCTCTTTCGAGAATCGGCGACTTGACCGGCGAGAGCAGGCCCGCTTCGGTCGCGCGCCACAGGTCGCCCGCATCGACCGATATGAACACGTCCGCGGGACTCATCGCCCCTTCCGCCGTCAGGCGCTGGATGAGCGGGGCGCCGTCATCCGTGACGGACTTCACCTCGATGCCGCGCCCGCGGCCGTATTCCTGGAAGAGCTGTTCGACCAGCTGGTACTTGCGGGCGGAATAGACCACCAGGGGCTCACCGGCGGCCAGGGCGGGGCTTGCCCAGGCGATCCCAGTCAGCATGCACACTGCCGTCAGCCGGCTCAGCAAGGCAATCAGGACACTCATAGACGCCTCAAATATGGTTAATGAGAATGACTCTCATTAAGCATATCAGGTCCGGCGGGCGGCGGCACGATCCTGGAGATAGCTCTGCCCCCGCCGCATGAGCCGAGCGAAACCGGCGGCATCCTGGTTCGCGACCAGCGCCTGGAGCCGCGTCACGGCTTCAACCAGCGACGCGAGTGACTCGCCGCCGTATTGATTGAGCGCCTGGATCTCGAAATAGAGCGCCGGACTTTCGCCCGCGACCAGCGATGCGACCGCGAGCTGGGCATCGAAGGTCGTGCTCGACAGGCGCGCGAGACGCGGCGCGGCCTCCCCGCTATCGGCGAGCGCCGTGAAAAAGGCGATGTTGATCGCATGCGAGAGGCCGAGCACATAGGCGATCAGGCGGTCGTGATCATCGAGCGTCGTCACCACCTGCTCGACCATCGTCGAGGCGAAGAGATTCTGCGCATCCGCCACGGCGTCGGGACGGCCGACATCCACGTGAATGATGTGGCGGCCCGAGAGCAGATCCGTGTCGGGACCGAACATCGGGTGCAACGAGGCCACCCTGACTTCCGCCTCGCGCAGCGCCGCAAGCCCCGCGCGCAACGGCGTTTTCAGTGAGCCGATGTCGAACACGAGGCCCGGCGGCCGGTGGCGCGCGAGCTGCTCGAGGATGGATGCCGTGATTCCGAGCGGCGTCGCGACGACGATCACGTCGTGCGACAACTCGTCCGCCTGCCAGTCCGTGCGATGCGCGTGCGAACCGGAGGGGCCCGCGGGGTCGGCAATTTCGACCGCGAATCCCTGCGAGTCGAGAAACTCGACGAACCAGCGGCCCATCTTGCCGCAGCCGCCGATCACGAGCGCGCGCCGGCCAGCGCCCTGCCCCTGGGCGGCAACTTGCGCCTGTTCCTGGGTCGCGAGTGAACTGCGGATCAGGAGCCTGAGCAGGTTGTCGGCCAGCGCCGGCGACAGTCCGAGCTTGGAAGCGGCGGCGCGCGCATTCATGAGCACATCGCGCTCGCGCTGGAAATCGCGCGTCGGGTGGCCGGTCGCACGCTTGGCCCGGGCGACTTCCTCAGAGAGCCGTTGCCGCTCGGCGATCAGGGCGAGCAGTTCGCCATCGAGCCGCGTCAGCCGGTCGCGCAGTTCTGCCAGTTCCATCAGGACGATCCCGCAGGGGTAATCGTCCTGTGTACCGGCCCGCCTGCCATCGTGCAAGCGGGCCGGCTACTCAGGCGTCAGCCTTCGAACCCGAAACTGAAGAACCAGCCGTCGCGCGGGTCCTGAGCCCAGTAGCGCGGGCGGTAGCCGGCGCCGTAGTAGCGCGCCGCGTCGCGCCAGCCCTCTTCGTAGCCGGACCGGTAGCCAAAGTCGGCGCGATACCAGGTGGAGGGCGAACGGCGCCAGCGATAGTCATGGCGTCCATACCGCATCCAGTCCCGCCAGGCCAGTTCATACCCGGACCGGTAGCCGAAATCGGCGCGGTAACGGACCGGCGGAATGTGCCGCCACTGGCGATCGTTGCGCCAGTGGTCGTTACGCCAGTAGTCATTACGCCAGTTGTCGCTACGCCAATGGCCGTTACGCGAGCGGTCGTCGTCACGATCATTCCGGCGGTCGTCGCCTCGCCGGTCGTCGTCATGCCGGCCGTCGTGATCGCGGCGGTCATGACGATCGTCACGTTCGTGACCCCGCCCGCGCCGATCGTCGTCGTCATCGCCGAACGCGGGGCCTGCAAGCAGCATCGCGAGCGCCGCCGCGGTGAATGTGGACCTGATCATGGTGGCTCCTCCTAAGGGTGCGTGGAGCCAGTGTCGGCGCGGCTAGCTGAATCCCACCTTAATCAGGGCGTTTTTGACGAAATCCGGCGCCGTGGGGCGGCGCGCACGTTAACATCGGCGCATGCGCGCGCGATTCCAGACGCTGCCGGATCCGCTGCCCGCCGATCCGATGCCGCTTGCATCCAGCTGGTTCCGCCAGGCCTGGGACGAGCAGGTGGGACGCAACCCGAATGCGATGAGCCTCGCCACGACCGGCGCCGACGGCAAGCCCTCGGTGCGGGTCCTGCTGTGCAAGGAGATCGTGGCGGACCCGGGATATCTCGTCTTTTATACGAACTACCTCTCGCGCAAGGGCCGCGACCTCGCCGTCCACCCCTGGGCGGCGGTCGTCTTCCAGTGGGATACGCTCGGCCGGCAACTGCGCGTCGAAGGGCCGGTCGTGCATGCGCTCGCGAGCGAGAGCGATGACTATTTTGCAAGCCGCCCCTGGCGCAGCCGGCTCGCCGCGATCACGAGCGAGCAAAGCGCGCCGATCGCTTCCCGCCACGCCCTGATCGAGCGCCTGCGCGAAACCGCGGAGCGGCACGGCACGCCGGACCCCATCGTCGCGCCGGATGACGATGCGGAACCGGGCCTGCGGCTGCCAAGACCCGACCACTGGGGCGGCTACCGGCTGTGGGCCGCCGTCCTCGAACTCTGGGTCGAAGGCGATTACCGCCTGCACGACCGCGCGCGCTGGACCCGCGTGATCGCGCCGGTCGGCGAAGGACGATTCCAGGCCGAGCCCTGGCGCCACGAGCGGCTTCAGCCTTGAGCAGCGGCGGAACGCCGCGGCTTGCCTGCCGCGCGGTCGGCGTCTCGGTACCGAACCGCCCACTCGTGCACGCGCTCGACTTCGAGGCGCGGGGCGGCGAGTTCATCGCGGTACTCGGACGGAACGGCGTCGGCAAGACGCTCACCCTGCACACCCTCGCAGGCCTGCGGGCGCCGGCGGGAGGCGTCGTGGAACTCGAAGGGCGAGCGATTGCCGCATGGTCGGGACGGGAGCGCGCTCGACGGCTCGCGCTCCTGCCACAGGTCACCGAGGATCCGTTTCCCTCGACGGTCTTCGAGACCGCGTTGATCGGCCGCCATCCACACCTGCCCTTCTGGCAATGGGAGGATGCCGCCGACATTCATACCGCTCGCGAGGCACTCGGCGCGGTCGGGCTCGAGGATCTGGCCGGTCGCGCCGTCGATTCGCTGTCGGGCGGTGAAAAGCGCCGACTCGATGTCGCGACGCTGCTTGCGCAGGACGCCGCCGTCTGCCTGCTCGATGAGCCCACCAATCACCTCGATCCGCGACACCGTAACGAGGTCCTGACGCTCTTCCGTGCCCGCGCGGATGCGGGCGGCCTAGTCATCGCAACCCTGCACGATGCGACGCTCGCGGCGCGCTTCGCCGACCGCGTGCTGCTGCTCTTTGGTGACGGGCGCTGGGAGTTCGGAAATTCGGCCACGATCCTGTCCGATACGAACCTGACGGCGCTTTACGAGGTGCCGGTCGGCGAACTCGCCTGGCGCGGGCAGCGGGTGTTCGTCAGCGCCTGAGCACCGGCGCGTTCAACTCGTTGAGAATGGTCTCGTGCAGCAGGCCGTTCGAGGCGAGGATGCTCCTTGATTCGAGACCGATCGGCGCGCCTTCGAGATCGGTGACCCGTCCACCCGCTTCCTCCACGATCACGGTGAGCGCCGCGATGTCGAGGATGTGGATGTCGGATTCGATGACGGCCTCGATCTTGCCCGCGGCCAGCAGGTGATAGTGCAGGAAGTCGCCGAAGCCCCGGATGCGGTCGAGCCGACCGACCATCCGGCCGAACGCAGCCCAGCGCGGGCCGCGCGCGAGGGAACGCAGGTTGCCGGTCGACACCGTTGCTGCTTCGAGCGTCGCGATCCGGCTCACCGCGAGCGGCGCGCCGTCAAGGTAAGCGCCGCCTCCGCGCTCCGCCCAGGCGGTTTCGCCATAGACTGGCGCGCAGGAGACTCCGAGCTCGAGCCGCCCGCGATGCATGAGCGCGACTTGCGTCGAGAACATCGGGTAGCGGCGCACGAAGGACTTCGTGCCGTCGAGCGGATCGACGATCCAGAGCCGCTCCGCATCCATCCGGTCCGCCGCCGATTCCTCACCGAAAAATCCGTCTTCGGGAAAGCGCCCCAGTACGACGGCACGAATCGCCTGCTCCGCGGCCACGTCGGTGTCGGTCACCGGCGAGCCGTCGGGCTTCGTGCGGACCTCCAGCGCGCCGCGATACGCCGTCCGAATAAGTTCCGCCGCAGCGGCGGCGGCCGCGAGCGCCGCATCGAGTCGCGCCGAATTCGTCATGCGGGAAGACTGCGTGGCCGGTGAAGCCCCGTCAACGCCGGCTTGACCGGCAGGAATGCGCTCCCTACATTGACGACGTTGACAGGTGCCCCGGGCGAACGCCCGGGCTAATTGGGAAGCCGGTGCGCGAGTTGCTCGCCATCCCGGCACTGCCCCCGCAACGGTAAACGGCGCAAGCCGCATCACGCAGGCGAACCCTGCAGCCACTGCCGGAATCCCGGTGGGAAGGCGATGCGGAAAGTCCCCCGGGACACGCCGTGAGTCCGGAGACCGGCCCGTCATCAAGCGCCAGTCGCGGCGGGCGACAGGGAATGCGGGCCGAGCGCCCACTCCTTCCGTCTCAGCCGCGACCGGTGAACCCGCGATTCGCCGCTCGGGAGGAGCACGGATGAACACATTGGCATTGCTTGCAGCCGTCGCCGCCGGTCACGCGATCGAACCCGTCGTCGTCACGGCAACGCGCACCGAAACTCCGGTGCCCGACGTGCTTGCAAGCGTCGAGTTGATCCGCGGCGAGGAACTGCTGCGCCAGCCGGCCTCGGAACTCGGAGATGCGCTGCGGATGATTCCGGGTGTCGAGGTCGCGCGCCTCGGCGGGCCGGGCCAGCAGACGTCGCTCTTCCTCCGCGGCACCGATTCCAATCACGTACTCGTGCTGGTCGATGGGCTTCGCATCAATCCCGGTACGATCGGCAGCGCGTCGATCCAGAATATCGCCCCTGAGCTCGTCGACCGCGTCGAGATCGTCAAGGGGCCGCGCTCGACGCTGTATGGCTCGGACGCGCTCGGCGGCGTGATCAACGTCATCACGCGCCAAGGCGCCGCGGACGGCGGCAGCGTGCAGGCGGGCTTCGGTCGGTACGATACGCAGAGCGCGAACCTGCGCGCCGGAATCGGCGACGAGCGCGCCGAGGCGTCAATCGGCGTCTCCTGGCTCGACAGCGACGGATTTCCCACGCGCACCGGCGACACTGCCGACCGCGGCTACGAGAATCGCTCGTTCACGGCGTCGGCGCGCGCCAGGACGGGTCCGGTCGAGCTGGGTTTTCGCGCCTGGCATGCCGCCGGCACCTCGGAATACTCGAACTTCTTCCTCACGCCGGTCGATCAGGATTTCGAGAACTCCGCGGTCGCGCTTTCCGCGGAGTTCACGCCATCGGAGTCCTGGGAATCCCGCGTGACGGCCGGGCATGCGGTCGACAAGCTGGAGCAGAACCAGTCGCCCGATATCCTGGATACGCGCCGGGTCTCGCTCGACTGGCAGAACGATATTGCGGTCACTGAGAACCAGACGATCACCGCCGGCCTGCTCTGGCAGGACGAGGACGCCGAAGCGGAATCCTTCGGCCTGCCTTATGCGGCCGACACGACCACGAGCCAGGTCTACCTCCAGGACCAGGCGGCGTTCGGCGCGCATCGCCTGCTCCTCGGCGCCGCCTACACCGACCATGAGACCTTCGGCGGTCACGCGACCTGGAATGCGGAATACGGCTATTCGATCGGCGAGGCACTCATCACGGTCGCGGCCGGCACGGCATTTCGCGCGCCGGACGCCACGGACCTGTTCGGCTTCGGCGGCAACCCGGCGTTGAATCCGGAAGAATCGCAGAGCTACGAGATCGGCTACCGCCAGGCCATCGGCGACCGCCAGTCGGTTTCGCTGACGGCCTTCCGGACCGAGATCGACGAACTGATCGAATTCGTCGTGCTCGATTTCAACACGTTCGAGGGCGAGAACCGCAACGTCGCGCAAGCGCGCATCGACGGCGTCGAGGCTGCCTGGCAATACGAGGGCGATCAATGGAGCGCCCAGGTGGGTGCCACGTTCCAGGATCCGCGCGATCGGACGACTGACGCGCGCCTGCTGCGCCGCGCCCGCGAGAACGTGACGCTTGCGGTATCGCGCCGGTGGCGGGAGCACGAGTTCGCAGTCGACCTCCTCTATGCCGGCGAGCGGCGCGATTTCGGCTTCCCGACGCCGACGCAGCTGCCCGCGTACTGGCTCGCCAACCTGTCGGCCAAGGTCGCCCTGGGCCAGCGCTTTACTTTGCTCGCGCGAATGGAGAACCTGTTCGACGAGGATTACGAGCTGGCGAGCGGGTTTAATACGATGGGCCGGAGCCTTTTCGCCGCCCTTCGCTACGAATTCCGCTGAGGGGATGCCTTGGGGAACCGGCTTTCGAAAATCTATACGCGCACCGGCGACGACGGCACGACCGGTCTAGGCGACGGCAGCCGCGTGCCGAAGGACGACCCACGGGTCGAGGCCTATGGCTGCGTCGACGAATGCAACAGCGCCATCGGCGTCGTCCTCGCCGTCGCCGGCGTTCCGGCCGACGTTCGCGATCTGTTGACGCGCGTACAGCACGAGCTGTTCGATCTCGGTGGCGAACTCTGCATTCCCGGCCATCGCGCGATCGAGGCACCGCACATCCTTGCGCTCGAGCAGTCGCTCGACCGCTTCAACGATCGCCTGCCGCCGCTCAAGGAATTCATCCTGCCGGGCGGCGGGGCGGCCGCCGCGGCCTGTCACCTCGCGCGCGCGATCTGCCGGCGCGCGGAGCGGCGTGCGTGGACCCTCGCGCGAGCAGAGGCCGTCGCGCCGGAGCCCCTGCAGTACCTGAATCGCCTGTCCGACCTGCTCTTCGTGCTTGCGCGCGTGCTGGCCCGGCATGAAAGCGGCAGCGAAGTGCTTTGGAAGCACGCGCGGCGCGGCAAGGCGCCGCCCGACTCCGGCTAAGCGCACCCGACGCTACTTGCCGCGTGCCTCGTCGAGGCGCGCGCAGACATCCGCCGCTCCGCCGGCAATGCGCGGGCTCGGCCGGGCGAGCGCGTCCGCCGGTGCGCGATACACGTTCCCGCGCTTGACCGCATCGAGTTCGTCAAAGCGGGACCAGAACGCCACGGGATCCGCATCGTCCAGCGAAAGGATCACCTCGGGTGCGCGCGCCAGCACGGATTCGAGATCCACGGGCAGGGCGAGCGCCGTCGCATCGGCGAATACATTCGTCCCGCCACAAAGCTCGACGATCTCGGTGATGAGATGCGCGCCGCCGACCGTGTAAAGCGGCGCACCGTCGATCTGGACGAATACACGGAGTTTCGGCCGGTCGCGATAGCGGTCGCGAAGCGAAGCGATCTGCCCGCGGAAATCGGCGGCGGCGGCTTGTGCAACGGGCCCGGAACCTGCGACGGCGCCGAGCTCGAGGAGCGCAACCGCAATGTCGTCGAGCCGGCGCGTTGGAATGCCGACCACTCGCATGCCGAGGCCCTCGAGGCGCTCCGCGACGCCCGCGGGCGTGCCGGTCTCCCAGATGACGGCAACGGTCGGCGCGAGTGCGACGATGCGCTCGTAGTCGAGACGGAACGCGTCGCCGATGCGCGGCAGGGAGCGCGCCGCCTCGGGGTAGTCACTGTACGCGCTGACGCCGACAACCTGATCCGCAGCGCCCGCGGCAAAGAGCAGTTCGGTGAGATTGGGCGCGACGCTCACGATCCGCTCGCGCGCGGGCGGCGCCGGTTCCGCTGCGCCGGCGGCGACGCAGGACGCGAGGAGAACGGCGAGCGCCCGGCAGGACGCGAACGGCTTCAGGCAAGCACCTCGCGCCGGAATGCGGCGCCCCGCGCGAGCAGTTCCCGTTCGAGCCGTTGCCAGTCGAATGCCGGGCCCGGATCCGTCTTGCGGCCGGGTGCGATGTCGCTGTGGCCCGCGATCCAGCCCTCCGCAAGCGACGGATAGTTCCTCTGCAGCGTCGCGACGAGCTCGGCGAGCGCGCCGTACTGACGCTCGTCATAGGGTTCGTCGTCGGCACCCTCGAGCTCGATGCCGATCGAAAAATCGTTGCAGGCGCCACGGCCGCGCCAGTACGAAGGCCCGGCGTGCCAGGCGCGGAGCCCGAACGGCACGTACTGCGTCAGCGTGCCGTCGCGCACGATCAGGACATGCGACGACACCCGCAGGTGATGGATTGTCTCGAAATAGGGATCCGCCTCCGCAGGCAGCGTGTTCGTAAAGAGCTGCTCGATCCACGGCCCGCCGTAACGGCCGGGCGGCAGGCTGATGCCGTGGATCACGACGAGTTCCGGCTTCGCATCCGCGGGGCGGACATCGCAGTTCGGCGATTCGACACAGCGCACGCTCGCAAGAAACCCCGCCGCAATGGACAATCCGGACATCGCGACAGCTTAGCCCGCGCGATTCGCCGCTTCCAATCGCATACACTCTTTTCGATGACCGGGACACCCAGGAATGCCGCCATCGCCGCCCGCGACCTGGCGGTCGTCTGGCATCCCTGCACGCAGATGCAGGACCACGAGCGGCTGCCGCTCATTCCGATCGCGCGCGGCGAAGGCGTCTGGCTGCACGACTTCGACGGACGGCGCTATCTCGACGGCATCAGCTCCTGGTGGGTCAACCTGTTCGGCCATGCGAATCCGCGCATCAACGCCGCGATCACCGAGCAGCTCGGGCGGCTCGAGCACGTCCTGCTCGCGGGCTTCACGCACGCGCCGGTGCTCGAGCTGTCGGAAGCGCTCGTTCGGCTGCTGCCGCAGGGACTCTCGCGCTGCTTCTATGCGGACAACGGATCCGCCGCCGTCGAGGTCGCCATCAAGATGAGTTTTCATTACTGGCGGAACCTCGGGCGTCCGCGCAAGCAGCGCTTCGTCACGCTTTCGAACAGCTATCACGGCGAGACGCTCGGCGCGCTCGCGGTCGGCGACGTGGAACTCTACAAGAAGGTGTACCAGCCGCTCCTGATGGACGTCATCACCGTGCCCTCCCCCGACTGTCACTTGCGCGAGCCGGGCGAGAGTCCCGAATCCCACAGCCGGCGGATGTTCGCGGAAATGGAGCGTGCGCTTGCGGAAAATGCCGACGAGATCGCGGCCGTCATCGTCGAGCCACTCGTTCAATGCGCCGGGTCGATGCGCATGTACCATCCGGTCTATCTCACGATGCTCCGCGAAGCCTGCGACCGGCACGGCGTGCTCCTGATCGCGGACGAGATTGCGGTCGGATTCGGCCGCACCGGCACGCTTTTCGCCTGCGAACAGGCGGGTATCCGCCCGGACTTCATTTGCCTGTCCAAGGGACTTACCGGCGGCTACCTGCCCCTGTCCGTCGTCGCAACGACGGAGCCCGTGTACGCGGCCTTCTACGACGACTACGTGAATCTCACGGCGTTTCTCCATTCGCACAGCTACACCGGCAACCCGCTCGCCTGCGCCGCTGCGCTCGCGACGCTCGGCATATTCCGCGACGACGACGTGATCGCGCGCAATCGAGCGCTCATCGCCCGTCTCGGCGAGGCGGTTGCCCCGCTCGCCGATCATCCGCGGGTTGCCGAGGTACGCCAGACGGGCATGATTGCGGCGATCGAGTTCGTGAAGGACCGGCGCACCGGGGAGCGCTACGACTGGCGCGAGCGGCGCGGACTGTGCGCCTATGAATATGCGCTTGCGCAGGGCGCGCTCTTGCGGCCGATCGGCAACGTGATCTACCTGATGCCGCCATACGTCATCGAACCGGATCAAATTGACTGGCTCGCCGGCGTCGCCCGTGGGGCCGTGGACTCGGCTTGCGCCTGATCCGCGTGTACGTCGAGGATGCGCTGTCCACCGGCGCGCGCATCGCGCTTCGCAGGCCGGCGGCCGCCCACGTGCGGCGCGTGCTGCGCCTCGAGGCCGGGGACTCAGTCACGCTCTTCAACGGCGATGGCTCGGACTATCCCGCGCGGATCGCCGCGATGCACCGCGATGCGGTCGAGATCGAAGTGACAGGCACGGCGCCCGCGAGGGCCGAGTCCCCGCTCGCCGTCACGCTGGTGCAGGGAATCGCCCGCGCGGAGCGCATGGATCTCGTGATGCAGAAGGCGACCGAGCTTGGCGTTTCGGCGATCGTGCCCGTCACGACGGCGCGAAGCGTCGTGAAGCTCGATGCCGACAGCCGCGCGCGTAAGTCGGCGCACTGGCGGGGCATCGTCGTCGCCGCCTGCGAGCAGTGCGGGCGCGCCAGGATCCCCCGGCTTATGGAGGCGGTGACGCTCGAGTCGTGGCTTGCTGCACCCGCAGACGCGGATACCTGCCGCCTGCTGCTTGCGCCGGATGCGGAGCAATCGCTCGTCGTCGCGGCAACCGGCGCGAAACGCGTCGAGCTCCTCGTGGGGCCGGAAGGCGGGCTTGCGGATCCGGAGCGGATCGCGGCACGGGACGCGGGCTATCGCGCCGGTCGGCTGGGACCGCGGATTCTCCGGAGCGAGACGGCGGCGCTCGCAGCGCTCGCAGTCCTGCAATCGTCAGGGGGCGATCTGGGCTGATGACGCTTCAGGAGGGGACGGTCCCCTCCTGATGCTGCGCCGCGGCTCAGGGAGTAGTAACCGTCGTTTCGTCGGCGATCATTTCCTCGAGCCGCTCGAGATCCGGGACCAGCGGCAGCTCGTTGACCATGCGCACCTGGCAGAGCACGGGCGAGCGTTCCGCGAACGCGCGCGAGCTGTCAGGCGCAATCACCTGCGGACTCACGCGCACGAGCTGCGGGAAACCCTGCGTCGCGATGCCGAAATGGCCGGCCGGCAGCTTCTGCCCGAGGCAGGTGAAGATCACGATGCGCGTGCGACCGCCGATCACCGGGATGCGCTTGCCGCAGGCGCCCTCGAACGAGACCACGGGGATGCCACGCCCGTTCCAGGAGGCGACGCCGAGATACCAGGGCGGCGCGCCAGGCATTT
>Ga0209705_10000941_pt1 | contig 15430 bp, 13 predicted proteins | sample PPLLaktember2015_5_FD_187262 | JGI IMG/M metagenome (GOLD analysis project Ga0209705, IMG submission 187262) | Freshwater sediment microbial communities from Prairie Pothole Lake near Jamestown, North Dakota, USA - PPLs Lake P8 Core (1) Depth... | ecosystem: Environmental > Aquatic > Freshwater... | reverse complement strand
TGGCGATTGCGGGGCCGTCGGGATGCGGCAAGTCCTCTCTCCTGCACGTCCTCGGCTGCGTGGACACGGCCACGAGCGGCGAAGTGCGGCTGGAGGGGCGCGACGTCGGTTTGCTCTCGGACAGCGAGCGCAGCCGCATCCGGCTCGCGAAGATCGGGTTTGTCTTCCAGCGCTTCTTCCTGCTCCCGATGCTGAGCGCGATCGAGAACGTCGAGCTGCCACAGGCCGAGGCCGGCGTGCCGCGAGCCGTGCGGCGCAACCGGGCCCGCATGCTGCTGGACTACGTGGGCCTCGGCCACCGCGCCGATCACCGGCCGAGCCAGCTGTCGGGCGGCGAGATGCAGCGCGTCGCCATTGCCCGCGCCATGGCCAACCGGCCGCGCCTGATCCTGGCCGACGAGCCGACGGGGGAGTTGGACGAGGCCACGGGCGAGGCCATCGCGGGCCTCTTCGATCTGCTGCACAAGGACGGGACAGCGGTGGTGGTCGTGACGCACGACCCGTCGATTGCCGCCAGGGCCCAGCGGATCCTGCGCATGCGTGACGGGACGCTGATGACGCAGATGGCGCCGCAGATGGCGCAGATGACGCAGACAGGTAAGAGGGGCAACGAGGGTGGAGGCCACGAGTGATCGTCCGCCTCGCGCTCCGCTCGCTGCTGATGCACCCGATCCGGACGATGGTGCTGGCGTGCGGCTTCGGCCTCGGCGTGGCCGTGATGGCGAACCTGCTCGGCGTGGCCGAAGTCGTGCTCGAACAGTCGCAATCGCCGGCCCTCGTGGGCGGCGGCGATGTCGTCGTCACCGGCACGGCGGGCCGGTTGTCGAGTGGCCGCTACTTGGTCTGGGGCGGGCTGGGTGCGCCGGCGTTCGCCGGTCGGATCGCAGTGGCGTCGCCTACCAGGCGGGGCAGCGTCTTCCTCGTGCAGGACGGCGTGGTCACGCGGCTGCGGGCGCGCGGCGGCATCCCGAGCCTCGAGCGCGCGCTCGACGACCCGGAGACCGCGGACGTGCCGGAATGGGTGGACGCGCCGGGAGACGAGGCGTGGACCTCGCCCCATCCCGCGGATGTGCTCCGCGCGCTGGACCGGTTCCACGCGATTCCCGACGTGCCCGCGCGCGCGGGATCCTGGGTCGAGTGGCTCTACTTCAACGGGCAGGCGGGCAGCACGCGCTTTTACCTCACCTTTCTCGTCGGCCCGACGCGCGAGAACGGGCGAAGGGCCGCCGGCGTGCGCCTGCAGCTCGATCGGGCAGGCCGCGTCACGAACTACGGCGACGCGGCGGAGGTCGATCCCGCCGAGGTGCTCGCCACGGCGCCGGAGCTGACGATCGGTCGGAGCCGCATCCGCCTCGACGGCGACCGCTTCGTGGTCTCGTTCGATCTTCGCGACGAAGGGGCGGCCCGCTCGCGGAGGTCCGCGCAGGGCGAGGGAGCGGCCGGCGCGCGACCTTCCGGCGGCAGCGCCGCGCGGGCCGTGGGCGACGTCGTGCTCACCGCTCGCCGTGGCCACACGCTCCCGCCGCTCTCCGTCACCGGCGCGCGCGGCTGGGTGTCGGGCTACGTCGTCCCCGTGATGTCCGGCGCGCTCGATGGGACGATCCGCGTGGGCGACGAGGTGCTGCCGCTGGCCGGCGGGACCGGATATCACGATCACAACTGGGGCTTCTGGGAAGGGGTGTCGTGGCAGTGGGGGCAGGTGCAGCACGAGGGGCTGTCGATCCTCTACGGCCGCGTGTTCCCGCCGGCCGACGCCGCGGACGCGAGCCGCATCCCCGGCTTCATGATGGTCCTCGGCCCCGACGGCCCGCTGGGCCAGGCGACGGACGTGCGCATCGACGAGACGATCGATCCAGGCGTCGACCGACCAACCCGGATCGCGGTGCGTGGGAAGAGCGAATCACTCGACCTGCACCTGGAGATCGACGTGGACAGCGACATCCGGACACCGATGCGGAGCGGTCCCCTGGCAGATAACCTGGACTTCCTGCAGATGCGCGGGCGCTATCGTGTGACGGGCAAGGCCGGCGATCGCTCGCTGGACTTCACCGCGCCGGGGGCGGCGGAGACGTTCCGCGGGCGCAGCGCGCGGTAACGCTGGCACACGCGAGTTGCATCGGTAGCGGCCGGGATCCGGACGCTCCAGGACCACCCAGGCGCGGAGCCGTCAGTGCGGGATTGTCGGCACCACGAGTTGGCGCCGCGTCGGGCGAAGCTCGCACACCACTCGATCGCGTCCGGCTGCCTTCGCCGCGTACAGCGCCGCATCGGCGCGGCCCATGACCGATTCCGGTCCGGCATCGTCGGCCTCGAGCATGGCGACGCCGAAGCTGGCCGTCACGCGCATCGGACCCTTCTCGCCGGCGACTTCGGACCCCGACGAGATCGCCGTGCGAATGCGCTCGGCCACCTGCCGCGCCTGTTCGCCATCGGTCTCGGGCGCGATGATCGCGAACTCCTCCCCGCCGTATCGTGCGAGGGTGTCCGTGCTGCGAACGGCTCGTGCGGCCAGGCTGGCGACGTGCTGCAACACGCGGTCGCCCGCGGCGTGGCCGTGTCGATCGTTTACCGCCTTGAACCCATCGATGTCGAACATGATCACCGCCAGGTCGCGCGGATGGCGCCGATACCGGTCGATCTCGCGCCCGAGCGCCTCGAACAGCGCCCGTCGATTGGCCACGCCGGTCAATGGGTCGGTCACGGCGAGTCGCTGGAGCTGTTCATTCGCCACGAGCAGCTGCGCGGTGCGCTCTTCGACGCGCTGTTCGAGGTGGCGCGTGTTGGCGCGCAGCTGCGCGAGCAGGGTCGACAACCCCATCGACGTGATGGTCGTGATGACCGCGAACTGCTGTACCTGCAGGATGGTCTGTTCGATCGGCAACTCGCCGTAGGGTTGACGGCCGTTGCCCGTGACGAAGAGCAGCAGCCCTGCCACAGCGGCAGCGACCGCCGCGGTGGCGCGCGGCGACAGCCGTGCCCCGGCATACACGGCGAATGGCAAGAGCAGCACGGGGCGGATGGGCCAGCCCCCGACCATGGCCTTGTCGGCCAGCAGGATGAGCGAAATGGCGGCGATCGCCGCCGCCGCCACGGCCGCGTCGTACCAGTGCAGGCGCCGGCGCTCCGCCACGCGAGGCACGCCCGGCCACAGGCCCAGAATCAGCGGCGTGACGATCGCCAACCCGACGCCGTCGCTGAACCACCACACGAGCAGATACTGCAGATAGCTCAGCGGCTGGTCGCTGGCGTGGCTATGCACGGCCGCCGCGGCGCACGCGGAGGCGAACGCGGCCAGGATCGGTCCGGCCAGCAGGAACTTCGCCAGGTCGGCGGGCGTGGTGAACGCCAAGTCGAAACGCCAGCGCCGTAACAGCAGGAACGCACCGGTCGCCTCGGCCAGGTTGATGCATGCGAACAGAATCGCTTCAATCAACGAGTACGTCGGCCAGTCGGCGGCAATCTCCGCGACGATGATGGCGGCGGCGAAGTAGCCGTACCGCCGCAACCCGTAGACCAGCAGGACCGCCAGCAGCACGCCGTTGGGCATCCACAGCATGACCAGCGGCTGTGGCGGCAGCGCGAGCGCCAGGCTCAGTTTCGCGCCCGCGTAGAACAGCACGGGCGCGATGAGCAACTGCATGATCGGGGACGAGAGGGCGATACCCATCGCGCCTTAGAGTATGCCCCGTCCCGATCGGCAGTGCGGGTGCGCCGTGAACGGACGCCGCGGCGCGCGGCCAACGCCCGGCTTACGCGGTCACGGTCTGTGCCGGCTGATACGACCCCGGCGGCACGCGGAACGAGATCGCCAGGCGATTCCACGCGTTGATCACGATCACCGCGAAGGTCAGCGCCACCATCTCGTCCTCGTCGAACAGCGCCGCGACGCGAGCGTATAGGTCGTCTGGCACGTGCGTGTCGCCGATCCCGCATGGGTGAATCGTGCCTTTTGGGCCAGCCACCAGGGTTTGCCAATAATGCCAACTTGTCGTAATCTGATGGCAACTCCGACATGGCAGAGCATCTTCACGAGTCTGAGATCGAGAACCGCGGCACCGGCCGCGCTCAGGATGTGACCGTTCCAGTCACGCTGCCCCGGGGGGTGGCGCCCGAGGTGATCCCCGCCCTGGTGGAAGCTCTCGAAAAAGCAGCGGAGGTCCTTCACCGCAGTGAGCCCGAATTGCTCCAACGCGCCGACCGTTTAGCCGAGCTGGCCACGGGAGTGCTCGAGCCGACGACGGACCTCATTGAAGACCGCATGCAGCGGCTTCGGACCATGCGGCGAGTGCTGGACGAGGGTGAGTGGCTCACTGCCGAGCAGCTCAACGCGCTTCAGCCCGACCCGCCGGCCAACGCGTCGCACCCGGCCAGCGACTGGAAGCGTCGCAAGCGCATCTTCAGCGTCAGCTACGGTGGCCGCGACTACTTCCCGCGGTATCAGTTCGACGCGATGTACCAGCCGTTGCCCATCATCAAGGAGATCCTCGCGGCGTTCGGGGAGGTTGCCGATCCCTGGCTGCTGGCTGCCTGGTTTCACTTCCCGAATGGCTGGATTGTCCGACGCGACGACACCCACACCGTGGCGGTGGCGCCCAAGGACGCGCTCGATCGTCGTGACGCCGTATTGGCCGCGGCGGCCCGGAGGCCATCGAGCTACGTGGCATGAGCTGCGGGCTGCCGGTGCCGGGCCCCGCGGAGCCCTTCACCCTCAGGCCGATCCCGGCGGACCGGTGGTATCACGTCTACTGTACGCGTCAGCATCCCACGACGGCCCTCACCTTCGCCGAAGGCTGGGGCGACACGCGCTTTGCGCCCATCACCGGCGACGACGGTGCGGCGGTGCATACCTATTACGTAGCGAGTACACCGGAAGTGGCCTACATGGAATCGGTGCTCCACGACGTGGTGCTCGAGCCGCCGGGTCTCTTCGAGGTCGATACGCTGAGGCACTATCACCTGGCCACGGTGCAGTTGCCGGCGCTCGAGGGTGTGAGCTTCCACTCCCTGGATCTCCCTCGGCTTCAGGGCCTCGACCGGGCCCGCCTCATCGACAGCCTGCCGGCCTGCTATCCCGAAACGCGCGCGTGGGCGCAGGCCGCCTACCGCCAGCAGCCGACGGCGCTGTGTCTCACCTACGGCTCCCGGCGCAACGACATGGGCCGGTGCCTGATGCTCGTCAAGCAGCGCCTCTCGGACCCGCCGCTCACGGTGGTGGGCGACGAGTCGCTGGCCCTGTCGCCGCGCCGCGGCGAGGTGCTCGGGCTGGTGCGCAGCCTGGGCATTTTCGAGATCTGACGGTGGGAACCGCGATGGCTGGCGCTCACGCGGTGAAGATGCGATCGAAGTTGCCGCTGAAGATCTGCGCCCTGGCGCCGTCTTCGATTCCGATCTCCTCCAGGATGGCCCGCTGCGCGCCGTGAATCACCTTCCGCCAGCCGCGCGGAAAGAATGACGAGTCGGTGCCGAACAGGATCCGGTGCGCGCCGGCAACCGCGATCGCCCGCCGGAAGACGTCGGCGAGCGTCAGGTTCGGCACGAACTTGATCCAGTCGTTCGAGCTCGACGTGTCGAAATGAATCGAGGGGCACGCCGCCGCCGCCATGAGCGCCTCGCGGAAGAAGCCGCCGCCGAAGTGCGGGATGATGACCGGCACACCCGGGAACCGTGCCGCGGTGGACGCCAGCGCCAGGGGATCGCCGAAGCGGAGGTCGAACATCGTGGGTAGGCCGAGCTTCGTCCGGGCCTCGATCGACAGGTAGCCGCAGTGCGCGAAGATGGCGCCGCGATGTGCCGCCGCCACCTCGAAGAGCGCGGCGACCCGCTCGTCGTCCAGGCGATAGTGGTGCATGGAGGAGAACAGGCACGCGCAGCGCATGCCCGGGGTGGCGAACGCCCGCCGCGCGTGCTCGAGCCCGTCGCTCGCCGTGGGATTGACCAGGAAGAAGCCCACGAACCGGTCGGGGTGCGCCGCCACCGCGATTGCGACCGAGTCCTCGTCTCCGGGCACGCTGGCAATGAGGCCTGCCCGGGCGATCCGGTGCCGATTCAGCTCTTCCACCCACCGCGCCGCCAGGGCCGCCGGCTCGCCCGGCGCCTCCCATCCGAGCTCGTTCGCCACGGCGTCGACGGTGGCGCCGCCGGCGGCGCCGTATTTCTCGCGGCCGAGCGCCTCGAAGAAGCGCCTCGAGAAGAAATGGCAGTGTGCGTCGTGGACCGTCATATGGGGGCGACCCTAGAAGCTGTATTCGAGGCCAACCAGCGGCGTGACCTTGTCGCGCAGGCCGTTGTCGTCGAGTGCGAACAGCAGGTTGACGTCCAGGAGCAGCCGCCCGAACACCAGGCCCTTCAAGCCGATCGAGCCGCTCAGCGCATTGTAGGAGTCGCGCGCGAAGACCATGTTGGGGAAGGTCGAGCGCCCGTCGAGCCCGTGAAACTCCTCGAGCCGCACGCGCTCGGCGTCGATTACGTAGCGGCCCAGCACGTCGAAGGCGAGCGTGATTCTCGGGTTGACCGCGAGGTCCGCCCCCACGGCGTATCCCACCTGGTCGGGAAAGTCGCCCGACTCGCCGGTCGCGGGATTCCCCGCGAGCACGCTCGAGCCGTTCCACCGGTACCCCACGTTGGCGTGCGGCGAGACCGCCTGGTAGGTCGCCGACCAGATCGCGAAGGGCTGCACCCCCGGCGCGCCGCTGCCGAGGAGGTTCATCTCGTCACCGGTCGGCAGCCGGACGTCCACGCCGAGGGCGAGGCCGCTGCTTCCGCGCGTGAACGCCGTTCCCTTCAGTCGCACCATCAGATCGCCCAGCCCCGAGGCGCTGCCCACGGCAGTGAACAGCCGATGATCCCCGACGGTGCCATCCGCCTGCCGGAAGAAGTGGGTGAGCGGGTTGGTCGTGCCGAGCCGCCGGACCTGCGCGGCGGAGACGATGGTGAGATTGGTGGCGAGAATCGGTACCGCGAGCGACACGTCGAAACGATCCGTCACGCCCATGGTGACGAAGAAGGTGGACTGGTTGACGTCTGCACCGATCGCGTTGACCGTCGTCACGACGTCCTCGCGCCCGCCGAGCAGCTCCGCGTTGTCGTGGGTGAAGACCGCCGGCACCTGCCCCATCGGGATGCCCTCCACCGAGTCGAACGTGAATCGCTGGAAGGCAAAGCCCGTGGACACGCGCCTGGCGCCGATCGTCTCGGCGCGATCGGCGAGGATGGGACCGAAGCTCTGGGTCGTGCGCTGAAACACGCCGAGCGTGGGATCGAACTCGAAGGTGAAGCCGCCGCCGGGCGAAGGCAACGGGACGCTCACGAGCTGGCTGACGAGGGCGAGGCTGAACTGCCCGAAGTTGAACTGGAAGTCGCTGACGAAGTGGGCGGTGTGTGGCTGCTCGCCGGGCAGGGTCGCCAGGCTGTCCACCACGAGGCCCCGCGGCCCGAACAGATTCTGGAAGATCGTGGCGAGGTTCGGCACCGGCGCCGCCAGGTTGTAGGGATCCTGAGCCTCGGCGGTCCTCCCAGCGACGAGCAGGCATGCGACGACGAGCCACACACGTCCGGCCATACGGTTCTCCTCCCTGGCTGTGCCCCCTCACCGGATCTCGACGATCACCCACCCGTTCCTGGCGCGACTCAGCGTGAGCTGCTGCCTGGCATCGACCGTCTGGCTTCGGCCGCCGAAATCGAGCACGTCCCTTCGTTGGACGACCACCGACGCGGAATCCCCGCGGAGGTCGATCGTGGTGATGGTGAGTGACACGCGCTGCGAGCTCACCGCGCGAAAGCCCTGCTGCAGCCGGCGCTCCTCATCAGCGGAGAGATTCGGCTTGATCGATCGGAAGAGCGCCAGGTCCTTCGTCTCGATCGCGCGGCCGTAGGTGGCCACCACCCGGCGAATCGCGGCCTCATCGCTCTCGTCTCGCGGCGGGCCGGGCGGAGCCGCGTCCGCCGTGCGCGCGCCGGTCGGGCTCGACTCCCGCGGCGGCACCGCCGGCGCGGGCGGCGCCGGCACTGGCGGCGAGGTCGCAGCCGGCTTGGCCGGCGATGGGTCGGTCACTGGAGGCGGACTCGGACGAGACTCCGGTCTGGCCTGCGAGGCCGGAGGGGAGGGCGGCTCGGACGGCGGCGTCGGAGCCGCCGCGGCCGCTGGCGTCGTGGCGGTGGCCGTCGTCGTCCGGCCAGGTGGTGTCTGGGGTGCGGCCCTCGCGGTACCCGTGACACCCGTGGAACTCGCGGCACCCGGGGCGGGCGTCGCACGCGGCGTCGATCGCTCCGTGCCGGCCCGGGCCGAGGCATCGCGCTCGCGAACGAGATCAGTCAAGCGCATCGAGACGTCGGCGACCGCCGGCGCGGAGGGATCCAGCTCACGCGCCGTCTGCAGGCTGCCGGTGGCTGCCTGCACGTCGCCGCGGGCCAGGTCCCTGCGTGCCTGCGCGATGGCCTCGTCGAAGCGCGCCACGGCAGTCCTCGCGCCGTCGCGAATGCGCGCCGCCTCGGCGTGATCCGACTGGATCTCCAGGACCGCCTCGGCGTACGCCATCGCCGCGCGGTAGTTCCGCGCCTCGAGACTGGAGCGGGCCAGGGATAGCCGATCCTCGATCTGCGCCTCGGATGGCACCGCGGCGGGTGGCGCCGGAGGCCTGGGCGCATTCCTCCACAACCCGTAGGCCGCCCCTCCGATGACTGCCGCCGCCAGGGCGGCGACTCCCGCGAGGCGCAGGTAAGAGCGCGGCGCAGGCGGTGACACCGCCATCGGTCCGGTGCCGGAATCGGGTCGCGGCCCCGTCGAGCTGCTGATGGCGACGGTCGCGTCGAGGGGCCCGGAATGGCCGGACTCCAGGTCTCGCCGCAGTCGCTTGAGGTCGGCTCGCAGGTCGGCGGCCGACTGATAGCGCAGCTCGCGGTCCTTTTCGAGACAGTTGTTGATGACCTCCTGCAGCCTCAGGGGCAGGTCCGGATTGATGGTCACCGGTGCGATCGGCGTGCGATTGAGGATCGACGAGAGGATGAGCGCGGAGGTCTTGCCCGGAAAGGGGTGCCGGCCCGTCGCGCACTCGTAGAGCACCACGCCGGTTGAGAACAGATCGGTGCGCCCGTCGAGATCCTCGCCCGCCGCCTGTTCGGGCGACATGTACGACACCGTGCCGATGGTCACGCCCGCTTCGGTCTGCTCGGCGGCCACGTAGGTGGTGGCCGAGCCCGAGAAGCGTGGCGTCAGTTTCGCCAGTCCGAAGTCGAGGACTTTGACGTGCCCGTGGTCGGTCAGGAAGATGTTCCCGGGCTTGATGTCGCGGTGGATGATGCCGTCACTGTGGGTGGCGTGCAGCGCATCGGAAATCTCGATACCGATGTCCACCAGCTGATGCACCCTGAGCGGGCCCGCGAGCAGCCGGTCGCGAAGCGTCTGTCCCTTCATCAGCTCCATGACGATGAACGGATGTCCGTCGTCGTCGCCGATGTCGTAGATGGTGCAGATATTCGGGTGGTTCAGCGCCGAGGCCGCGCGCGCCTCCGAGCGCAGCCGGTGGACGGCCTGCTCGCCGTGGGCGGCATCCTCCGAGACGAACTTGATGGCCACCTCGCGGCCGAGCCTGGTATCCTCCGCGCGATACACCACGCCCATGCCGCCGGCACCGAGCTGGGAGAGGACCCGGTAGTGGGAGATGGTGCGTCCGACCATCGCTGTCTCGTCGTGTCGTCCGGCCGTGAAGCGCTCATCATACCTGCACCGCCCCCCCATTGGCATCGCCATTGCACCGACCATCCCCGGAGGTCAGGCCATGCCACAAACTGCCAAAGGGTTGACCCTCTGTTACCAAAGTGCGGCCCTGGTGGGCACACCGGCGGGCCAGATTGCACAGCTGGCGGTCTACGGTCGTGATGGCGCACAGCTCGGAACGCTGGACGGGGTACTGATCGAACCGGCGACTGGACGGTTCTCTCATCTGGTCGTGACACGCGATCTCCCGAATGGCGTCCGACGCAACCTGATCCCCGTCGAATCGCTCATCTACCTGACGTGCGGCGCCGGCACCGCGCGCCTCGAGGTGGACGCCGCCGCGCTGGAGACCAGCGATCTCGACCTCGATTCCATGCCGCCGATGAGCGAGGGAGTTGAACAGGCGGGCGCCCCTGCGGGCGTCGGCCGTGAGGGAGGTGGGACCGGGGTCCGGTAGGCTACGCCGCGCAGCCGTTCGGCCGCGCCCAGGACATCGTTGCTGCTGATGGGAAGGGTACCCTATCCCATCAGCAGCAAACCTCGAGCCTCCCCCGCGGCCATCGACATGGCACCTGCCACCAACCCGGCCACGCCGGTGAGCAGGATCTCATCGCGCCTGTCGACGAGTCTCGACCAGACGCCCTGGTCTTCACGCCGGCGTCAGCCCGCAACAGTTCCCACAGGCGGTGTGCGCTCTGTCGGCGTGGCGGTCAACCAGCGGGACGCGTTTTCCATTGAGCTGTGGCAGCCGCGGGCAAAGCCGTCGAAGACTCGGTCTATGGATCTGCTCGCACCGCTGCCTGACCTTCTGAAGCGCCGGCTGCAATCGGCAGACGAACGGTGAACGTCGCACCCTGTCCCACGCCGGGACTGGCCGCCTGCACCGTTCCCCCGTGCAGTTCCACCAGGTGACGGGCGATGCCAAGCCCGAGACCCAGTCCGGTGTGACGTCGCGTTGTCGCGTCGTCCGCTTGACGGAACCGCTCGAATACGTGTGGCAGGAGGTCCGGACTGATGCCCTGGCCAGCGTCGACAACCCTGACCTCCACGTGGTCGGTCGCCGACTCGATGAAGACATCCACACGTCCGCCCTCGGGTGTGAACTTGATCGCATTTGCCAGCAGATTCCAGATCACCTGCTGCAGCCGTTCAGCATCGCCGCTCACCGTTCGAGAGCCGGGAACATCATGGAACGCCAGATCTACGTTCTTGGTCGCCGCCAAGGGGCGAACGGCATCGAGTGCCCCTTGCGCGACGGCAGCGAGATCGACAGGGCTGAGGGCCAACCGAACGGCTCCGTTGAGAATTCGCGACGTATCCAACAGATCGTCGATCATGTGCGCGAGAGCAGCTGCGTTGCGCCCGATCGCCGCGATCGCGCGTTCCGCGCCCTCCGGTGGCAATTCCGTCGACTCGAGGATCCGGGCCCATCCGAGGACCGCACTCAAGGGCGTCCGGATTTCATGTGCGACCATCGCGAGGAATTTGTCCTTGAGATGGCTCGCCGTCTCGGCCTCCTCGCCCAGCGTTTGTGCGCGCACCGCAGCGACGACCAGATGCTCGTTGGCTTCGCGCATCTGGGATATGCGGCGCTCCAGTTCTCGTTCGACGTGCGTGGCTCTTACGCCGCTCCGGTCGTTAGGGGTTTCGCCTCGCGGACTGTTCCCCAAATCGGGACCGGGCCTCCTTACCTTCCCTGCACGCTTTCGTGAAATGGCCGAATTGCTCACTATTTGCCTATCCTACTCCATGGGTGTGAATATCCTTCGCGGAGCAACAGCCCTGCCGTGCGCGCAACTCCCCGGCGGATTCGCAGCCGGCGCGCCTCGCTGCGTCGGTACGCAGAGAGAATAGAATCTGGTCCACTGGTGTTCAGCCCATGACGAGCGACAACATTCGGCAGCGAGTGTTCCGGCGCATGCTGGCGCGGGAGGCTGGAACGGGCGCCAACGCGCGAGCCATTGCCGGAGCGGCCCGCGGCTTGTGCGAACGCTTCGCCGAACAATTGACTCCACTGATTGGGGACGCCGGCGTGGCCGCGATCTGGGCTCGCAGCCTGCACCTGACAGAGCGCAACGTTCGTGGACTCGCGTCAGTCCGTGCGGCCGCTCAGGGGGATGCGCCATTCGCACACCTGCAGCTGTCCCTGGAGCAGCAGGAACCGGCTGCGGCCACCGAGGCTGCGGTCGCTGTGCTCGCCACGGCCAATGAGTTATTGGCGTCGTTCATCGGGGAGGGCTTGACGACCAGTCTCCTGCGCGAGGCGTGGCCCGAGGACTTCGCTGGCGACACCACCGAGGAGACCATCACATGAGCGACAAGGTTCCGATCCGACGCCTGCCGACGGGCGTCCCTGGACTCGATGCCGTCCTGGGCGGCGGTGTGCCCGAGTTCTCGTTCAATGTCATTGCCGGCACGCCGGGCTCCGGCAAGACCACGCTGGTGCAGCAGATCATGTTCGCGCTGGCGCGGGCCGACCGACCCGCGATCTTCTTCACGGTGCTCGGCGAGCCACCACTCAAGATGCTCCGCTATCAACAGCAATTCGAGTTCTTCGATCTGGCGAAGGTCAACGCGTCGGTGCGGTTCATCAACCTGGCGAAGGAGGCGCGCGAGGCCGGACTCGGCGCTGTGCTGAAGCGCATCGTCCAGGAGGTGGAGGCCACCTCACCCGCCATCGTGATCGTCGACTCCTTTCGATCGGTAATGGAGGCGGCACAACGGCAGGCCGCGGGGCCCGACGTGCAGCACTTGGTCCAGGAACTGGCCATGCGATTGACCGGCTGGCAGGCGACGACCTTTCTGGTCGGCGAGTTTCAGCTGGCCGACACCGAGAACCATCCGATCTTTACGGTCGCGGACGGTCTCGTATGGTTGCACCAGAGCCTCGATCGCAATTCGATGGTGAGGAAGCTGCAGGTCATGAAGATGCGCAGTCAGGCGCCCATTCCCGGCCTGCACACCTTTCGCATCACCGACCGCGGCCTGCAGGTGTTCCCGCGACTGATCGCCGGGCCACCCGAGCCGCCACTGGCCGACGGCGAGGGCAAGACGAAGGGCCGACCGCCGCGGCGGTCAGTCGGGGTGACCGGTCTCGACGAGATGTTGGGCGGCGGTATTCCTTCCGGATATTCCGTGCTCGTCGCCGGACCGTCGGGATCGGGGAAGAGCATCCTGGCCACCGAGTTCATCCGCGAGGGTGCGCGTCGCGGCGAGCCGGGCGTCATTGCCGTGTTCGAAAAGCGCCCGAGCGAATACGCACAAACCAGCACCATCGGTCTCGATCAGGCCGCCAGCAACGGCCAGGTCGCCATCATCCACACGCGTCCGCTGGATCTCTCGATCGATGAGACGCTGCACGAGTTGACCGAGGCGATTCATCGGGTCACAGCCAAGCGCGTCGTGATCGATTCCCTCTCTGGATTCGAGCTCGCGCTCGCTCCCACGTTTCGGGAAGACTTCCGCGAGTCGCTCTACCGCCTGGTCGCGGCGTTGACCGGGATGGGCCTCACCGTGATGATGACGGCCGAGCTGGAGGACAGCTACACGGATCTCCGGTTCAGTCCGCACGGGACGGCGTTTCTGACCGATGCGATCATCCTGCAGCGATACGTCGAACTCGACGGACAGCTCAAGAGGGTGATGGCGGTCGTCAAAGTCCGCGGGAGTGCGCACAAGAACGACCTTCGTCTGTTTGAGATCACCGCCGATGGCATCGTCGTCGGTGAACGGATCGGCAACTATCAGGGACTCCTGACAGGGAGCCCTCATCTGGTGTCGTCCGGCAGTCGGCTCCCGCATGGCCGGCCCACGACCCCCCGGCCGAAGTCGTGACGCATGAAATCGCCACGCACGCGCCGCTCGAAGAAGGCCTCGCCTGACGACGCGAGCGAGCGCTGGTCGCGCGCGAAGAAGCGGTGGCCCGTCGTGAGCGCGCGCTAGGGCTGCAGGCGGCGACAGGCCGAGCCTCACAGCCTCAGGTGCAGACCCGCGCGGACATCGAGCGGCTGATGGACCAGGTGCGGGAAGCGAACGAGCGACTGATCGTTGCGGCGGCTCACGCAGAGAACCTGTCGGACGCGGCCCACAGGGCATCCGGCCGTATCGCCGCCCACCCGTATAATCCGCGCATCCGCCGTCGATGTGCCATTCGAAGCCAAGGTGGATGAGCGTCGGTTTCTCCTTCCTTCCTGAACGACACGTCGACGCGCGCGTTGCGCACGGGCATGCCCCTGCTGCGCCTGCACGGCGAGCAGGTGTGCTGGCGCAACATCTTCAACCTCGTCGTGCCGAACATGCGGCGACACCGCACCGGGCGGGCGTCCGTGCGTCAAGGATCACCTTTCGAAACACCGGCATCGCCATCTGGGCGGGCACGCAGGCCATCGCCGGAGCGAAGGGGCTCACCGTCCGTCGAGCGATTTCTACATGGCCGACAGCGCGTTCATCGGCCGGAATGATCCGCGCCACCTGACAGGGTGGACCGGCCCGTTCTGGCAGCAGTTCGAGCACGTGGAGGGACAGGAATTCCCGCCGGTGATGAAATCGTACACGGCGGTGCGGCTGTACGGCCCCGGACACGTCGTCGCCCACAACTACGTCGCGCACTTTCACGAGGCATCGACACCGAGATGTACGGGCATCCGGACGGATCGCACCCGATCGAAGGCCCCAGCTATCCCACGCGCGAGTTCTGGGACCGCCGGCCCAGCGCTATCGACGTCTACAACAACTACATCACCAACGCCCACGACAACTCGATCGAGATGGACGGCAGCATGCACAACATCCGCGTGATGCGGAACCTGTTGATCAACTCGGCGTCGCACCCGATGAGCACCCAGCCGTCCACGGGCGGTCCGGCCTACTTCATTCGCAACGTCGTCTATCACGCACCAGGCGGGTCGACACGGCTCACCGCCGGATCACCGGGGGTGCTCTTCTACAACAACACCGTCCTGTCGGAGACCATCGGAAACGCGTCCGCCAACGTGCACTGGCGCAACAATCTCATGCTCGGGCAGAACGCGCAGCCGGCCGTGTTCGGTGTGACGACCAACACCAACTACAGCACCTCGGACTACAACGGACTTCGTCCGAATGGCGCCGAGTCGTTCCAGTGGAACTCGCCGCCGTGGGACGTCGCGATGATTGCCGCCGACGGGACGAGCCCGGCGAAGATCGAGCGGCGCACCCTCGCCACGCTCGAGGCCTACGCGCAAGTCACGAGGCAGGACCAGCACAGCGTGCTCGTGGACTACGACGTCTTCATGAAGGTCGCGAAGCTCGATGCGAAGGACCTGGCGACGGTCCAGCGCCTCTACAAGGCGGAGGACATCGACGTCCGGCTGAAGCCGGGCTCGGCGGCCATCGATCGCGGCGTCGATCTGCCGAACGTCACCGACGGGTTCACGGGGAAGGCGCCGGACCTGGGCGCGCTGGAAGTGGGCCAGCCGACGCCCGTGTACGGCCCGCGCCCGCGCTGACGGGCCTGGGTGGGCGCCGCCCCGGCTTTCAGGGTTTGAGCGGCTCCACCTGGATCTGCGCGAGAACCTCGGCCTCGCCCTTCAGTTCCTCGGTCCCGGCGGGAAACTTGTTGAGGCTCAGGAAGTACGCCATCACGTCGCCGTACTGCTGCGCGTCGAGACTGCCGGGATTGTCCTCGGGCATGGTCTGCAGCGCCTTGAAGAGCTCGGCCAGGGGCTTGCCGCTCCAGGC
>Ga0209705_10000940_pt1 | contig 15433 bp, 9 predicted proteins | sample PPLLaktember2015_5_FD_187262 | JGI IMG/M metagenome (GOLD analysis project Ga0209705, IMG submission 187262) | Freshwater sediment microbial communities from Prairie Pothole Lake near Jamestown, North Dakota, USA - PPLs Lake P8 Core (1) Depth... | ecosystem: Environmental > Aquatic > Freshwater... | reverse complement strand
CCCGGCCGAGCGCCGCTGGCCGATAATAGCGGCCTCCATGAAAGGCAAATTCCGTCCGATCCCGAAGGGCCGGGGCGTCGACCCGAAGGCCCTGGAGGAGGTGCGCGCCCTTCTGGGCGATGCGCCACGCCGCGCCGACCTGCTGATCGAGCACCTGCACCGGATCAACGACCGCTACGGCCACCTGCCGGCGCCCCTCCTCGCGGCGCTCGCGCAGGAGATGCGCCTCGCGCTCACCGAGGTCTACGAAGTGGCAACCTTCTACCACCACTTCGAGGTGGTGAAGGAGGGCGAGGCACCGCCGCCGAAGCTGACCGTGCGGGTGTGCGATTCGATTGCCTGTGAACTCGCCGGCGCCCAGGCGCTTCTGCAGAAACTGTCCTTCGCCAAGGATGTTCGCGTCATCCCCGCGCCTTGCGTCGGCCGCTGCGAGGTCGCGCCGGCCGTGATCGTGGGACAGAACCCCGTCGGCAACGCCACGCTGGATCTCGTCAAAGAAAAAGTGCGCAAGGGTGAAACGGCGCCGGAGAAGCCGAAATACATCGACTACCAGCAGTACCGGAAGCTCGGCGGCTACAAGCTGATCCGCGACTGCCTCGCGGGCAGGCGCAGCCGCGAGGAACTCACCAAGACCATGGAGGACTCGGGGCTGCGCGGGCTGGGCGGCGCCGGGTTTCCGGCGGGGCGCAAGTGGCGCCTCGTCGCCGCCGAGCCCGAGCCGCGGCTGATGGCGGTGAACATCGACGAGGGCGAGCCGGGCACCTTCAAGGACCGCTGGTACCTCGAGCGCGACCCGCACCGCTTCCTCGAGGGCATGCTGGTCGCCGCCTGGGCGGCGGGCGTCGGCGAGATCTGGATCTATCTGCGGGACGAATATGCGGCCTGCAGAAAGATTCTCGAAACGGAATTGAAGAAATTAAAAGACGAGCAACCTTGCCCCCTTCCCCCCATCCACCTGCGCCGCGGCGCGGGAGCCTACATCTGCGGCGAAGAGTCGGCGATGATCGAGTCGATCGAGGGCAAGCGCGGCATGCCGCGCCTGCGCCCGCCGTACGTCGCGCAGGTCGGCCTGTTCGGCCGGCCGACCCTCGAGCACAACATGGAGACGGTGTACTGGGTGCGCGAGATCGTCGAGAAAGGTCCGCAGTGGTTCGCCGCGCAGGGCAGGAACGGCAGGAAGGGCCTGCGCTCGTTCTCGGTCTCCGGCCGCGTGAAGAAGCCCGGGGTCCATCTCGCACCTGCAGGAATTACCGTTCTTGAATTAATTCAGGAATATTGCGGCGGCATGCTGCCGGGCCACGAGTTCTATGCCTACCTGCCGGGAGGGGCGTCGGGCGGCATCCTGCCGGCGTCGAAGGGCGACCTCCCGTTGGATTTCGATACCCTGCAGCCGCACGGGTGTTTCATTGGCTCGGCGGCAGTCGTGATACTGAGTGACAGAGACAAAGCGTCGAAGGCAGCGGTCAACCTGATGAAGTTCTTCCACGACGAGTCCTGCGGCAAGTGCACGCCCTGCCGCGTCGGCACCGGCAAGGCGGTGGCGCTGATGGAAGAAGCGAAATGGAACCAGCCGCTCCTGCAGGAGCTCTCACAGGTGATGATGGACGCGTCGATCTGCGGCCTGGGGCAGGCGGCGCCCAATCCCGCGCTGACGGTCATGAAATATTTTCCGCACGAGGTGAGCTGATGGAACGGGCGGCGAACCAGCAGCTGGCGATGATGCCCATCGAGTTCAAGCTCAATGGGCGGACCGTGGTGGGCCGGCCCGACGAGCCGATCATCGAGACGGCGAAGAAGCACGGCGTGGAGATCCCGCACCTGTGCCACGGCGGCAACCAGCGCTCGGACGGCAACTGCCGCTCCTGCGTGGTCGAGATCAAGGGCGAGCGCACGCTCGCGCCCTCGTGCTGCCGCTTCCCGACGGCAGGCATGGAAGTCACGACCGACTCGGCCCGCGCGCTCGCCTCGCAGAAGCTGGTGCTCGAGCTGCTGCTCTCGGACATGCCGGAGCAGGACTACACGCTCGACAACAAGCTGAAGGACTGGGCGAAGCGCATCGGCGTCGGCAAGCCCCGGTTCAAGAAAAGAACGCCCGTAAAGGCGGATCTTTCCCACCCCGCTATCGCGGTCAACCTCGACGCCTGCATCCAGTGCACGCGCTGCGTGCGCGCCTGCCGCGAGGTGCAGGTGAACGACGTCATCGGCTACGCCCACCGCGGCGACCGCTCGGTGCCGGTGTTCGACTTCGACGACCCGATGGGCGAGTCCACCTGCGTCGCCTGCGGCGAGTGCGTGCAGGCCTGCCCGACCGGCGCGCTGATGCCGGCGCGCGGCGTCGGCCTGCAGAAGGCCGACAAGACGGTCGACTCGGTGTGCCCGTTCTGCGGCGTCGGCTGCCTGCTCACCTACCACGTCAAGGAAAACAAGATCCTCTTCGTGAACGGCAAGGACGGTCCCTCCAACCACTACCGCCTCTGCGTGAAGGGGCGCTACGGCTTCGACTATGCGCACCATCCCCATCGCCTGACGAAACCCCTGATCAGGAAGCCGGGCTTCCCGAAGACGGCGAAGTTCGTCGTCGACCCGGGCAACTGGTCGTCGGTATTCCGCGAGGCCACCTGGGAAGAGGCGCTGGATCTTGCTGCGGGCGGCCTGGGGAAGATCCGCGACCAGGATCGCTACGCGCTGGCCGGCTACGGCTCGGCGAAGGGCTCCAACGAGGAGGCGTATCTCTTCCAGAAGCTGGTGCGCACCGGCTTCGGCACCAACAACGTCGACCACTGCACGCGCCTTTGCCACGCCTCGTCGGTCGCGGCGCTGCTCGAGGGCGTGGGCTCGGGCGCGGTGTCGAACCAGGTGAACGACGTGCTCGCCGCGGAAGTTGTCTTCCTGATCGGCGCCAACCCGACCTCGAACCATCCGGTCGCCGCCACCTGGATGAAGAACGCCGTCGAGCGCGGCGTGAAGCTGATCGTCGCCGATCCGCGGCGCACCGACCTCGGGCGCCACGCCGCTTACTTCCTGCAGTTCAAGCCCGACACCGACGTGGCGCTGCTCAACGCCATGATCCATACGATCATCGACGAAGGCCTGGTCAATGAAGCCTTCGTCCGGGACCGGACTTCCGGCTACGAAGCGCTGAAGGAAAACGCCAGGGGCTTCTCGCCCGAGGCGATGGCGCCGGTGTGCGGCATCCCGGCGCAGACCATCCGCGAGGTGGCGCGCCTCTTCGCCACCTCGAAGGGCTCGATGATCCTCTGGGGCATGGGCATCAGCCAGCACGTGCACGGCACCGACAACGCGCGCTGCCTGATCGCGCTGACGCTGATGACGGGCCAGATCGGCCGGCCTGGCACCGGGCTGCACCCGCTGCGCGGCCAGAACAACGTGCAGGGGGCGTCGGACTCGGGCCTCATCCCGATGATGTACCCCGACTACCAGCGCGTGAACACCGACGAGGCGAACCAGCGCTTCGAGAAGCACTGGGGCGCGACGCTCGACAAGAAGCCGGGCCTGACGGTGGTCGAGATCCTGGACGCCGCCTACGAAGGCAAGATCCGCGGCATGTACATCATGGGAGAGAACCCGGCGATGTCCGACCCCGACGTCGACCATGCGCGCGCGGCGCTGGCGAAGCTCGAGCACCTGGTGGTGCAGGACATCTTCCTCACCGAGACGGCGTATCTCGCCGACGTGGTGCTGCCCGCCACCGCCTGGCCGGAGAAGGACGGCACGGTGACCAACACCGACCGCATGGTCCAACTCGGCCGCCGGGCGCTCAAGGCGCCGGGCGAGGCGCGCGAGGACCTGTGGATCATCGTCCAGCTCGCCCAGCGCCTGGGATTGGATTGGAAATATCAAACGCCCAAAGAGGTGTTCGACGAGATGCGCGGCTGCATGGACTCGATCAAGGGCATCACCTGGGAGCGCCTGGAGCGCGACTCCTCGGTGACCTACCCGTGCGAGAACGAGGGCGATCCCGGCCAGCCGGTGGTCTTCCAGACGCATTTCCCGACCGCCACGGGGCGCGGCAAGTTCGTGCCGGCGGACCTGATCCCCGCCGACGAGCGGCCCGACAAGGCGTACCCGATGGTGCTCATCACCGGGCGCCAGCTCGAGCACTGGCACACCGGGGCGATGACGCGCCGCTCCGGGGTGCTCGACGCGATCGAGCCCGAGGCGGTCGCTTCGTTGCATCCTCTTGATATTGAAAAAATCGGTGCGGAACCGGGCGGCGTCGTCACGGTGGAATCGCGCCGCGGCAAGATCTCGCTCTACGCCCGGGCGGACGCGGGCACCCCCCGCGGCGCGGTGTTCATCCCCTTCGCGTACTACGAGGCGGCGGCGAACCTGCTCACCAACCCGGCCCTCGACCCCTTCGGCAAGATCCCGGAGTTCAAGTACTGCGCGGTGCGGGTGACGAAGGGCGGCAGGCGCCCCGGCGACCCCGGCTACGGCAAAGGGCGTACACTGGCCGAACGCACGGCTAGCTTTTCTGCTTCGGGGGGAGGGGGGTATGCCGATCATCGCCATCACGCGCGAGATGGGCTCGCTCGGCAAGGACGTCGCGTCCGGCCTGGGCGAGGCGCTCGGGCTGCCCGTCATCTACCACGAGGTCATCGACCAGCTCGCCGACCGCATGCGGGTGAGGAAGAGCCACGTCATCCGCCTCCTCGACGGCAGCGCCGGCTTCCTCGAGCAGCTCACCGCGGACAAGACCAGCATGTCGATCTTCACCGCCGACGAGATCTTCGGCGTGGCGGCGAAGGGCAAGGGCGCGGTGATCCGCGGCTGGGGCGCGACGCACCTGCTGCGCGAGGTGCCGCACGCGCTGTGCGTGCGGGTGTGCGCGCCCTTCGAGCTGCGCAAGCGCCGCATGATGGAGCGCCTGGGCTCCGACGACGACGAGCGCGTCGCCGAGGAGATCCGCGTCAACGACGAGGCGCATACCGCCATCATGAAGCGCCACTTCGACCTCACCTGGACCGATTCCGAGCACTACGACCTGGTGCTCAACACCAAGCGGGTGGCGGTCGACGAGTGCGTCTCGGAGGTGCTCGCCCTCGCGCGCGCGCCGCAGTTCGCCGAGACCGACGGCGCGCGCGCCCAGCTCGCCGACCTGGCGCTCGCGGCGCGCGTGCGCGCGGCGCTGCGCCGCTCGCCCGAGACGCGCGAGGCGGCGGTGCGGGTCGACGCCGAGTCCGGCAAGGTGACGCTCTCGGGCGCCGGCAGCACCGACGAGATGCTCGCCTTCGTCGAGGTCGCCGCCGCGGTCCCCGGCGTGCGCGACGTCGCCTACCGCACGCACCCGGGCGCCGAGGTCCGCCCGCGCTTCCATTGACTTCAGTCAAGGCTCCGCAAAGCGCCTGACTTGCAGAATCCGGGCTTCCATTTTGGGGAGCCGCCCCGGGAGCCCGTCATGCCGTCGGACATCGAGATTGCCCAGGCTGCGAAGCTGCAGCGCATTACCGCCGTCGCGCGGGAGAAGCTCGGCATCGCCGAGGAGCACCTGGAGCCCTACGGGCACTTCAAGGCCAAGGTCTCCCTCAAGTACCTGGAGACGCTGAAAGGCAAGAAGGACGGGAAGCTGGTGCTCGTCACCGCCATGACCCCGACGCCCGCGGGCGAAGGCAAGACCACCACCACGGTGGGCCTGGGCGACGCGCTCAACCACATCGGCAAGAAGGCGGTGATCTGCCTGCGCGAGCCTTCGCTCGGGCCGGTGTTCGGCATGAAGGGCGGCGCCGCCGGCGGCGGCTTCGCCCAGGTGGTGCCGATGGAGGACATCAACCTGCACTTCACCGGCGACTTCGGCGCCATCCAGCTCGCCAACAACCTGCTCGCGGCGATGCTCGACAACCACATCCACCACGGCAACGAGCTCGGCATCGACGTGCGCCGCATCCAGTGGAAGCGCGTGCTCGACATGAACGACCGCGCGCTGCGCAACCTCGTCGTGTCGCTCGGCGGCCCGGGCAACGGCTACCCGCGCGAGGACGGCTTCGACATCGTGGTCGCCTCCGAGGTGATGGCGATCTTCTGCCTGGCGACCTCGCTCGAGGACCTGAAGAAGCGCCTGGGCAACATCGTCGTCGCCTACACGCGGGAGCAGAAGCCCGTCACCGCCCGCGATCTCAACGCGCACGGCGCGATGACGGTGCTGCTCAAGGACGCGCTCGCCCCGAACCTGGTGCAGACCCTCGAGAACAACCCCGCCTTCATCCACGGCGGCCCCTTCGCCAACATCGCGCACGGCTGCAACTCCGTCATCGCCACGCAAAGCGCGCTGAAGCTCGCCGACTACGTGGTCACCGAGGCGGGCTTCGGCGCCGACCTGGGCGCCGAGAAGTTCCTCGACATCAAGTGCCGCAAGTCCGGCATGCGCCCCAGCGCGGCGGTGATCGTCGCCACCATCCGCGCGCTCAAGTACCACGGCGGCGTTGACGTCAAGGAAGTGAGCAAGGAGAACCTGCCGGCGCTCGAGAAGGGCCTCGTCAACCTCGAGCGCCACGTCGAGAACGTGCAGAACGTCTACGGCATCCCCTGCGTGGTGTCGATCAACCGCTTCACCGCGGACACCGCGGCTGAAATTGAAATACTGAAAACGAGAATGAAGAAGCTGGGCGTGCCGGTGGTGCTCGCCACGCACTGGGGCGACGGCGGCAAGGGTGCGGCGGAGCTCGCGCGCGTGGTGGTGGGCCTGTGCGAGACCAAGAGCAGCGCCAAGCTCGTCTACGCCGACAACGACTCGCTCTGGGAGAAGATCGGCGCCGTGGCCAAGCTCGTCTACCGCGCCGCGGAGGTGACCGCCGACACCAAGGTGCGCGCCCAGATCAAGAAGCTGCAGGAGGACGGCTACGGGCACTATCCGGTGTGCGTGGCGAAGACGCAGTACTCGTTCTCGACCGACGCGCAGAAGCGCGGCGCGCCGGAGGGCCACGTCATCAACGTGCGCGAGGTGCGGCTCGCCGCCGGCGCCGAGTTCGTGGTGATGATCTGCGGCGACATCATGACCATGCCGGGGCTGCCCAAGGTGCCGTCGGCGGCCAAGATCGATCTCGTGGATGGCAAGGTCGTGGGCCTGTTCTAGAATAGGTTGATGCTGGAGGAGCTCTACACGCAGGCCTTCTGGGTCGGCCTGCTGAAAATCATCGGCGTCAACCTCGTCCTCTCGGGGGACAACGCGGTCGTCATCGCCCTCGCCGCCCGCTCGCTGCCGGCCAAGCAGCAGAAGGCCGCCGTGCTGTGGGGCTCGGGCGCGGCGGTGGTGATGCGGATCATCCTCACCATCTTCGCCGTGGCGCTGCTGACGCTGCCCTGGCTCAAGCTCGCCGGCAGCCTGCTGCTCTTCTGGATCGGCATCAAGCTGCTGATCCCCGAGGACGACGACGAGAACGTCAGCGCCAGCGACAACCTCATCGCGGCGATCAAGACCATCCTGATCGCGGACCTGGTGATGAGCATCGACAACGTCATCGCGGTCGCCGCGGCGGCGCAGGGCAGCTACACGCTGCTCATCCTCGGCCTCGCCATCTCGATCCCGCTCGTCATCTTCGGCTCGACGCTGCTCCTGCACCTGATGGAGCGCTGGCCGGTGATCATCACCATCGGTGGCGGCCTGCTCGGCTTCGTCGCCGGTGAGATGCTGGTCACCGACCCGGTGCTCAAGGACTGGCTGGCCGGGGCGGGGGTGCAATACGATGGCGAAAAGCCCAAGATCGGGGGCCTGAGCCTGGAGATCATGGCGGGCGCCGTGGGCGCGGTCATCGTCGTCATGGCGGGAAAGTGGTTCGCCCGGCGCAAGGAGGCAGCGTCTGCTGCATCGCAACCGGCGGCGGAGCGTCCCGAGACTTGACCGCAGTCAAGGCAGGGCAATTGTGGTAATAACGACAATCACAGACGTACTCTGGAGGAGGATCGGATGAAAAAGCAATTTGCTGTCGCGTTTACGGCAATGGCGCTTGCGGCGCCGTTCGCCGCGCAGGCCTGGGAACCCACCCGCAACGTCGAGTTCATCATTCCCGCAGGAACGGGCGGTGGCGCGGACCAGATGGCGCGCGCCATCCAGGGCATCGTCGCCAAGCACAACCTCGCCAAGGTGGCGATCCTGCCGATCAACAAGGCGGGCGGCGCCGGCGCCGAGGGCTTCCTCGACGTGAAGGGCTCGCCCGGCGAGCCGCACAAGATCATCATCACGCTGTCGAACCTGTTCACCACGCCGCTCGCCACCAACACGCCGTTCAACTGGCGCGACCTCACCCCGGTGCAGATGCTGGCGCTCGACAACTTCGTGCTCTGGGTGCAGGCCGACAAGCCCTACAAGAACGCCAAGGACTACGTCGAGGCGGCGAAGAAGGCCGGCCCCGGCAAGTTCAAGATGGCCGGCACCGGCGCGAAGCAGGAGGACCAGATCATCACCGTGGCGATCGAGCAGGCGACCGGCGCCAAGTTCACCTACATCCCCTTCAAGGGCGGCGGCGCGGTGGCGACGCAGCTCGTCGGCGGGCACGTCGAGTCGACGGTGAACAACCCGATCGAGGCGGTGGCGCACTGGCGCTCGGGGAAGCTGAAGCCCCTGTGCGTGTTCGAGAACAAGCGCCTGCCGTACAAGAAGAAGGTGACCGACAAGATGTCGTGGGCCGACATCCCGACCTGCAAGGAAGGCGGCCTCAACATCGACTACCTGATGCTGCGCGGCGTCTTCATGGCGCCCAAGGTCAGCCAGGAGCACGTTGCCTACTACCAGGGCCTGTTCGCCAAGGTGTTCGAGACGCCCGAGTGGAAGAACCTGATGGAGCAGGGCGCTTTCAACCTGAGCCGCCTCAAGGGCAAGGACTACGAGGCGTGGGTGGCGAAGGAAGAGGCGCGCCACGTGTCGCTGATGAAGGCGGCCGGCTTCATCGCCAAGTAGGACGGCTTGCGGGAAACCGGGCCCGGCGCGAGCCGGGCCTTTTTTTAGGGGGGATGGGCTGAATGTCGGCTGAGTCCGACCAGCGACCGGCGCTCAAGCTGCGCAGCGCGGAGATCGGGGTCGCCCTGGTGCTGTTCACGCTGGGCGCGATCGTCATCTTCGACAGCCTGCGCCTGGGCATGCGCTGGGGCGACGAAGGCCCGCAGCCGGGCTATTTCCCCTTCTACCTCGGTGTCTTCATCTGCAGCGCCTGCGCGGTGACCATCGCGCTCGCCGCGCTCATGCCGGCGGAGAAGAACCGACCCTTCGTCAAGGTCGGCCAGCTGAAGCTCGTGCTCTCGGTGCTCGTGCCCTCGACGGTGTTCGTCGCGCTGGTCGGCTGGCTCGGCATCTACGTGTCGGCGGTGCTGTTCGTGGCGCTGTTCATGCGCTGGCTCGGGAAGTACCCCTGGTGGAAGGTGGCGGTGGTCTCGATCGGGCACAGCGTGGTGCTGTTCCTGATCTTCGAGATCTGGTTCCTCGTGCCGCTGCCGAAGGGCGCGCTCGAGCGCGCGCTCGGGATCGGCTAGGACGATGGACGAGATCCAGTCGCTGATGCACGGCTTCGGCGTCGCGCTGACGCTGAAGAACCTGGCGCTGATGTTCATCGGCGTGCTGCTGGGCGTCATCATCGGCGTGCTGCCCGGCCTGGGCGGGGCGAACGGCGTGGCGATCCTGCTGCCGCTCACCTTCAGCATGGCGCAGACCCCCGAGGGGCAGACCTCCGCCATCATCCTGCTCTCGTGCATCTACTGGGGGGCGCTCTTCGGCGGCGCCATCACCTCGATCCTGTTCAACATCCCCGGCGAGCCCTGGTCGGTGGCGACCACCTTCGACGGCTATCCGCTCGCGCAGAAGGGCCGCCCGGGCACCGCGCTCACCGCGGCGTTCACCTCCTCGTTCGTCGGCGCCCTGGTGGCGGTGATCCTGATCACGTTCCTCGCCCCGATGGTGGCCAACTTCGCGCTCGCCTTCGGCCCGCCGGAGTTCTTCGGCGTGTATCTGCTCACCTTCTGCGCCTTCGTCGGCATGAGCAAGGAGCCGCCGCACAAGACCATCGCCGCGATGATGCTCGGGTTCGCGCTTGCCGCGGTGGGCACCGACCCGGTCACCGGCACGCTGCGCCTGAACTTCGGCCTGACGCCGCTGCTCACCGGCTTCGACTTCCTGGTGGCGGTGATCGGTCTCTTCGGTATCGGCGAGATCCTGCTCACGCTCGAGGAGGGCCTGGAGTTCCGCGGCGCGCGCGCCAAGCTCAACATGAGCGTCGTGCTCGAGACCTGGAAGGAGCTGCCGCGCTACTGGATGACCTCGATCCGCTCCTCCGCGGTGGGCTGCTTCATGGGCATCGTCCCCGGCGGGGCGACGCCGGCGTCGTTCATGGCCTACGGCGTGGCGCGGCGCTTCTCGAAGGACGGCGACAAGTTCGGCACCGGCATGGTGGAGGGCGTGGTGGCGCCCGAGACCGCGGCGCACGCGGCCGGCACCTCGGCGCTGCTGCCGATGATCACGCTCGGCGTGCCCGGCTCGCCCACCGCGGCGGTGATGCTCGGCGGCCTGATGATCTGGGGGCTGCAGCCCGGGCCGCTGCTCTTCATCGAGCAGAAGGACTTCGTCTGGGGCCTGATCGCCAGCATGTACCTGGGAAACATCGCGGGGCTCATCGTCGTGCTCACCTGCGTGCCGCTGTTCGCCGCCATCCTGCGCGTGCCCTTCTCGGTGATCGCGCCCATCATCATCGTCATCTGCACCATCGGCTCCTACACGGTGCACAACGCGCTCTTCGACGTGTGGATGGTGGTGGTGTTCGGCGTGTTCGGCTACCTCTTCAAGAAGCTGCAGTACCCGCTCGCGCCGCTCGTGCTCGCGATCGTGCTCGGCGACAACGCCGAGTCCTCGTTCCGCCAGGCGATGCTGGTGTCGCAGGGCGACATGGCGATCTTCTTCGCCAACAAGCTGGTCGGCACGCTCACCACGCTGGCGCTCGTCCTGCTCTTCTGGCCGCTCGTTTCCTGGCTGCTCGCTAAGGCCCGCGGCCGAGCTTCTGTTTAAGGCGGGAAAGGGTTTCCGGCGTGAGATTCAGGTAGGCCGCGAGCTCCTTCTTGGGGATGCGCCCGGCGAGCTCCGGGTGCTTCCGCTGGAAGCGCGCCAGCCGCCCGGGCGCGTCGAGCAGGTGCAGCGTGATGGTGTGCGCCATCACCTCGGACATGAGCCGCATCACCTCGTACTCGAAGCCGAGCTTGAGCTCGGGATGGTGCTCGAGGAACTCGGCCCATAGCTGCATCGGCAGCTCGGCGATGCGCACCTTCGTGACCGCGACGATGGAGTAGGGCACGGGCGTGCGCAGACGCCACGCGGCGTAGGAGGTATCCATCTCGGTCTCCGCGGCGAAGCGCAGGATCATCTCCCGCCCCTCGGGATTGGAGACCACGCGCTTGAGCATGCCCTCGAGGATGAACAGCTGCTCCATCTCCTCGTCGCCCTGCCGCACCAGCGGGTCGCCCTTGCGGTAGTCGGCGATGGCGAGCAGCGGCTCGAGCTCCGACCATTGCGCCGCGCTCATGCCCTGCAGGGCCTGGTTCTGGCGCAGCTGCAGGCGGATGCTGGCGCGCTGCGGATGGCTGGCGAGGGAGGTCACTGATCTTGACGCCGCTTCTGGCGTTCCTTTGGGGTGGGATTTTAGTCCCTTGACCTCAGTCAAGGCCGGCGCGGGGAGGGCATTCTTACCATTACGGTCCCTCACAGGAGAACCCTTTATGGGCACCGTCGAACCCCAAGTCGCCACCGAAGCGCAAGCGCCAACGACCGACGGCTTTCAGCTGGTCATCGAGGCCCTGAAGCTGAACGGCCTCGACACGATCTACGCCCTGCCGGGCATCCCGATCACCGACCTCACGCGCCGGGCGCAGGCCGAGGGGCTGCGCGTGCTGTCGTTCCGCCACGAGCAGAACGCCGGCTACGCCGCCTCCATCGCCGGGTTCCTGACGCAGAAACCGGGCGTTTGCCTCACGGTGTCCGCGCCGGGCTTCCTGAACGGCCTCAACGCGCTCGCCCACGCCACCACGAACTGCTTCCCGATGATCCTGATCAGCGGCTCGAGCGAGCGCGAGATCGTCGACCTGCAGCAGGGCGACTACGAGGAGATGGACCAGCTCGCCATCGCCAGGCCGCTCGCGAAGGCGGCCTACCGCGTGCTGCACGCCGAGGACATCGGCGTGGGCATCGCGCGCGCCATCCGCGCCGCCGTCTCGGGCCGCCCGGGCGGCGTGTACCTCGACCTCCCGGGCAAGCTCTTGGCGCAGAGCATCGACGCGGTGGCCGGGAAAAATTCGCTGATCAAGGTCGTCGATCCGGCGCCGAAGCAGATCCCCGCGCCGGAGTCGGTCCAGCGCGCCCTTGAGCTGCTTCGTTCCGCCAAGAAACCATTGATCATCCTGGGCAAGGGCGCGGCCTACGCGCAGGCGGATGCTGAAATCAAGGCGCTGGTCGAAAAAACGGGCATTCCGTACCTGCCGATGTCGATGGCGAAAGGCCTGCTGCCCGACACGCACGAGCAGTGCGTTTCCGCTGCCCGCTCCTTCGTGCTGCCGGGGGCCGACGTGGTGATGCTGATCGGCGCGCGCCTCAACTGGCTGCTCTCGCACGGCAAGGGCAAGACCTGGGGCGGCAAGGGCCACAAGGACTGGGGCGGGCAGAAGTTCATCCAGGTGGACATCTCGCCGCAGGAAGCCGACAGCAACGTGCGCATCGACGCGCCGGTGGTGGGCGATATCGGCTCGTGCGTCAGCGCAATGCTCTCTAACCTGGGAAATTTCCCCAAACCGCCTGCCGAGTGGCTGAACGCGGTCCGGGAGAAGAAGACGACCAACGTCGCCAAGATGGCCGAGACCCTGGCGAAGAATCCCTCGCCGATGAACTTCCACAGCGCCCTCAACGTGGTGCGCGACGTCGTCAAGGCCAATCCCGACGCCATCCTCGTGAACGAGGGGGCGAACGCGCTCGACTTCACCCGCAGCATCGTGGACATGTACAAGCCGAGGAAGCGCATCGACGTCGGCACCTGGGGCATCATGGGCGTCGGCATGGGCTACTGCGTCGCCGCCGCCGTGACCACCAAGCAGCAGGTGATCGCCGTCGAGGGCGACAGCGCCTTCGGCTTCTCGGGCATGGAAGTGGAGACGATCTGCCGCTACAACCTGCCGGTGTGCGTCGTGATCCTCAACAACAACGGCGTCTACAAGGGCACCGACGTCAATCCGCGCGGCGGCGACGTCGCGCCCACGGTGTTCGTCAAGGGCGCGCGCTACGACAGGCTGATCGAGGCCTTCGGCGGCGTGGGCGCGCACGCGACGACGCCGGCCGAGCTGAGGAAGGCGATGGAGGAGGCGATCCGCTCGAAGAGGCCGACGCTCATCAATGCCGTCATCGACGAGACCGCGGGCACCGAAAGCGGCCGCATCACGAACCTGAATCCGACTGCGGGGAAGAAAAAGTAATGGAAGCGCTAAAGGGAGTTCGCATCCTCGATATGACCCACGTGCAGGCGGGGCCGACCTGCTCGCAGCTGCTCGCGTGGATGGGCGCCGACGTGATCAAGTTCGAGAACCCGCAGGGCGACGCCACCCGCGGCCAGCTGCGCGACGTGCCCAACGCCGACAGCCTGTACTTCACGATGCTCAACTGCAACAAGCGCTCGATCACGGTCAACATGAAGACCGAGCAGGGCAAGCAGGTGTTCGTCGAGCTGCTGCAGAAATGCCACATCGTCATGGAGAACTTCGGCCCCGGCGTGCTCGAGCGCTTCGGCTTCCCCTGGGAGAAGATCCGCTCGATCAACCCGAAGATCGTCATGGGCTCGATCAAGGGCTTCGGCTCGAGCGGGCCCTACGCCGACTTCAAGGCCTACGAGAACGTGGCGCAGGCGATGGGCGGGGCGATGAGCACCACCGGCGTGCCCGAGGGCCCGCCCTTCGTCACCGGCGCGCAGATCGGCGACTCGGGCACCGGGCTGCACCTCGCCGTCGGGCTGCTCGCGGCGCTGCGCCAGGCCGAGCGCACCGGCAAGGGCCAGTACGTGGAGGTGGCGATGATGGACGGCGTCATGAACCTCTGCCGCGTCAAGTTCCGGGACCATCAGCGGCTGACCCGGCAGAACCTGAGCGAGTTTTCCGTGCCCACGCACCAGGGCATGGGCGCCGTGCCGCGCGCCGGCAACGACTCCGGCGGCGGCCAGCTCGGCAACGCGATCCGCTGCAAGCCCGGCGGCCCGAACGACTTCCTCTACATCGTCGTGCAGGAAGCGGTGTGGGAGCCGCTCGCCAAGCTGATCGGGCCGGCGCTGGGCATGCCGGGCCTCGCCACCGACCCCAAGTTCGCCAAGATCGCCGACCGCCGGAAGAACCAGGCCGAGATGTGGGAGCTGATCGGCGAGTTCGCGCTCAAGCACACCAAGCGCGAGCTGATGGCGATCCTCAATCCGCTCGACGTGCCCTGCGGGCCGATCATGAGCACCGAGGACCTCGCCGACGACGAGCACGTGCGCGGCCGCGACATGTGGGTCGAGCTCGACCACCCGCAGCGCGGCAAGTGGTTCAACGTCGGCATGCCGATCAAGCTCTCCGACTCGCCGGCAAAGATCGACCGCTCGCCCACGCTCGGCGAGCATACCGAGGAAATCCTGAAAGAGGTTCTCGGCTATGAGGATGCGAAAATCAATTCCTTGAAAGCCGCGGGCGCGTTCTCGGTGCCGCCGAAGAAGGCCGCATGAAGATCGCGATTGTCGGACAGCAGGATTTCGGCAAGGCGGTGCTGGACGCCTTCCTCGCGCGCGGCGACCAGGTCGCGGGCGTGTTCTGCGCGCCGGAGAAGCCCGGCGCGCGGCCCGACGCGCTGAAAGTCGCGGCGCAGGAGAAGGGCGTGCAGGTGTTCCAGTTCGCCTCGCTGAAGAGCGAGGACGCGAGAAAGGCGATGCAGGGCCTGGGCGCCGAGATCGGCATCATGGCCTTCGTGCTGCAGTTCGCGCCGCAGGACTTCGTCACCATCCCGGAGCACGGCACCATCCAGTACCACCCGTCGCTGCTGCCGAAATACCGCGGGCCCTCGTCGATCAACTGGCCCATCATCCGCGGCGACACGAAGACCGGCCTCACCATCTTCCGGCCGACCGACGGGCTGGACGAGGGGCCGGTGATCCTGCAGAAGGAGACGCCGATCAGCCCGGACGACACGCTGGGCACGGTGTATTTCGACCGGCTCTTCCCGATGGGAGTCAAGGCCATGCTCGAAGCCGCTGACTTGGTTGTTTCCGCCAAACACAAGGAAACGGCGCAGGACGAGTCCAGGGCGACCTACGAGGGCTGGTGCCGCAAGGCCGAGGCGCGACTCAACTGGGCGAATCATGTCGATTTCGTCTACAACACCATCCGCGGCTGCAACCCGGCGCCCGGCGCCTGGACCACGCTGGACGGGAAAGAATTACAACTC
>Ga0209705_10000937_pt1 | contig 15448 bp, 13 predicted proteins | sample PPLLaktember2015_5_FD_187262 | JGI IMG/M metagenome (GOLD analysis project Ga0209705, IMG submission 187262) | Freshwater sediment microbial communities from Prairie Pothole Lake near Jamestown, North Dakota, USA - PPLs Lake P8 Core (1) Depth... | ecosystem: Environmental > Aquatic > Freshwater... | reverse complement strand
CTGGGTATCGCGTGTACTACACCGAGCGAGGCAAGGTGCTGATCATCCTGCTGGCGGGCGGCGACAAGTCCACGCAACGCAGGGACATCAAGACGGCGATCGAACTGGCCAAGAACTTGTAGGAGGTGCGGTAATGCCCAAAGCCAAAGCTACCAAGGCGGTCGCAAAGACAAAGACGCTGCGCTATGACGTCGCCGAGCAGCTGCGCACGCCGGAAGAGATGGCGGCGTACCTGGATGCCTGGCTCGAGGAAGCGCCGGAGGATGCGGCCGGTATCGCTCGCGCACTGGGGGACATTGCTCGGGCACGTGGCATGTCGCAGGTGGCGCGCGATGCGGGGCTGAGCCGGGAGAGCCTGTACAAGGCGCTGAGCGAAAATGGCAACCCAAGCTTCGCGACGGTACTGAAGGTTGCCCGGGCGCTCGGGGTCCGATTGCACGCCCTCGCTGCCTGAACTGGCTCTCGACAGCGGTCAATCCGGGCTCAGACCGCGACACTGCGCGCCCCACCGGGAGGTGACCTCACTTGATCGTGGCGTGAGACGAAAACGGCTTGCCCGCGTCGACCACGAACATCACCAGGGCGTTGAGGTCGGTGGTGCCACTGCTGAAGACTTCCATCGGAACATCGGCGCCCTGCCCGTTCATCGACTTGCCCGCATCGACGAAGTGCTCGCCGTTCGGCGTCTTCTGCCCGAGTCGGCCGCTGATCACGTAGAAAGTTTCAGAGCCGGGATGCGTGTGCTGGGGCGTCCGTGCTCCCGGCGGCCCGCCCGTATTGTTGATGCGCAGCAGGTACTCGGTCGCGGTGATCGGCGGCACCGGCCCGATTTCCGTGACCTTGGTGCCGCCCGGCGTCGAGAGGCCGCGCTGGCCGAGCGTGAAGAGCCACACGGTGCCGGAAACGTCGGCCGCCAGCGCGGTCGGGCCCGCCGCCGCCTGCGCGGCAGCGAGCGTCGGGAAGGTTTCAATCGTCCAGTACAACGGGCCCGGCGGCAGTTCCTTGAGCTTCTTCTCGGCCACCGGCCGCACCTCGAACTTCTGTGCCGCCGCCGGCGGCATGTATGACAACAGCGCTACCCCGAACGCCAGCAGCATCCCGAACACGATCCGTTTCATGCCTAGCCTCCTCTGGTGATGTCGTTACCAAACAGCACTGCGAGGTCTACGCTTGCACACCGAAGAGCGCCCGACCAAAGAGCTACCTTTTTCCTAAGAACGCAGGACGCCACGATTTCAAGGACTTACATTGGTCGCACGAGGCATACCAGGTGGCCGGCGCTTCTGAATCCTCCTTGCCAGCGCGTCCGCCGCTGCAGATCGGCGCCTGGCGCGCGGATCCGGCGGCCAACGAACTCGTCCGAGGGACGGAAACGGTGCGCGTCGAACCGAAGGTCATGCAGGTTCTGGTCGCGCTCGCCGACCGCGCCGGAAGTGTGGTCACTCGTGACGAGCTGCTGTCGCTCGTCTGGCCCGGCGTGGTTGTCGGCGACGAAGCGCTGACGCAGACGATCATCAAGCTGCGCAAGGCGCTCGGCGACAGTCCGCGCGATCCGGCCTACGTCGAGACGATCGCCAAGCGCGGCTACCGGTTGATCGCGCCGGCGAGTGGCCCGACGGGAATCGCCGCCGCAGTTCCGGCGTCGAGAAGCCGTCGGTGGCTGCCGATCGGGCTCGCCCTGGGGCTGCTGGTCGCCATTGCGGTGACGGTGGCCCTTTATGAATGGCGCGCCGCGACGCCTGTCGTTGCTGTTGCCGACACTGATGGCGAACGCCCCGGGGCTCCGCTGACCGTCGTGGTCGTTCCGTTTGAGTCTCTGAGTACCGACCCGGCCCAGGCGTATCTCGCGCGCGGCATTAGTAATGAACTGATGGCCGATCTGGCGCGGCTGCCCGAGCTACGGGTGATCCGCGCCTTCAACACACCGCCGCCCGGAGCCTCGTCCGCCGCGGCGCCTTACCTGGTATCGGGCACCGTGCAGCGCGACGGCGAGACGTTGCGGATCCATGTGCACTTGCTCGACACCCGCACCAATCGGCAATTGTGGTCGGAGCGGTTCGAGCGGCCCCTCGGAGATCTTTTCGCCGTGCAAGACGAGATCACCCGCCGCCTGACGGAACTGCTGCCCGCCAAGCTCGAGGAAGCGACGCGACAGCGCCTTGCACATCGCTACACGCGCAGCGTCGCCGCGTACGACTACTTCCTGCGTGGTCAGTCCCTCTTTCTGGCGCGGCAGCCTGGAGCGAACGACGAGGCGCGCGGGTATTACCGCAAAGCGCTGGAACTGGACCCGCGCTTCGCTCGTGCCTACGCCGGACTGGCGATGACATACGCACTCGATTACCGCCTGCGTCCGCCGCCAGAGGCCGCGCAGGCGCTTTCACGCGCGCTGGAGCTTGCTGAAGCCGCACGCGAGATGGACCCCGACATTCCCGAAGTGCATTGGGCAATCGGCTTCGTCCACGTGCAGGCAAGGCGCCAAAGGGAGGCGATCGCAGCGCTGCGGAAGGCGATCGAATTGAATCGCTCGTACGCGGATGCCTACGCGCTGATGGCCGGAATCCACACTTACCTCGGTGAGCCGGCGAAATCGATTCCGTTGATGCGCACCGCAATGCGCTACGACCCGGAAGGCGGCTATCTGTACTACGTCGTGCTCGGTCGTGCGTACCTCTTCCACAACGACGCCGAGCAGGCGCGGATCAATCTGCGTGAGGCCGCTGCACGCAATCCGGTCGACATCGAGACGCGCGTTCTGCTTGCGGCCGCACTCGTTGTCGAAGGCAACCTGGATGCAGCCGCGTGGGAAGCCGACGAGCTCCGAGCGCTGAAGCCGGACTTCACGTTGCGCGACTGGCTCGAGACTTACCCGATGACGAGCGCGGCACAGCGCCAGCGGCTGACGGAACTGCTGGCGAAGGTCGGGCTGTGAGCCCGGGTCGGAGCCTCGTTCCTGAGAATCGCCAGTGACAGCGTCGGAACTAGCTTCCGACGACCGAAGCGCGAAGGGCCACGGCCAGTGCCGCCTCCCCGCTCACCAGGTCCTTCCACGCAAGCTCAACTCGAGCTTTGCGCCTGCCCTTCTCAGTCAGGCGCAGGCCTTCAGGGCCGATGATGACCGTATATGCAACGCCATCGATATCGACTGAACGCTTGAGTTCCTTGTCCAATCGTGTCGTCATTTCATCGAGCCGCCCCGGTCGCAATCAATAGCAACACGAAGCCCGCAACTGCGGCGCCGGCATGGACCAGGACGAGCCACTTGGGCAGAGGTCGCTGCTTCCAGTGATAGTTCAGGTTCAGGATCGCACCCCCACCAGCGGCGGCGACAAAGAGTACGAGCGCGACGGACGCCACGCGAGGCAGCCCGACCGTCGCGGCGGCGTACAAGAGCAAGGTGATTGCAGCGGCAGCAAGGAAGCCGTGCAACATGGCCAGCGCGGGCGGTGGCGATGCATTGCCCATGAATCTGATGCCCGCCATCACCAGGCCGCCCGCTGCTGCGACGGCCAGCAGGATCGAAGATGTCAGAAGAATCGATGCAGGTTCCATTCCGCTCTCCTCATGGCTACGCGATCTTGATCGGGGTAGCCACGACGAGCAAGCATCCGATGTGCCCGCCGGCCTCGTGAGAACCACCGGAGACAATGTGGGTTCCACGGCGAACCAGCCTATGGGGTCGCGGCCTCGATCAGATTGGGCAACCCCATCTTCATTCTCACCCGGTCAAGAAACTGCGCGTGCTGCATTGGCAGCGGGACATCGAACTCCCAGAACTCGCATGGCGGCGCATCGACGCCGGCGACGGCCAGAATCGCGTTGGTCGCCCGCCTCGCCGCCTCGTTGGCTGCCTCCATCGTGGCGAGATCGGTGTAGGTGCGGACATAGTCGGACGCGAGGAACAGGTTGCCGATCTCGGTGTACGCCTCCGGCCGGAGCTTGAGCGACCCCACGTGATTGATCAGCAGCGGCTCCGCGTTGGTCACCACACCCGGGTTGGGAAACTGGATGCCCGGATCGAGGAACCAATCCACCAGGTTCTCGTCTTCGAGCTGGACTCGCCCCTTCGAATTCAGCGCGGCTTTAAGTTGGGCCCAGACCTCGTCCCTGATTTCCTCCCGGCTCGTGGCTTCGATGGCTGGCTTGCCGTTGAAGTTGCCGGGCGCAGTCCAGTTCGAGATATCGACCGACAGGATGCCGCCGACGCGCCCATCGCCGTAGCGTGAAAGATCGTAATTGCGCCAGAACTGCCGCTGCGAGATCGACGTGAGCGCCCAATTGGAGTCGAGGTAGATCGCGTGGCCGTCGGTCAGCGGCCGGTCGGTTTTCAGGTAGAACTGGATGCCGTTCATCCATTCGGTGCGCAAACCGCGAATGCCGGAAAGCGATGGCGCCGCCCGTTCCAGCTCCGGCGTCAGCAGCCCCTGCATGACTTCGACCGGCAGGGCCGCCACATAGAAGTCGGCGCTGATCTCGTCGAGCCGTCCATCGCGCTCGATCGTCACGCTGCGCAGCTTGTTGCCGGACACGTTGAGCGACCGGACCGTGGCGCCCGATGTCAGGGTCACACCGAAGCCGCTCAGGTGCCTGCGCCAGGGATCGATCCAGACATCGTTGGTCGGCCCAGTGAGCAGGCGATCGAACACGCCGCCGGGGATGAGGATTCCATAAAAGAGCTGCAACAGGATGCGGCCGACCGTGCGGGTGCTGGTGTCCTCCGCGCGCATCGCCACCAGCGAGCGGGTCATCCCCTGCCCTAGGTACCTGCGATAGTTCTCCGAGCGCGTGTTGGCGCCGATGAAGTTCCAGAACGGCACGTGCTCGTATTCGTCGTGGAAACGTTGTTCGCAGCTCGTCGCCAGCGCGAGCAGACGCGTGACGAAGTACGCGATCTCGTCGTGCGGAATGTCGAGCTTGTCGAACATCGCGAAGAAGGCGGTTCGAAAATCGTCGATCGTCTCCGGGAACCGGGCGATCCAGATGGGATCGAGCTTGCCGTCGCGCGCCAGCAGGATCCGCGTCGCCTGTACGAGATTGTCACGGCAGTTCGCGCCGGTTTCGCCGAACGGGATCCGGCTCATCGTGTCCGGAAGGTGCTTGTAGAAGCCCGGGAAGAACCGGAAACCGTGCTCGCCCGGTAGATCCAGTCGACCTTCAGTGCCGGACCCGGGAACCGCCATGCTGCGCGCCTTGCCGCCGAAGCTCGCCTGCCGCTCGTAGACAGCGACCGCAAACCCGCGTTCGCCCAGCTCATGCGCAGCGCTGAGTCCGCCGACACCGCCGCCAAGAACCGCTACCGTTGGTTTGGATTGCATGGATACTCTCCGCGACAGCGACCATGAACAATACGACCGATGTGATCGTAATCGGCCTCGCTGCCATACTCTTCAGCGCAGCATTTTGAAGTTCGCGGCATGGGCGGCCGTCCACCGCCGAGTTCAAAGCGGCCGCCATCCACTGGCTTCGCGAATATTCATATTCCGCCATGCGGCGCGCTCGGTTGGTCCGGTGATGGGGCGTCAGTAAATTGCAACCAGCCTGCAACCAGATGCCCCGTCTTCGACGGCGACGCCGTAGGGTGGCGCGAATGTTCATGGAGTCCCAGGGTCTTGCGGTCGCAGGGTTTGCGGCAGGCTATGCCGCCGTCCTCGCTACACCGGGGCCGAACGTGGTGGCCATAGGCGGCCTTGCCGCACTTCGAGGATTTCGAGCAACCTTGCCTTTGTGCGCGGGTATCGGGACTGGAGCGCTCATCCTGGCGGTCTACATTCAGTTCGCCTTCGAATCTCGTCTCTTGACTCAAGGGGTGGCCTGATCCGATTCTCCTGATGCGGAGCGGCAGAGCGGAGTAGAGCCTTGAATCCAGCGTACCGCCAGCGCTTGACCCTGCTGCTCTCAGCAGTTCTGACGTTGCTGCTCGAACCGTTGGCGGCGGCGGCCGGGAGTGACGCAGCCATATACCGCGGCTCGGTAGAGGTGGTGCCGAATAACGGGAGATCCTGTTATCCGGACATGCGCGCCACCCACGAGGTGGAATTGTTTCTGTCGGGCCACGAAGAATCGGGACCCGCTTACCTTGTCTTGACGCCCGGATACGCCTACGCGCTTGATCGAGCCGCGGAGCGAGAACCGAACTCCGGGAGGATGGAGTTCGTACGCCCGCCGATTCATCACGAGAAGAGCCCTTACTTCGCGCCGCGCGCGGCGAGCGTGACTCGAACGGATTCGGGGTTCCGACTGGCCATCGACTGGGCGCCGCTCGAGGACTGCGTGGCAGAGAGTGCCGCCTTCGTGCTCGCTCGCACGTCAGCGGATGCGGAGCGCCAACTGCGATTCTGGCAGCGCCGTGACCAGTTGCTCGTAGAAGGCGAGACGGCGAGAAAGGCTCGACAACCCTTCGAGTCCGAGCGGGCCGCCAGAGAGTTGTTCGAGATGCTCGTCGCCGAACGCGGCCTTTTGTCGCCGGAGACGATGGCGGCAGCTCGCGGACTGGCGTCGTTCGGTGCCGCTGCCGGCAGGGCCCAGTCCGCGGTGGAGCCTGCCCGCAGGGCTCACGAGGCTGCCCGCGCCGCGGCACCCTACTCGTCGCGGCTCGTTCAAATGGCCACCAACCTCCTTGCTGGCGCTCTCAGCGATGCGGGAGCATTCCGGGAGTCACTCGAGAATTTCCGCCGCGGGTTTGACGAGCGAGAGACATTCGTCGACCGCCTTCACGTCGATCAGCTGGACGCCCTCGTCTGGATGTCGTACCTGCATGACCGGCTCGACGAGCCCACGGCCGCGCTGGAGATTGCGCAGGAAGCACTCAAGCGCGACACGGAATTCTATGGCCGAGGCAGCGAGAAGTCCGCCGAGTCGGCACTGTTTGTGTTCGCGCGGCAGATGCGCCTTGGGCGGCCGCTGGCGGCCCTGGAACTGGCCGAATACTCGTACGAGAGCCGTCTGAAACTGCATGGTCCAGATGCGGTGCCGACACTGACGTCGCTCAATGCCGTGGCGGTGGTCAACAGTTCCTGGTTACAGCGGCCAGAAGTGGCGATGCCCTTGTTCGAGCGGATCCGGACTGCGCTGGTGCCGATGGCAGATAGCGGCGATCAACGGGCCCGAGACCAGCTATCCACGGTGACGTTCAACCTGGCAAACACGCAGCGACGCGTGGGACTCCGACAACAAGCGCTCGAGACCGCGAAGGAGGCGCATCGGCTCTACCTCGAAGAATCGCGCCCGACCGATTCGCGCCGCTACTCGCCCGCGATATTGATGGTGGCGCTGTACTCCGACCTCGGTCTCGCGGCCGAAGCCGTCAAGCAGGGCGAAGCACTGCTCGCCGACATTGAAAAGCACCTGCCCGGCAACCTCGGTCTGCGTGTCGTCGTGCTTGACGTGCTCGCCCAGGCAAACGCCCGCGCAGGAAATCCGCAGGCAGCACTGAGAATGTGGAGCGAGGCGCACGCACTTGCGCTGAAGTCGTATCCGCCGACCGGTTTGCCCAGGCTGATGATGCTGCGCCCGTATGCGGACTTGCTCGAACGCGAGGGCCTGCTGACCGATGCCGTCGCACGCCGGCGCGAACTCGTGGACGGCGTGGAGGCGCTCATGCTGCAGGCCGCAGCGCTCGGCGACACTCGCGCAGATGCATTTTCCGCCTTTGCCGAGTCGTATCGTCGGCTCACACATTCATGGGTCGGGCTGGGAAATTTGGAGGAAGCGCTGCGAATCGCGCAGCGAACCAAGGCCCGGTTGCTTCTGGAAACGGTCGCGCTGCGAGGAGCAATCGATGTGGTCGACTTCGATCCTGCCGATCGCGAGCAACTTCGAACGCTGGACGCGGCTCGCGCCGCCGCAGAGCGCAAGGTCCTGTCGGCGGATCTGGCGGGGTTTGCCATGGCGGAAATCGAACGCAACCGGGCGGTGCGTGAATTCAACGCGCAGGTGGAGCAGCTACGCACGAAGTCCCCGAAGTTTGCGGCTTTGACGCACGTTGAGCCGGCTGACAGCGCGACATCTCGAGCGATGTTGGAACCGGGGTCCATCTTTATCGAGACCATCGTCGGCAATCAGCAGACAATCCTGTTCCTGCTCGCACGCGATCGGCCCCTGTCGGCGCATGTCGTTCCAACACCGACCAGGCTTGCAGCCGTCATCGAGGCTTATCGAATTGCGCTACTGTCGAGCGCCGCGCGGGCCGGCACCGGGGTCTGGCGACTCGAGGATGGCAGCTTTGCCGCCTCGGTGCAGCGCCCCGCCGATGCAGTCGAACGGGTCGAGCAGCACAGTGAAATCGGCACGTGGTTGTCGCGCCACCTGTTGACGCCCGTCGAGTCCGAGCTTCGACCATATTCTCGCTGGATCATCGCGCCCGACTCTGCGATCGCGCATCTTCCCTTCGATGCGCTGCCATGGAATGGGAAACCGCTGGTTGAGCAGGTTGTGCTCACGACCACGCAATCGCTTAGTGTCTATTCATTGGGGCGCCGGCTAGGGGGTGCGACGCCAATGTCGATCGGGCCGCGCCAACGCTGGCTTGGTCTCGGCGCGCCCCACTATGGGGCATTGAACAAGTCTCTTCAGTCCGCCCGATCCGTCGACCGGGTCGAACTCGCAACCCGCGCCCCGCAGCGCGACGCTAGCCTGCGCAGTCAGTACGCCCCGTTACCGTACGCGATGAGCGAGCTGAAAGCCGTGGCCCGCATGTTCAACCTGCCGACCTTGATCGTGGGCGCCGATGCAACGGAGAGTCGCCTCCGCGCGCTGGATCGCAGCGGAGAGCTCAGTCGATTCGATGTCTTGCACTTTGCCGCGCATGCGACGGTCAATCCGCAACGCGCCGCGCTGTCCGCGCTCGTGCTCGGCTCCTCCTCCGACTCGCCCGACGACGATGGTCTGCTCACCGCAGCCGAGATGACGCAATTGCATCTGAACAGCCAGCTTGTGGTGTTGTCGGCCTGCGAGACCGCCCTCGGGCAACGCGTCTCGGGCGAAGGCGTGCTCGGCCTTCCGTACGCTCTGTTCATTGCCGGCAATCGCAATGCACTGCTGACACTATGGCCGGTTGCAGACGAGGCGACTTCCCGGTTCATCCGCGCATTTTTCGCCCGCGTTGTCCGCGGCGAATCGATGCCAGCTGCACTAACCGCCACAAAGCGGGACTTCGCCGCCGGAAAGCACGGCCAGGCCGAGCGTGCTCCGTTCTATTGGGCGCCATTTCTACTTGTCGGCCCCGGATAGCGCGAAACGCCGGCGATCCGCGCGCACGCCGCGGGCGCGTCTCTGGACTGCGCCCGGGTCCGGCATCACTCGTTGCTCGCTCATGGGATCGCGGTCCAGGCGATTCGGGCTCGGGGGAGGAGCGCCGGCGAAGACGTGCTCGCCGACGATACCGGGCGCCAGCGCGACCCGCTGCCGCCGGTCATGCATGTGGCCCGCGATACCCCTGGGGAGGGTGGCAGCGCTGGGTGTTTCGTCACAGCTGCGAAGAGAACAGCGCCGCCGCCCGCTCCTTCAGTTTTTGGTGCCAGGGGCGAGCTTCCCATTCTTCGTAGCTGATACGGCGGGATCGTGCGAGGTCGGCGTCGAACGTGTCGGTCTGCAGCCGCGCGAACTGCGCGTCGTAAACGTTCAGATTGGCTTCCTCGTTCAATCGGAACGAACGCGCGTCAAAGTTGGTCGATCCGACCGATGACCACAGGCCGTCAACGATCAGCAGTTTCACGTGATACATCGTCGGCTGATATTCGTGGATCAAGGCCCCGGCCTGCAGCAGAGGGCCCCAACCCGCACGGGATGCGCTGCGAACGAAGTCGGCATCGATATGCTTTCCCGGCAGGATGAGTCGCACGCGAACGCCGCGCTGCATGGCACTGACAAGTGCTTCGGTGGTGACCTTGTCGGGAACGAAGTACGCCATGGCGAGATCGATCGTCTTGACAGAGGCTGCGATCGACAGCAGATACATCAGATGCATGCTCTCGGAGCCGCCTTCGCTTGAACTCTGGAATACCTGCGCGTGCTGCGTGCCCGCGGCCCGTTGCGGCGGAAAGTACTTGTCGCCGTGCAAAACGGACCCACTCACTTGGGTCCAGTTGTCTACGAACGCGGCTTGCATTTGCGCCACCGCCGGGCCTTCGAGGCGATAGTGGTTGTCGCGCCAGTGCTCCGGATCTTCGGCATCGCCGGACCAGGCATCGGCGATACCCACTCCGCCGGTAAAGCCGACGCGACCGTCGACCACCAGCAGCTTGCGGTGTGTTCGATTGTTGACGCGGCCCAGGTTGTACCAGCGCAGCGGCCGATATTTTCTGAAGTCGACCCCGGCCTGCTTCATGGTTTCGATCGACTCGTTGTCCATCTTCTGGCTTCCGACCCAGTCAACCAGCACGTTGACCTTGACTCCGGCGCGTGCTCGCTCTGCCAGCGCGTCGGCGAAGCGCTTGCCGATGTCACCAGACCAATAGATGTAGGTCTCGAAATTGATGGTCTCCTTTGCGCCCTCGATTGCCTGCAGCATTGACGGAAAGATCCGATCGCCGTTGAGCAGGGTTTCGACACGATTGGCGTCCATCAACTGCGGTCCCAGCAGCACACTCATGGAGCGCAGGAACTGCGGATCGGATACTGCGTAAAGATGCGTCGGCTTGACGTCGATCTTCTTTTCGGCGCGCAGGTTCAGCACCACCAGAGTGGCGAGCACCGTCAGAAGGACGGCAGCAAGGAGTGGCAGGATGAGTCGCTTGATCGACATTCCGCGGGAGAATAGCGGCTAATCAAGGCGACACGCATGGCAACCCGCGAAGTGGGCTACTTTGGATTGCGTGGATACCCGTGGCGGCAGAGCCCATGAACAATATGACCGATGCGGTGGTAGTCGACCTCGGTGCCATCCCGAAGGCCGACAGATGAGCGAGCCCCTCGTCGTGCACTTGGTCGACGGTACATACGAGCTGTTTCGGCACTTCTACGGCGCACGCCGCTTCAACGACGGCAAGGATGCGCCACTGGGCGCGGTGGCGGGTGTACTCGCCACTGCGCTCGAGATGATCGAGGGCGGCGCGACCCACATCGGCGTCGCAACCGACCACGTGATCGAGTCGTTTCGCAACGACCTCTGGACCGGCTACAAGACCGGCGAAGGCGTCGAGCGCGCGCTGGCCGCGCAGTTCCATCCGCTTGAAGAAGCGCTGGCCGCGATGGGAGTCGTCGTGTGGCCGATGGTCGAATTCGAAGCGGACGATGCGCTGGCGTCGGCGGCACATCTGGCGGCGCGCGATTCGCGTGTCGTCAAGGTCTGCATCTGGACGCCCGACAAGGACCTTGCGCAATGCGTCGTCGACGAGCGTGTCATCCAGATCGATCGACGCACGAAGGCGATCCGCGACGCGGCAGGCGTGCGCGCGAAGTTCGGCGTCGATCCACCGCTGATTCCCGACTACCTCGCGCTCGTCGGGGACAGCGCGGATGGCTATCCCGGGATTCCGGGCATCGGACCCAAGGGTGCGGCACGGTTGCTGAACCGGTACGGAGCGCTGGAGCGATTCCCGCCGGAGGTGCTCGGCGAGCGGCAGGCCGATGCGCTGCTGTTCAAGCAGCTCGCGACGCTGAAAAGCGACGTGAAGCTGTTCAACAAGGTCGATGCGCTGCACTGGAACGGGCCGACCCCAGCCTTCGCGGCGTGGTGCGATCGCCTGGATCGGCCTCGTCTGCTGCAACGCGCGGTCAGTGCTGCCACTCGCTCCTAGCGCGCCGCGGGCTACTCGCGATACCCCGCCTCACGCTGGTGTCGAATCGTCAGGATCTCGACTGTCGCGACGCCGTTACGGAGCCTGTACAGCGCGACATACCCGGTCCGGCCGCTCGAAATCACGAGTTCGCGGATGTCGCCTCGCACCGGGCGGCCGATCAGCGGGTGATCGCGCAGGATGCGTGTCGCGTCGGCGATGCGCTGCGCGGCGCGGCCCGCGCTGGCGGGATCGTGTTCGGCGATGAAGTCGAACAGACGGTCGAGGTCGGCCAGCGCGCGAGTGCTGAAGTAAACGGTCGCCAAGTTCCGGCCTAGCGACGCCGACGTGCACCGGCCACTGTGGCCGTCGAGCTCTTGCGGGCGCGCCTGGGCCGGGCTGCTGCCTTGCCGGCAGCGCGAGAGAGCAGATACGCGGCGACATCCTCCGCTGCGTACAGCGCGCCTCCGGCATCGACTTCCGCCGCGGAGGCTTCGGCATCCCGAAGGAAGTCTTCCCTCGCCTCGGCCATTGCGGCCTGGCGTTCCAGCGCCTCGACCATCCAGGCATGCGCGGTCTTGCCCGCCGCTTCGGCGAGCGGTGCGATGCGCTGCTTGAGGTCTTCCGGCAGCTTGATCGTCGTCGCAGAAGTCATCGTTCGCCCGTGCTGATTGCGGAAAGGTGTTACCAAGGTAACACCACGCGGCCTGACGGGTCAAGCGCCCATCGTGAAAGAGCTGGCGCAGGCCGGCGCGCCCTCGCCGCCCAGACGCGCCGGCCGCTGATCGACACCGCCGAACCGTCGTTCGTCGCAGTGCCGTTGCCGGCCGACACGCGCGACCCTACGGTGCGGCTTCTTCGGTCGCTCGGGGGGTTCGTCGATGAAACCAATCTGGCACGCGCTGCGCGGCGGCGCGATCGTGGCCCTTATCGTGAGCTTCGGCCTGCTGGCGGCGCCGCTCGCCCAGGCCAACCTCCGTCCGCTCGTCGACGTCGCCTGGCTGCAGCAGGCGCTCGCTGCGGGCAACGTGCTGGTGCTCGATGCCCAGCCGGTCAAGCTGCACGAGGCGGGCCACATACCCGGCGCGGTGCATGTCGATCTCTTCGCGTACGGCCCGGACGAAGCGGATGCGCAGGCGATGCAGCGGCGCATCCAGTCGTGGGGCGTGTCGCCGGGCCGCACGGTGGTGATCTACGACCATGGCGGCAGTTATCTCGCGCCGCGCCTGTATTACGAGCTGCTGTACCGCGGGCACCCGCCCGAGCGACTGCATTTGCTCGACGGCGGGATGGCCAAGTGGCGCGCGGTCGGCGGAACGGTGACGCAGGGCAAGACGGCACCGCCTGCGGCCGGCAGCTTTTCGGTGCGGCAGCGCGCTGAGGTGCGGGCCGATCTGCCCGAGGTGCTGGTCGCCGCCGGCGACGCGCAGCGCCATGCGCTGGTCGATGCGCTCGAGCCCGAGATGTACTACGGCGCGACCAAGTTCTTCGATCGCGCGGGCCATCTGCCGCACGCCGTCTCCTGGCCGACTGCGGAGTTCTTCAATGCCGACAAGACGTTCAAGTCGTCCGAGGAGATCCGGGCGATGGCGAGCCATCTGGGCCTGCGCCCGGAGCAGCAGGTTTACACGTATTGCGGGGGCGGCATCGCGGCCGCGGTGCCGTTCTTCGCGCTGAAACTCATCGCCGGATACCCGCAGGTCAAGCTCTACGTCGGCTCGCAGCTCGACTGGGTGCGCGACGCGCGCGAGCTGCCGCTGTGGACCTACGCGGCGCCGCACCTCGCGCGCAGCGCGCCGTGGCTAGCTTCGTGGACCAACCCGATGTTGCGCGCGTACGGCGTCACAAAGCTGAACATCCTTGACGTGCGCAGCGCCGAAGCGTTTGCCTCCGGCCACATTCCCGCGGCGCGCAATGTGCCGGCGCTGGTGTTCGGCGAAACGCTGCGGCAACCGAACGCGCTGCGTCCGCGCCTGGAGGCCGAGGGCCTGCAACCGGCGCACGAGACAGTCATCGTGTCGGAGCGCGGGCTCGACAAGTCGTCGGCACTTGCCTTCCTGGCGCTGCAGTCGCTCGACATGCCGCGCGTGTCGGTCCTGATGACGGGCACCGATGAATGGGCGCTGCGCGGGCTGCCGTGGGCGAAGCAGTCCACGGCGGCCGTGCCGACCCGCTTCGGCGAAGGCGGCCGCACCGTGGTGACGAGATTCGCCGACGCGCCCGGGCGCCTGCCCCGCGTGTACATTGCATCCGGCGCCGCGCTGCCGGTCGATGCGCCGCCCGGGGCGGTCATCCATCTACCGGCGAGCCGGCTGGTCAACGACGACGGCAGCGTGAAGCCGGCGGCCGATCTGTGGGTGGCGATCTCGAAGGCCGGCGTGCCGCGCCATGCGCAACTGGTGTTCGTGGCCGACGACATCGGCGAAGCGGCGATGAACTACTACGTGTTCCAGCTGATGGGCTACACGAACCTGCGCGTGCTGTTGCGTTGATGAGCGCATCGCCCCGGCCGCTACAGATGAAGTTTTCGTCGCCCGAGGCCGCACCCGCCGGCCTGAGGACCGTGCTCGGCCTGCGCCGGATTGCGGTCATGCTGCTGGTCGCCGTTCCGATCGCGCTGCTGATCAGCATCGACTCGGAGACGCGCGCCGCGACGTGGCTCGCGCGGAGCGTAACCGTCGGCACCGGCGCGCTCGTCGCCTTCGGGCTCGCCGAGTCCTGGCCAGCCCGCCTGCCGCGCTGGCTGGGGCGATGGGTGTTTCAGCTGCTCGCGATGGCGGTAGCAATTCCCGTTTCGGCATACGCCGCGTACTGGATCACGACGGGCGGCGATCCGGCGTTCATGGCCAATCCGAAGCGCTTCGTCGGCTTCGGGCAGCTGACGATAGCGGGCATCTTTTTCGGCGCGTGGGTGGCGCTCGGCGCGATGGTGCGGCAGCGCGACGCCCGCGCGCATGCGCAGACGCTCGCGTTCGAGCGCGAGCGCCGCGAACTCGAGCGCCAGGCCATCGAAGCGCGCACGCAACTGCTGCGGTCCCAGATCCAGCCTCACTTCCTGTTCAACACGCTTGCGAACATCCAGGCGCTGGTCGAAGCCGGTTCGCCGCATGCCCCGCGCGTGCTCGCCAGCCTGATCGCGTACCTGAAGGCCGCCGTGCCGCAGCTCGACGAGACCACCAGCACGCTCGGGCGCGAGGTCGAGCTGGCGCGCGCGTACCTGGAGCTGATGCGAATGCGCATGCCCGATCGCCTGCGCTTCGCGCTGGACGTCGATTCGTCGGTGCTGTCTGCCAAGTGTCCGCCGACGACGCTGCTGACGCTGGTGGAAAACGCGGTGCGCCACGGCATCGATCCGGCGGAGGACGGCGGAGACATCGACGTTGTGATCAAGCGCGACGGCGGCGACGTGCTGATCCGCGTCGAAGACAGCGGCGTCGGGCCGGGTGTTTCCGAAGCGGGCCACGGCACAGGACTGAAGGCGTTGCGGGAACGGCTCGCGCTCGCCTTCGGTGAGGCCGCGGCGCTGCGCCTGTTCGAGCGCGAGCCGCACGGGTTCAGGGTCGAAGTGCAGTTTCCGGCCGAGGCAAGGTGAGATGAACAGTCCGACCGCGCTGATCGCCGACGACGAGCCGATGCTGCGCGAAGCACTCGCGCGCCTGCTGGCGGAGCTGTGGCCGGAACTGCGCGTCGTCGCGCAGGCGCGCAATGGGCGCGAGGCCGTCGCTGCGTTCGAG
>Ga0209705_10000935_pt1 | contig 15459 bp, 11 predicted proteins | sample PPLLaktember2015_5_FD_187262 | JGI IMG/M metagenome (GOLD analysis project Ga0209705, IMG submission 187262) | Freshwater sediment microbial communities from Prairie Pothole Lake near Jamestown, North Dakota, USA - PPLs Lake P8 Core (1) Depth... | ecosystem: Environmental > Aquatic > Freshwater... | reverse complement strand
TTTTTAATTTTTCTCGGCGTTGTTGTGATTGTTTCGTTGATATTTTTGTTTTGGCGATGTAGAATTATTTGGGATATCGCGGTTTATTACCTTTTGGAGGTATTTTTGTTATGTCCAAGGAAATTGGTTCTGAGCATACTGGGGCGAGGGGTGTTCTTCGTGTTGTTGGTTCTTGTTTTGTTTTTGTTGGTTTGATATTTGTCATTGTCGGGATGGCGAGTTTTTTCTCTGCGTTTGGAGGTTCTGGGCCGCCTCGTTATTTTTGGTGTGCGTCTTTGGGTATGCCGTTTTTGGCTGTTGGCGGGATTATGTGCATGTTGGGGTATATGGGGGCGATCGGACGGTATGTGGTGAACGAGGTTGCTCCTGTTAGTAAGGATGCGATCAACTATATGGCTGATGGTACCAAGGAGGCGATCGGTGATGTTGCCGCTGTGATCGATGAGGGGCTTCGGAGTGGAGCCGGGGCGACGGAAGTGCGTGTTTTGCGATGTCATAAGTGCAATGCGGATAACGAAGTTTTGGCGAAGTTCTGTAAAGAGTGCGGGGCAGCGATTACGAAGTCAAAGCCTTGCGGGATTTGTGGAGAACTGAACGATGCTGACGCGAAGTTCTGCGATAACTGCGGGAAGCCTTGTCTATGATAAAGGGGGTGCTTTGACTATTTTGCAGTATGGCAGGCCCAAGGGCGTCAAGTGAATTGCGGGACAATTTTGTGCTTTTTTCGTCATTTGTGCTTTTTTCGTCATGTTTGGTGTGAGAAACGAGGGGGAAATTGACGGTTGGACGTTGGATTGGAGAGGGGGAAAAAGGATAGGGAAGAAAAATTATTACTTGTACTTGACAAAAGCGGGTACATCAGGTATAATATAAGTGCTTTCGCAGGATCTGAATCTTCTGCGGAAGTATACAAGCCTCCTGGCCGGCACTGGGTACGAGATCCCTGTGCCGGCCTTTATTTTGCGCATTTTGGGGCTACGCCCATGCGAGCGTGGGGGGCATGGCACCCCTGGCGTATATTGATTGCCGGCGAGACGGCGGCGTATGGTTGGGATTTTGCCGCTAGAGGGAGTGGTTCGTTGGCTGGCCCAGAATTTTACGCAGCATTGCGCAGATGTTCTGGGTTTTCGCGTCGCCAGGTGTGGCGTGGGCGGGTGATATTATGTAGCCGCCATCCCGTCCTTTTTTTAACAATTTATCGACCTGGGCCTCAACTTCGATGACAGTGGCGTAGGGCAGTAGTTTTTGTGTGCTTATCCCGCCGTGGAAAGCTAATCGGCCGTGATATTCGTCAAGGCATCTTTGTACATCCATAACCTCGGGTTGGAAAGGATTAAAACAATCCACTCCAATCTCAACAAAATCGTCAAAAAGCTCCTGCACTTTACCGCAACTGTGAATAAAGACTTTTTTCCCGGCCTGGCGGGCAAAACCATATTGTTTTTTAAGTTTTGGTTTGATAATTGCTGTCCACAGTTTTGCTCCCATTTGCAATCCGGTCTGGGTGCCGAAGTCATCGCCAAAGTAGACGCCGTCAACTTTGGGATATTTTTCTAAACCGATTTCCATGACAGCAAGATTAAAACACAATATTTTGTCCAGCAATGCTTCAACGAGATCGGGCCTGTCAATAAGGTCGATAAAGAGATTTTGCATACCACGGAGAGACCATGCGCGCTCATACAAAGCGAAATCGAAAGCCATGATATGGAACTTATCCGGGTGATTTTTCAGGTTTTGTTCGAGTTGGTCATATCGGTTTTCGTTTGCCGGGTCCGGCATAGGATATTGCAACAAACTTTCCAGGGTGGATGTCGATTTCGGAACACCTATATCAGGATCAATGCTCCTGTCCCAAACGACGCCAAACTCATCTGTATATAAGCCTTTCTCGTTACGAATACCGTATTCGATCTTTATAACTTTCGAGGCAATTATGTCATTATCAAGGCGACTATAAAGCTCCCTGCCGTCGGGACACGAAAGAAGCTTTCGCTTTGCCGGGATTGTAAATTCGATCATATAAGGCACGCGCGGTACCGGTCTGAACGCCAATGTCTCATAAATCAATTCTTTAGAAGAAATCACTACTTCTTCATCCTCGCTAGATAAATTCGACTTCGCCAGCGATACAGCATAATGCAGGCTAGGCGCCAGCGGTACAGCATATCTTACTGTTTCCGATTGCTTTTCGCAAAAAACAACGGGAAAATCGGGTTGTTGGGGCGTTTTTCAATTTTCTTGACATTGCGTTGGCTGAACGGTACATTGGCGTGGAGATTGATGGATATTGTTGTTGTTGGCCAAAAATGCCAGAAGTGAGTTCTTCTGGGGGCGTAGCTCAGTTGGTAGAGCAACGGCCTTTTAAGCCGTGGGTCGTGGGTTCGAGTCCCACCGCCCTCATTTAAGAGTCAGTTTGCCGGTTTCCAGAACCATTTCTGACAGACAGTTGTCGCGGCCAATTGGGCGTCGCTTTTTCGACTGCATTTTTGTAATCTTTTGATTTGCAGTGGATTACAGCGGCTCAATCGGAGAAGTTGTAACCAAGGATGGTACCCCAGGCTCGCAGCCGGGGGCAAGGCACAGTATTCCAGGCAGATGATAAAAAAGCTCGGCCAAGTTTTTGCGTGCCATGTGGCTTTTCGGAGAAACGCTCCGGGAAGGCAGGCGTCGCGGTACGTCTCCGCCAGCGGTGCGATGGCTGGAGAGCTTAATAAGACCGGCGTGGCTGGTTTTGGAATTTCCCTTCTGGTCCATGGTGCGATTATTGTGGGGTTTTTGGTTGGCTGGGGGCCAGCCTCGGGGCCGGTGGATAAGGCTAAAGAGTCGCCCGAGGCGATATTGCAGCCGATTGTCGATCCGCTCGATGTGGATCCGATGAGCTACGAACAACTCGAACAGGAACTTGTCGATAAGCCCGCGGCGGGAATCGCGGATCTGACCACAGTGCTCCAAGTGCCCCAGGAAGCGGTGCCGGCGTCTCAGTCAGCCGAGAGTATAGCTGTTGTCTCGAAAGGTTATTCCAACGCCGGCCAATCGCAAGGCAGATACGTCGGCAAGCAAACTTATCAGAGCAGTTTCTGCGGCACACGCGGTAGTGCTAATCGTATCTGTTTCGTGGTGGACTGTTCGGGCAGTATGGTTATCGCGTTCGATTATGTCCGAAACGAATTAAAAGGCGCTATCGGCAAGCTCGGGCCGGGTCAGTATTTCAACGTGATTTTTTTCGCCGGAGGTAATCCTAAACAGCTCAGCCCCAAAGGGATGTTGAGGGCAGGCGCCGCCAGCCGCCAAAAAGCTATGTCATTTATCGCCAGTAAAGAAGTCAGACTGACCAGCGTCAGCGATAGTACGGCCGCGTGGCAGGGAGTGGTCGGCGCTCTGCAAGAAGCATTCGCCGCTAAGGGGTTCGACGGCAGCGAGGTGCAATTGATTTATCTGCTGACTGATGGAGAATATGACCATCAACAAGTGCTCCAGGCCGTCAAAAGGATGCAGGATAAACGAAAATATCCGGCGGTAATTAATGTTATCGCCTGCGGCAATCGGGATAATGAAGAATTTTTGCGTAATCTGGCCGAGACCTATAACGGACAGTATCGCTTTGTCAGTGATGAACAGTTGGCCCACAGCGGAAATGAATATCGAGGTTTTTGACTATACCAACTTGGGTAAGGATAATGGAAACTACCAAAATGAAGCAAGCAAAGTTAATAGCGTGTAGTTGTGTGATTGTGTTTTTTGTTGGTGTGACGGCCAGCCCGTTATGGGCCGGGCAGGTGGCTTCCGCTGAACATAGTGTTAGCGGCCTGCATAAGTTTTTTGTCGCCGGCGGTTGGCTGGTCTGGGTGGTGCTTTTGCCGCTTTCGGTGGTTACGATCGGTCTTATCATCCAGTATTTTCTTCTGCTGCGTCGCGGTAAACTGTTGCCGACGACGGTGATAAACCGCGTCCATGACTCTTTGGCCGATGGCGATTTGTCCGAGGCGCAAGAGTTCCTCCGGACCGAAGGCAGCTTTCTGTCGCGAACACTATATGTTGGACTGGCGGAGCTGAAAAACGGTCGCGGAGCAATGGAAAACACGATGGCCGAAATGATCGAGCAGGATACTACCACGCTGCTGCGCCGAATAGAATGGCTCAATATTATCGGTAATGTGGCTCCCATGGTCGGTCTTTTTGGTACCGTATGGGGCATGATCGATGCGTTTCAGGGTATCGTCAACGCCGGCGGTCAGCCGGAACCGGCCGATCTGGCGGGGGGGATTTCCGTCGCCCTGGTTACAACCTGGTGGGGACTGGTTGTGGCGATACCGGCCCTGGCGACCTACGGTTTTTTGCGTAACCGCATCGATTCGCTGGCCGCGGAAGTGAGCGTTACCGCAGAAGAACTACTCCGCGATGTGGATGCCAAGGCTGCTTCTTAATTCACGAAGAACGACAGGACTATGAGAAAAAATAAATCTTTATCGCGATTTTCCTGTACGCCACAGTTTAACATGACTCCTATGATCGATGTGGTGTTTCTGCTGATTATTTTTTTTATGCTGATCTGTCAGTTTATCGTGCAGGAAAATTACAAACTCGTTGTGCCCGATGACTGCGTCAATGCCATTGTGACCGAGCAGCTTGATTCCGGGGCCATTACGGTTTCGGTCTTTCCCAAGCCCTTCGCCGACGAGCAACCGGCCGATTTGGCGGGGGGGTCTGACGCTGATGTTTCATCAGGGTCGGTTCTTTATGCGGTACGGTCACATCAGTTTGATCCGGCTGATTGGCGGTATCAACAGAATCCGGGCCTGCTGATAGCTGAGATGACCAAGCGGATCGCCGCCGAGGCCGGCCGTAAAACGGTCCCTTTGGTACATTTGCGGGCGGACAAGGACCTTACTTACGGTGACGTTCAGCAGGCGCTGATTGCCCTGGCCGGTGCGCAAATAACGAGAGTACAATTGGCCGCCTTCCGCGGCGAACAAGACGGAAGGACACGAGGCACGAAGCACTAGCAAGAAAGAAAAGGGAAGAAGGTTATGAGTATTAAGGTGTCAGAAACGAGAACCCATCAACAATTTTTTTAGAAAGGGGCTGACATGAACAGAGTCAAACATTTGGTAGTTGCAGCAATTTTAGGTTTACTGATTGGGTGGGCATCACCTATTTTGTCGGATGTCAGACTGCCGAGCGTGGTCGGGTCTGAGATGGTATTGCAGCGTGATATGCCGGTGCCGATCTGGGGGTGGGCCGATCCGGGCGAGTCGGTCACCGTCAAACTGGCGGATCACCAGGTTTCCACCAAAACCGACGATTACGGGAAATGGATGGTCAATCTGCCGGCGATGAAGGTTGGCGGTCCTCACAAGATTACGATAAGCGGTAAGAACAGCATCGAGTTGACAAATATCCTGGTCGGCGACGTCTGGATATGTTCAGGTCAATCGAACATGGAGATGGGCGTCGGAACAGTAAAGAACGGTAAACAGGAGAGAGCCGAGGCTGACTATCCGCAAATCCGATTGTTTCAGGTTCGCCAGGAGGCGTCCGGCCAGCCGATTTTCGACATTACTCAAAGCAGTTGGAAGGTATGTAAGCCTGATACGATAGGTCGCGGCGACTGGGGAGATTTTTCAGCGACCGGTTACTTTTTCGGGCGCGAGCTTCACAAAGAGCTTGACGTGCCGATCGGACTGATCAATGCGAGCTGGGGCGGAACCATGATCGAAAGCTGGACTCCACCGGTAGGATTCACCCTGGTTGATACGCTTGGCGATATAACGGAAACGATTAAGAAGGCCGATGCGGATTATGGCAGGACAATAGGAATGGTGTTCGGTCAGTACAAAGACTGGATGCGGAGATCGAACCGGGCTTTGAAACAAGGCCAGACGATTCCGCTGCCGCCGGTTCTGCCGGCGCATCCGCTGTGCCCCGACGGATCGCCGAATCGTCCTACATCGCTTTATAATGGTATGATACATCCGTTGGTTCCGCTGGCGATTCGCGGCGTGATCTGGTATCAGGGAGAAGCGAATGCCAGTGATGGTATGCTGTACTATGAGAAGATGAAGGCCCTGATCGGCGGGTGGCGGAAGGTCTGGGGGCAGGGCGATTTTCCGTTTTATTATGTGCAGTTGGCACCGTTCCGCTATGGCCAAGCCGACGAACCGGAAAGACTGCCCAGGCTATGGGAGGCGCAGGTCGCGGCGATGTCGATACCGAATACCGGTATGGCGGTAATTACCGATACGGTCGATAACCTGCAGGATATTCATCCGATCAACAAACAGGACGTCGGTAAACGTTTGGCCCTTTGGGCTTTGGCCAAGACATATCAATGCAAGGACCTTGTGTATTCCGGACCGATCTACAAGTCGATGACTGTGGAAGGCCAGAAGGTTCGCGTTCGGTTTGACTACGTCGGCAGCGGTCTGACGAGCCTGGACGGTAAGGAACTGGACTGGTTCGAGATCGCCGGGTCCGACAAGAAGTTTGTCAAGGCTCAGGCGGAAATCGACGGCGATACGGTTGTTGTTCACAGTGAGCAGGTTAGCGTGCCGGTGGCGGTACGGTTCGGCTGGGACGAAATGGCTCAGCCCAACCTGATAAACAAAGAGAAGCTGCCTGCCTCGCCGTTCCGCACCGACCGCTGGTAGGCGCAGGGGCAACAGACAAAGTGCGTAACATTTGTCAGTGGCGCCGGCCTGGTGGAATGGCGTTGCATTTTGAAAAACATTAAATGAGTCACGAAGAAGAAAAGTTGCAAACTCATGAGCGATTGACGCATCGTCCATTGCGCCTGCGTCGGCAGGTACAGCCACGGATGCAACTGCACATGGTGCCGATGATCGACGTGGTGTTCCTGTTGCTTGTGTTTTTTCTTCTGGCGGTAAACTTTCGGTCGAAGGAAGGCTTTCTGCCGGCTGAATTGCCACAGCAGATAACCCTGGTTGAGCAGATGGAAATGGAACCTCTGCTTTTATATCTGACCACCCTGCCGGATGGGGCATGTCAGGTGCAGATTGGCTCTGAACAGAACATAATAATAACGCATTCAGTGGAACAAGGAACGGTGTTGGAAGGGGAACCCGAGTTCGCTCGTCTCGGCCGGGCAGTATTGGAAGTTCTCGATCAGCAGGGGCGCAACCTGGACGATCCGGTGAAACTCATCCCTACCCGCCAGACTAAATGGGATCATCTTGTTAAAACCTACGACGCCCTTTGGCAGATCGACCTTCGCAATATCATCTTCGCCATGGTTGACTGACTGGGGTAGTGTAACCCCGAAAGACAAACTCCAGGGCTGAGCTGAAATAATCCATGCTCAACGGGATGCCAGGCTTGCCGCCGCCAGAAAAGCGGAAATTGTTGAGAGGGCAAGATATTCTTAATGAATTCGGCAATCCAGAAGAAATTAACGATGGGCCCGACACATCTCCATCAAAAAGACTGGAATGCCTAAAAAGAGGTTATCGTAAGGTTGCTATGGGTAAAACTATATCTGCGTCAGCATCGTTATCGGCCAAAAATCGTCCTCAACGTAGTTACAACTACGCCTGCGGCGATTTTTGACCTCTGCCTCGCTGACGAAAATTTCGCTCGTTCTCGTGACAAAAGCAATTTTTAGAGGCTCCCTTTAATGAGTGGCTGAATAAATTGGAGCAACTTGTCGGGTTCTTTTCGTAATTTTCCTTTTTGGTTCTCATCCAATAAAGTTGGTAGGAAATAGTTCAAGATCAGCCTTTTACGAGGCTGGAGTTTATCGCATTATAGCAACCGGCATAATTATAAAGTGTATTGCCTCAGTTGGAATTGGACAAACGCATTTAATTGTTTACACCTGTTTTTATCTGATTTGCCTTTGGTAAATTAAGGTTTTTAAAGGCATAAGGGAATCAAGAATACATTTTGAAGGAAGTGGGTGGACGCCAAAGCCCACACCAACCAGGTGGGTGTCCCCATGTTTCCAAAAAAACTAGTTGCGTCTCCGTTTCCAGCCCCGACCGGCTGGTAAAAGAGGTCCTATCCGACCAGAACTGACCGCTTGCCAGTCAATTAACCTCGACCAAAGCCAGAAATAGCTGGTTACTCAAGATTTTTCTTGACGGGCAAAACATGGGGTACTATATTGAAATACCATGGAAATTAACTGGGAAAAAGTTCAGGAAATCGCATCGAAAAGTTACTGTTGCGGGTACTGTGGAAATCAGGTCGCGTCAGAGAAAGGATATTTTGGAAGTAGAACCGTATCAACACGTGGCGGAACTAGAGAAGAAGTGGCTGCTTACGTTTACATTTGCCATAAATGTAATTGTCCGACCTTTTTTCACCCAAACGGTGGGCAATATCCAGGCGTTGTCTTTGGAAACTCCGTTAAGCATATTCCAGAGCGATCGATAAATGCCTTATATAATGAAGCCAGAGGGGCTACGGCGGCGGGATGCTATACCGCAGCAGTAATGTGTTGTAGGACATTACTTATGCACATTGCAGTTAACAAAGGCGCAGACGAAGGACAGCATTTCCAACAATATGTCAATTATCTTGTGGAAAAACACTTCGTACCCCCGGAAAGCGAAGCATGGGTCGATCACATCCGAAGCATGGGCAATAAAGCAAACCACGAAATTAAAATCATGCAGGCAGAGGATGCAAAAGAGTTAATTACATTCATCGAAATGATCCTCAAGTTTCTCTATGAATATTCCACCGCCATGAAGGAAAAAACACAACCCAAAGCCCCTAACCAGTCATCTTAGCGGCGTAGCCGATTGGTTGAAAAGGAACGTTGTATTATGTCAAACCTAAGATTCGGCAGAACAATGTTTTTCATAGACGGTGAAAACCTTGTCTTTCGTTATCAAGATATGCTAAAGAATGGTTATGAGCCTCTAAACGCTATAAAGCATGAGAATAACGTATATGTATGGCATGGTGATATAATGCACGGTGTTATCGCAGACATAGTACGAATAAGCTACTACACCTCTGCTGTTGGCGATGAAGACAAAATACTTGCCCTAAGCGAAGACATCCACAAGATTAGATACAATTACACTGGAATTCGTTACAAACCTGGCGGTGGTGGTAATCAATATAGTGGTCTTGGTCACCCGGAGCAACTATGCGGATTCCTAAACCCCCGCCTTTTCAAAAAACGTACACAAAAAGAAAAGGCAAAGGCTGTTGATGTTAACTTCACAATTGATATGCTTATACATACTGCTAATGACAACCTTGACAGCGTTGTCCTGATTTCTGGTGACGGTGATTTTGTCCCTCTTGTCAAAACAGTAATGCAAAGGGGGAAGCAGGTTTTTGTAATGGCCTTATCCAGGGGATTAAACAAAGACTTGCCTATCATTGCCGATGAATTTCACTACCTTGACGATAGGCTCTTCAAACTAACAGGAGAGCAAAAGGAGAAGATTTCATAGATTCTCTTCTGTGATCTTTTTCGCCACATTACCCGCTTTTGTGGGGGCAAGTTTGCTGGCAAATTGACTTTTGAGGGGTTAGTGGATAGAATGTCAGTATGCGCAAAGGGATCATTATTATTCTGGTGATGGGTGGGGGGGGGGTGGCAGCCGGGGAATTGTGTGCGGGGGTGGTGGCGGCGGTTCTGCCGACGGTAGAGACCGAGTGTGTGCGGGGTACGGGTGACAAGGCAGACGATATAGCTATCTGGGTTCATCCCGTCGATGCGAGTCTGAGTACGATAATAGGTGTAAGCAAGGCCAAGAGCGGAGGACTGCATGTTTTTGGTCTCGACGGTCAGGAGATTCAGTTTGTCGGTATCGGCAGTATAAACAACGTCGATCTGCGCTACGATTTCCCGCGGGCCGGCGGGCCGGTCGATCTGGTCGCGGCCGGCAATCGGACCGACAACAGCATCGCGGTTTACAAGGTCGATCCCGTCGGCGGTGAGCTTGAGGATGTTGCCGCGGGTTCGCTCTATACTGGGATAGGTGTTTACGGTTCGTGTATGTATCACAGTTCGATTACGGGTAAATATTATTTTATTGTCAACTCGTTAAAAGGTGAAGTTGAACAGTGGGAGCTATATGACGACGGCAACGGTAAGGTAGCAGCGGTGCTGGTACGCAGTTTTGAGGTGGGCGGCAAGACCGAAGGATGCGTGGCGGACGACGAATATGGTGTGCTTTATATTGCCCAGGAGGGCAAAGGAATATGGAGATACCCGGCTGAGCCGACGGACGGCACATCGGGCAGACTGATAGGCAAAACAGGGACAGGCGGGCACCTGGTTGCGGACGTGGAGGGACTGACCATTTACTACGGCGAGTGGGAAACAGGTTACTTGATAGCGTCGAGCCAGGGAAACGCCACATTCGTGATATACGATCGGCAGGCGGGTAACGAATACATAGGGACCTTCAAGGTTGTCGGCAATCCCGGTCTGGGCATCGACGGTTGTTCCGAAACAGACGGTATCGATGTGGTCGGCGCCTATTTGGGACCGGCGTTTTCCAACGGATTGTTCGTGGCCCATGACAACCGCAATTCGGGCGGGAGCAGTTCTAACTATAAACTCGTCCCCTGGGAGTCGATCGCTTTGGCGGTGGGGCCTGGACTGTCGATATACACGGGCGGTTCGCAACAGTATGAGCTGTCGGTGGAGGTGGCGGGCGGTGGCAGCGTAGAGCTGGAACCGGATGGCGGAATGTACGGTGCGGGGATGATGGTGAAACTGACGGCGATACCCGAAGAAGGGTTTCGTCTCAAGGCGTGGAGCGGCACAGCAGATGACAGTTCCACGTCCACCGTCAATTATGTGAGAGTAAATTCGAATCAAACGGTGGGGATCGAATATGAGGCAAAACCGGATATTCCACCGGAGATATTCGATATTACGAAATGTAAAATAACCGCAGGTAAAGACAGAGACTGGCCGTTGGATTCTATTGCGATGTCCGGTTCGTTGTTCGAGGGTTTTTCGACGGGTATAGAAGTCGCCCAGGCTATAAGAATACGCATTTACAACCTTGAAGACGAAAATCCGGTATATCTGGAGGATGTGCCTTTTGATTATGGAGATATGGCTGGAGGCAAGTTCAGTTGCGAAGACAATTCTGGAAGGTTTTTTCTCTTCAAGTTTGATTTGAACGAAAGCAGTTTTTTTCTGACAGCAAGAAATGCCGATCTTACCGGTCTGAGCAGTCCGGTGATATTGGAGATGGAAGCAGGAGATTATCTGGGGATCGCTGTGGCGGCCGAGAGCGTGGAAGAATATCTGTCCGCCGGTATCGGGCCGGGGGCCGGTTATGATGTTATCAATGGCTCCAAACCCATTCCTATACAGTTGCTTTGTGGTTATGCCGACCGGATGCGCATCGACAAGGGGCGGTTTGAATTTCACAAGGAAACCAGAGAAGAGATTTGCGGACAAGCCGAGTATTTTCGCAAAAACGGGTCACTTTCCATAGCAGGCGAATTGTCTTTACAGGCCCGGATCGATATGAGCGACCCGAATTTCCAGTTAAGTTTGGGATCGGAATTTCTGTCTTTTGAAGTTGGGGCCTTTGAAGAGGTTATCGAGCCTGACAGCGTACCGGGTGAATACAAAACGGTTACGAACCAGGTGATCGTTTCCGAGCAAGACAAGGAGATATATACGATCAAAAAGCATAAACTTGATCCAGATGTTATTGTTTATAACAACGGCGGTGATGAATTCGGCAAATTGGAGAATTTCGGTCCGATTGTTGACGCGGTGTTCGATTTTGAAAAAGGCACCTTCAAAATTGATGTCAAATATGCCGATATCGAGGCCTGGGATGTGGAGCCAGACGACGAATTTGAATTTGGGCTTACCATGACAAGAATTTCAGGTGAGTTGGGTGATTTCGAGGGAAAAGCCGACTACGTTTACCGTGGTAAGTCAAAGGATTCCAAGAAATATGCCTGGCATGGTCAGTGTGATTAGAAGATGTGGCGTCAGCATTTTTTGTGACGCCAGTATCTTTTTGCAGTTGTCTGAATCGACCGAATGCAAAAAAATGCAAGATATGGCAGCCCTAAGGTCGGAGGCTTTTGTAGGGGGGTGGGAGTCGGACCGCCATATCAAGCATAACTTGCGTATTTGCGAAACAGATTACATTTATGTCCTATGCTAGAAGCCAATCGCCTCTCATTTTCGTCAATATCAGTGAACAACTACCTCACTGTTGGCATTATCGGTAGATATTATTTTTTTCGCCACGAGGGAAAACCTGAATTTTGGGGTAGAAAAACCTATAATTATTGCGTCCAAAGGTCCAGGCTTTTGGCTCACATTTCTCACGGACCGGTCTGGTGAGCGATTTTGGGGTGGTGGAGCATTGGGCTTTGGCAGAGTCCGTGCCTTTGAGTCTCAGCCGTTTCAATGCTATCAGCAAAGTATAAGCTATCGACTAAAAACGCGGGAGCGGATGGGGCATGGGGGGGGATGATTGTTAGGATTTGAAGTTGAGGTGGAAAAAAGTTGCAATTGGGGCTACAATTTGATAGAATAGGTTCAGGATCGTATATCTGGCCTGTGGGTGGGTGTTTGATCCGCAAAGTTGTTGAGAAATTGAGTAAGCAAGGGAGGAAAATGCCTACCTGACTCTAATATCTATCTGAAAAGTAACGCCAACACCAAAAGTAAGCCAATAACAGTAATTTATAGGAGTATGACTATTATGTGTAGAACAAGGATTTTGACTATCGTAGCCGTGGCGATGCTCGCCTCGGCGATTGGTCAGGTTCAGGCGGTAGAGATGGTCGATGTGCCCGTGCCAAATTGTGCTTTTGAGACGATTTACAAACCGAACTCAACCACAATCACCGCGACCATAACAGATTGGACGCAGGGCGTAGGACCGGATTGCCCCATAGATAGTGGACTGTACACCTTCTCCGATCAAACCACCGGCACCCTGGCCGACATCCCCGGATGGCTCGGGTACGACAGGGCTGGGTGGATTGCCTGGGGCGGTACATACGGCCGGGACCAGACTACCGGGAATCTTCAGGGTTCCGTCTCAACCGGAAACAACCATACCTCGGGCGGGGCTTATTGCTACCTGGCCAACGGCGGCGGCTGGAGCAATCCGGCCGGTGGGCTGATTGTCTCGGCGGCCTCTGTCGGCAACATCCAGGGCAATTCCACCTATATACTTTCGATGTATGCCAATGGCAGTGCGACTCCTGTGGTACTCAATCTGTTGGCCAACGGAGTAGTATTGACACCGACTTCCTCGGTGTGGCCGACTTTGAGCGGTGGCTTTCAGGAATTCTCCAGGACATACGACGCTACGAGCCTTAGCAGCTATGTTGGCCAGGCTCTGACGATTGTGTTAGGGGTCGGCCGTAATGCCAGCGGCACCCAATCCCACTTTGACGATGTATCGCTTAGATATTACGTTCCCAGTCCGCCGGGCCAGGCCAGTGATCCCAAGCCGATGAACGGCGTGACAAGCGTCTGGACCGGTGCAGACGTGATTTTGAGCTGGACCGCCGGATTTGACGCGGAGTCCAGCAATGTGTATTTCGGTACGGACCCGACACCGGATAGCGGCGAATTCCAAGGTAATCAAGTCGAGACTACTTTCAACGCGGGCATACTGAATGCCGAGACGACCTACTACTGGCGTATCGACCAGGTTAACACCCTGGGTACCACCACCGGCGAGGTCTGGAGCTTTACTACCATGGAGCCGCCAGTCGCGGGCAGGAACACTTTTTTGGTGCCGATTCCCGCTACTGTCGCCAGTTGGAAAGAGTTTGCCTACCTGGCGGCTGTGCCGGCGTCGGCTGCCGTCAATACGGGTGGACCGTCGGTGATCGCCCTGGATGAGTCTGGAACAATACTTGAGGAAATAACCCATTATCTGACACTATACAACCCGGAAAATATCTACACGATCGATACCAGCGGTTCACTGAACGAGGTGGCTTGTGATCTCGCACAGACTTTCTGGACGACGACAAGCTATGTTGTGCTGGTGGGCGATGGCGATTATGAGAATGCGCTGTGCGCTTCGGCATTGGCGGCTCGATTGGAAGTTCCGTTGATGTACTTCAACGCCTCGACCGGTCTTTCCTCCGCGACTCTCAATGTTATAGACAATGATCTGCAATGCACCACCGCACTGACGGTCAACGGCAACAGTACCGTAACCACTCAGTTGTCGGGCATAAGTGTTTCCCAGACTTCGCTGTCTAATGCCAACGCGATATTGGGCTGGATAGTCAGCAATATTGGTGCGGTTGATTATTTCGCGTACACTAATCCGGACGACCGGGCGGGTTCGTGGAAGGCGCCCAAGTTGTCGCTGGCTGCGCCGTTACTGGCCGCCGCACACGAAGGGGCTGTTGTTCCGATCGCTTATGACGTCGATTGGATGGGAACCTACTTCAATTACACCACCGAGACAGGCTCTCGGCCGAGCGGTGCTCCAAGCGGTGACAAATGGCGGCTTGGCACTATGACACCGGTTACAACCACATACGATTTCTGCATTACAGTTATTGGCGATTATTACCAATACGTCAATATCGACTTCAATGATGACGGTGATTACGGCGACGCCGGTGAAGGTCCGTTTTTGGAAGCTGGGAATGAGATTGACTTTGATGGAACCATGTTCCAGGTGATCACAGGCGTACCGGGCGAATTTCACGGCCCAGGCGACGTCACTCTTATCTATCCCACAGCTTCAGATATGGTCGAGGACCTGGGCACTTACTTCACCACCAACGGCGGACACCCGGAGTACCTGTGTATAGTTGGTACATTCGACACCATGCCTTACGGCACAGAGGTGTACTGGGGTGGAAGTATTGTTGGCGTTGGAGACGCGCTCATTTCCAACGTAGATGATGATGTGTTCGTTGAGTTGGCTACCGGACGTATCGTATCGCTCGATGTGGTATTTGGCACCTTGCAGGCAACCCGTTCGAGCACTTATAACGACCTTGTTAATAACGATTGGGAAAAGAAGGTTGTGTTAATGGGCGGCGGAGCACTGAACATGCTGAGATATGCCAGTAGATATCTCCAGAACGTCGGTTTCAACGCGCCGTACGAACTGGACAGGCACTTTAACGAAGGCGAGCAGGTGTACATGCAGAACCGCTCGGTAATCTCCCATTCGTGGCACTCATGCCAGTACGGTTGGGGATGGGGACCGGGATATGGTTGCGGTGATCCGACACTGGACAATTATCTTCTGGCGCCTTCTATTGCTGAAAGCGGCGGATGCCTGACCGAAGCAATTCACAGCCCCGACACTCTTTGGGAGTATATGGTTTCATTGCAGATAATGCGCAGGGGCGCGATTTGTCATCTTGGCTGTACAGCGACCGCTTCAAGCTGTTATGAAACGCCCAGGGTCGCGTTTTGGATTGGTATAGCTGCCGGTGACACACTCGGACAGGCCTGGAAAAAGAGCCAGATCACAACAGAATATTGTGCCCTGG
>Ga0209705_10000930_pt1 | contig 15499 bp, 12 predicted proteins | sample PPLLaktember2015_5_FD_187262 | JGI IMG/M metagenome (GOLD analysis project Ga0209705, IMG submission 187262) | Freshwater sediment microbial communities from Prairie Pothole Lake near Jamestown, North Dakota, USA - PPLs Lake P8 Core (1) Depth... | ecosystem: Environmental > Aquatic > Freshwater... | reverse complement strand
CGCGAGCGCCGAGACCGATGCGTTCAATGTCGCGTTCCGGCTCCCGAATCTGCTTCGCAGGCTGTTCGCCGAAGGGGCGTTCCAGCAGGCCTTCGTGCCGATGCTGGCGGATGTCCGCTCCCGCGGTAACGACGCAGCGACTTCGGATTTCGTCAGCCACGTCGGATCGTCATTGTTCTGGGTCCTGCTCGCGGTCTCGGTGGCAGGGGTGCTGGCGGCGCCGGTACTGGTCTGGTTGATCGCCTCCGGGCTCGCGCGCAATCCGGATGCGTTCCAACTTGCCACCGTGATGACGCGCTGGATGTTCCCGTACATCCTCTTCATGTCACTGGTTGCGCTGGTGGCTGGCGTGCTCAACACGTATCGGCGGTTCGCGATACCGGCCTTCACGCCGGTGCTGCTCAATCTTTCATTCATCGGCTGCGCAATCTGGCTGGCGCCGCGACTCGAGCGGCCGATCATGGCCCTTGCATTCGCAGTCGTCATCGGCGGCGTGCTGCAGCTCGCACTTCAATGGCGCGCGCTGCGTGGAACCGGAGTCGCACCGAAGCTCTTGTCGCCGCGAGCCGCGTTCCGCGATCCGGCCGTGCGCCGAGTGGCGGCTCTGATGCTGCCGGCAATATTCGCAGTGTCGGTCGCGCAGATCAGCATCATCATCAACACGAACATCGCATCGCACCTGGTCACCGGCAGCGTCACCTGGCTGGCATTCGCAGACCGGCTAATGGAGTTTCCGACCGCGCTGCTGGGCGTTGCTCTGGGCACGGTGTTGCTGCCCAGTCTCTCGGCCGCGTTCGCGGAGCAGCGCAGCGACGACTATGCACAACTGCTCAACTGGGGCCTGCGTCTGGCCTTTCTCCTCGCGCTGCCGGCCGCCGTCGGCCTCGGCATGCTCGCCGAGGGCATCGTCGCCGTGCTGTTCCAGGGGCGCGAGTTCAGCACGCACGATGTGCGGCAGACATCGATCGCTGTCATCGGCTATTCGGTCGGACTGATTGGCCTGATCGGAGTGAAGATCCTCGCGCCGGGGTTTTATGCGCAGAAGGACCTGCGCACGCCGGTCAAGATCGCGGTCGTCGTACTGGTCGCTACGCAGATCGCCAACGTGTTTCTCGTTCCGCTGATCGCACACGCCGGGCTGGCGCTGTCGGTCAGCCTGGGAGCGAGTGCCAATGCACTGGCGCTCTACATCGGGCTGAGGCGACGCGGCATGGTGCATCCCGGGCGATGGGTAGCCTTCTTCGCGAAACTGTTGCCGGCGCTCGTGGCGATGGCGCTGATCCTGGCAATTGCGCAACGCTCGGTCGACTGGAGCGCAATGCAATCGGCACCCTGGCAGCGCATCGGGCTGCTGTCTCTGCTGATTGGCGGTGCGGCAATCGCGTACTTCTGCGCGCTGTTCGCCGTCGGATTCCGGCCGCACGACTTTCGCCAGGGTGGCCGATGAGCCCGCTCGAGTCGTTCGCGCAACTGGTCGACCAGCGTCGAAGTCCGTTGCCGCTGCTTGAGGCCGTGGCCTCGCTGGCGGTCGATGCCTACCCGGACAGCGATCCCGCGGTCTCGGTTGCGGCCGTCGGGCACCTGGGACATCGTCTGTCGCAGCGAGTTGCGGCGGACATGTCACCACTGCATCGGCTCCGGCTGCTCAATCACTTTATGTTCGAAGAGCTGCGATTCCGCGGCAACGTGGAAAGCTACGACGAAGCCGACAACAGCTACCTGAACCGGGTGCTCGAGCGGCGTACCGGCATTCCGATTTCGCTCTCGGTCGTCTACGCAGCGATCGGCCGCGCGATCGGTCTGAAACTCGCGGGGATCAACTTTCCCGGGCACTTTCTGGTCAAGCTGCCGCTGAACGAGGGCGCGCTTCTGATCGATGTCTTCGCCGGCGGCGTCGTGCTGTCGGAGGCGGAACTGCGACGGCGGCTCAGTTCGGTTTTCGATGGCGATCCGCCGCGCCCGCTCGAGGCCTACCTGCACGCAGCCAGTGAGCGGGAAGTGCTGACGCGCTGGCTGCACAACCTCAAACGCATTCACGCGCAGGCGGGCGACTGGGAGCAAATGCTGAAGGTGGCCGACCGGCTCGTATTCCTGCGGCCAGACTCGTGTGAAGAACTGCGTGATCGAGCCCTGGCATACGAACAGCTCGAGTGCCCTCGGGCGGCAGCCGGCGACCTCGCCCAATACCTGGCGCGGCGGCCCGATGCCGTCGACGCCGGGGAAGTCCGGAAACGGCTCTCGGAACTGCAGCGCTCAGCGAGCCGGCTGAACTAGAGCTAACGACCGGCCTCGGCCTGTGCCGCGAGCTGCTCGACGCGTTCGGCGACGTCCCGCTTGTAGCCGAGGACAAAGAAGACTTCCGCCATCAGGAAGATCGGGGCGATGAGGACCTGGAACAAGTTGTCGACCAGCGCCGGCCGCTTGCCCTCGAATACGTGGCCGATCAGCTGCAGGATCCAGCCGCTCGCGAAACAGGCCCCGAAGACGATCAGTGCGACGACAGTCCCCTGGGCCGCGACTCTATGTGCAACGACGAGCAGCACGCCGGAGAAAATCGTCATGGCCAACGCCAGCGCGGCATCGAGCCGGAAGTAATAACCGAGCACGGCGACTGCCAGCATGCTGGCGGCCGACACCGAGATCCCTCCGATTTCGATGCGCGCCAGACCGAGCAGCACGAAGAGCGAGAACATGATCAGCGGCACGCCGAAGAAGTGCGTGAGCCTGTTCTTCGGGTTGCGGTGATAACGCTGGTAGAACGACATCTGCTCTTCGAGCGTCTTCATCTGAGCCTCCGCGTTCAGGGGCCGTACTGGCGGATTCCAGAAAGCCGTCACCCTGGTCGGGAACGCCGTCCGTCCGCCGCAGCGGAAGGACGGTTACGGGTTCAGCCCAACTGCTTCAGCATCGTTTCCGCGTCGCTGACTTCGAATTTTCCAGGCGCTTCGACATTGAGCGACTTCACGACGCCGTTGTCGACCAGCATCGAGAAGCGCTGGGCCCGCACGCCCATGCCGCGCGCCGTCAGGTCGAGTTCCAGTCCGAGTTTCTTCGTGAAATCCGCTGACCCGTCGGCCATCATGCGGATCTTGCCGGTCGCCTTCTGGTCGCGGCCCCACGCGCCCATCACGAAGGCATCGTTGACCGACAGGCACCAGATCTCGTCGATGCCCTTCCTCTTCAGCGCATCGTAGTGCTGCAGATAGCTCGGCACGTGTTTGGCCGAGCAGGTGGGCGTGTACGCGCCGGGCAGGCCGAATATGGCGATCTTCTTGCCCTTCGCCAGATCGCGCACCTTGAATGTGTTGGGACCGAGCGAACAGCCTTCGGTCTCGACTTCGATGAACTCCTGCAGCTCGCCCTCAGGCAGCTGGTCGCCGACTTTGATCGTCATGCTGTGTCCTGGGTGGTGGGGAAGGGGAAGTCCGAGTCTAGTCGTTGACGTCCGCGAAGTCTGTGACACGGGTACGCGAGGTCCTCAGTCCCCCAGCGCCACCCCTTCACGACGCGGATCGGCGCCTCCCGACCATCCGAGGGATCCGTCCGGCCGCCTGACTCGAACGATGCCCTGCAGGCCGCTATCCATGACGATCTCGCGGATTTCGTGGCCGCGCGTCTTCAGCGCCTCGACCAGGGCTGGGTCCACCTTTCCCTGCTCAACTTCGGTCGGCCCATTGCGCGAGCCGAAATTCGGCAGCGAGATGGCCTGCTGCACGTCGAGTTCCCAGTCAAGAATGCCAACCAGTGTCTTCGCGACGTAGCCGATGATCTGCGAGCCGCCTGGCGAGCCGATCGTCGCCACCAGCTGTCCGCTGGCGCGGTCGAAGACCAGCGTCGGCGCCATCGAGCTGCGCGGACGTTTGCCCGGCTGGACGCGGTTGGCTACCGGCAGGCCGTCGGCCGTGGGTGCGAACGAAAAGTCCGTCAACTGGTTGTTCAGCAGGAAGCCGCGCACCATCAGCCGCGCTCCGAAGACGTCCTCGATCGTCGTCGTCATCGACAAGGCATTGCCGAAGCCGTCGACGACCGAAATGTGCGAGGTCGACAGCTTGTGCGGGGACGTGTCGTCCGTGGCCGCGCTGCCGCGGCCGGGCGGATTCCCCGGTCTCGCAATCCCCATGCTGCGATCGGTGATGAGCTGTGCGCGCTGCTTCAGGTACGCAGGATCGAGCAGCCCTGGCACGTCAACGGGAACGAAATCGCTGTCCGCCACGTAGCGCGCGCGGTCGGCGAACGCGAGCCGGCCAGCCTCGGAAAACAGGTGCACGGCATCGGCTTGCGGCTGCAGGCGACCGTCGACCTCAACCGGCGGCACGACTGCGATATTTCGTACCGAGAATATGCCGAGCATCTGGCCGACCGCGATGCCACCGGAGGACGGCGGTGGCATGCCGCAGACGCGCCACTGCTTGTAGTCGGTGCACAGGGACTCGCGCCGCTTGACCTGATAGTTCGCGAGGTCGCTTTCGGCAAGCTGTCCGGGATTCCGATGCGAGCGCACCGCCTTGACGATGTCCGCAGCGATCTCGCCGCGATGCAATGCGTCGGCGCCGCGCTGCGCGATCGCGCGCAGCGTTGCTGCCAGCGATGGATTGCGCAGCATCGTCCCGGCCGCCTTCGGCGTCCCGTCCGCGGTGTAGAAATAGGTGGCGGCCGCGGGATCGGTCTTCAGGTATTGATCGCTGCCGAGCTGCACGTGAAGCCGGGGCGAAAGCGGGAAACCATCTTCCGCGAGCCGGATCGCGCGCTCGAACAGCTTCGCCCACGGCAGCCGGCCGTACTGGTGATGAACGACTTCGAGCATGCGAACAGCACCCGGTGTCCCCACCGAGCGGCCGCCAACCACGGCGCTGTAAAACGGCATCGCCTTGCCGTCGGGAAGCAGAAAGAGATCGTCCTCCGCCGCCATCGGTGCCGTCTCGCGTCCGTCGTAGGCGACGACACGGCGGCCATCCCAGTGCAGCAAAAACGCGCCGCCGCCGACCCCCGAGCTTTGCGGCTCGACGAGCGTCAACACCATCTGGATCGCGATTGCCGCATCCACCGCACTGCCGCCGGCGCGCAGGATTTCCAGCCCGGCCTCGGTCGCCAGCGGGTTTGCAGCCGCGGCCATGTGCCGGCCGGCGACAGCGCTCGCGCGGTGTGCGCGAAAAGCCGCAGACGGTTCCGGCTGCGATGGGCGGGGCTCCGGCGCGGCGCAGCCGGCCAGCGCGGACGCCAGTACCGTCCCGGCGATCAGGGTTCGAACGGGGCTCAATGTCCGAACCCGTGAATCGATGACTGCGGGATAGCCGGTGCTCGACGGCAGCTACTTGGGCTGCATCCGGATCGCGCCGTCGAGACGGATCGTCTCGCCGTTCAACATCACGTTCTCGATGATGTGCAGCGCGAGGGCCGCATACTCCTCAGGCTTGCCGAGCCGGGATGGAAACGGCACCTGCCGTCCGAGCGAGTCCTGCACTTCCTGCGGCATGCCGAGCAGCATCGGTGTCGCGAACAGGCCCGGCGCAATGGTCATGCATCGGATGCCGCTGCGCGCCAGGTCGCGCGCGACCGGCAGCGTCATGCCGACAACGCCGCCTTTGGACGCAGCATAGGCGGCCTGGCCGATCTGGCCGTCGAACGCGGCGACCGAGGCGGTGTTGATCAATACGCCGCGCTCGCCTTCGGCCGTGGGTTCGAGCCGCGACATCGCATCGGCCGCGACCCGGATCATGTTGAAGGTGCCGATCAGGTTGACATTGATGACGCGAGCGAAGCTCGCCAGCGCATGCGGACCCTCCTTGCCGACCGTCTTCTCGCCGATCGCGATGCCCGCACAGCTGACCAGCCCGCGCAGTGTCCCGAGCGAGGCCGCAGCTTCGACTGCTGCCTTCGCATTGGACTCGCTGGTGACGTCGCACTTGAGGTAGCGGGCCGCGCTGCCCAGCTCGTGCGCCAGCGCCTCGCCCTTGTCGGCCTGCACATCGGCGATGACGACCTTGCCGCCGTGGGCGGCGATCATGCGCGATGTCGCTCCGCCGAGCCCGGACGCGCCGCCGGTGACGATGAATACATGATCTCGGATCTGCATTGAACCCCCCGTTGGAAGCGGAGGATTCTAGGTCCTTGACGATCGGGACGTCAGTAGAAGGTGCAGCGTGCGTACAGCCAGAGCGTGCCGTTGACGTCGCCGTCTCCGTTCATCTTCGTCCGTGCGCGCAACATCGGCAGCATGCAGTACTTGGTCGTGACGCCGGCCGATTTCATCATGTTGCGCATCGAGTCGGACGGAATCCCGACGATGAGCTTGGGACGGGTGTAGGTCCCGTTGCCCGCATCGCGCGGAAGCTCGAGCTGGACGGCCGAGCCGTACCATGCCGATCCTGCATAGTTGGTCGTTGTTCTGGCGGCGGCTTGGGGCGGCGGCGCCGATGTGGCGGCAGCGGCCGGCATCGCAATCGAAGTCGGGCGCAGCAGGTTGTCGGGAACCGTCGCAAGCCGAAGCTGGGCGGCTGCTGTGGGCAAGGTAACGGCCAGCGCAAACGTTGCGCCGGCCTGCAATCCGATACGGTGTGCGTTCGAGCCCATGTGCGAAGCTTTGCCCGGTGCCTGCTCGACAAGGTCTGACACGGGCATCAGACGCGGAGCACGGGTCGCTCGCAAGTATCCGATTGGATGACTAAAGTCTCGTGACAAGTTACAGGCCCGCGACCGATGTGCGCGATGCGGGCAGCGGTGCCGTCATGCGAAAGCAGGTAACGCAGTAAGCGGAGGGGACATGAATCAGCATGGGCGCGAACTGCTGCAGGGTCTGCACAGTTTCGAGAAGGGCAAGATTGTCAGCGCGCGCGAAGCGGTTCAGTTGATCCACGATGGCGACACGCTGGCAACGACGGGCTTTGTCGGCATCGGCTTTCCGGAAAACATTGCGGTTGCGCTCGAGGCGCGTTTCGTCGAATCGAGTGAAAAGGATCCGGACGGTACCGGCAAGCCCGAGGGTCTGACGCTGGTCTACGCCGCCGGCCAGGGCGATGGCAAGGATCGCGGTCTCAATCACCTCGGCCATGAAGGTCTCGTACGGCGCGTGATCGGCGGCCACTGGGGTCTGGTGCCCAAGCTGCAGGCGCTGGCAGTGGCGAACCGGATCGAGGCCTACAACCTGCCGCAGGGGGTCATTACACATCTGTTTCGCGACATCGCGGCCGGCAAGCCGGGGCATCTCTCGCGCATCGGGCTCGGCACCTTTGTCGATCCGCGGCATGGCGGCGGCAAGATCAATCCGTGCACGTCGGCGGACCTGGTCGAGCTGATGATCGTCGGTGGCGAGGAGTACCTGTTCTACAAGGCATTCCCGATCAATGTCGGCATCGTGCGCGGAACGACTGCCGATCCCGACGGCAACATCACGATGGAGCGCGAGGCACTGACGCTCGAGGGGCTCGCGATTGCGATGGCGGCGCGCAACTCGGGCGGCATTGTCATCGTGCAGGTCGAGCGGATCGCGGAACGCGGATCGCTGAATCCACGCCAGGTGAAGATCCCCGGCGTGCTGGTCGACTGCGTGGTGGTCGCCGAGAAGCCCGAATACCACATGCAGACCTTCGTCGAGCAATACAGCGCCGCGTTCTCGGGTGAAATCCGGGTTCCGGTCAACTCGCTCGTGCCGATGCAGATGAGCGAGCGCAAGATCATCGCGCGCCGCGCCGCGCTCGAGCTCAAGGCGAACAGCGTCGTCAACCTCGGCATCGGCATGCCCGAAGGCGTGTCGCAGGTCGCGACCGAGGAAAAGGTCATCGACCTGCTGACGCTGACCGCGGAGCCGGGTGTCGTCGGCGGCATTCCGGCCTCGGGCCTCAACTTCGGCGCCGCCGTCAACACGCAGGCGATCATCGACCAGCCGTACCAGTTCGATTTCTACGACGGCGGCGGCCTCGATCTGGCCTTCCTCGGTCTGGCGCAGGCCGACCGGGAAGGCAATCTGAACGTCAGCAAGTTCGGGCCGCGGCTCGCCGGCGCCGGCGGCTTCATCAACATCTCGCAGTCGGCGAAGAGCGTCGTCTTTGTCGGCACGTTCTCCGCGGGCGACCTGCAGGTTGTCGTCGACGAGGGCCGGCTGAAGCTGCTGAACGATATCGGTCCGAAGAAGTTCGTGGCCGGCGTCGAACACCGGACCTTCTCAGGCGCCGAGGCGATCCGCCGCGGCCAACCGGTGCTGTACATCACCGAGCGCTGTGTCTTTCGTCTCGGGCCGGACGGAATGGAACTGGTCGAAGTTGCCCCGGGCGTGGACATCGAGCGCGACATCCTGGCGCGGATGGACTTCAAGCCGCTCGTACGCGCCGAGCCGGTCCTGATGGACGCGGCGATCTTCCGGCCCGAGCCGATCGGGCTGCGCGAGCGCATGCTGGCGGTTCCGCTGTCGCAGCGGCTCGCCTACGACAGCGAACACAACATCCTGTTCCTGAACTTCGAACGCCTGTCGGTCCGGACCAGCGCCGACGTCCGGGCAATCGAGTCCGAGATCGAGCGCCGACTCGCTGAAATCGGACACAAGGTCTACGGCATCGTGAACTACGACCACTTCGATCTCGCGCCGGAGGTCGAGGACGAATACGCGGCGATGGTCAAGGGTCTGGTCGAGAACCACTACTTTGGAGTCAGCCGCTATTCGACTTCCGGGTTCCTGCGAGCCAAGCTCGGCAAGGCGCTCGGCGGCCGCGGCGTTGCGCCGCACATCTACGAGTCGGCCGCCGACGCACTGCAACACATCCGCGACACCTGAGCCGGTGTCGGGCACTTACCCCGGGGGCGATGAGTCGCCTGGACCGAGGCAGCGCTGCATCAACACGACATCGACCCAGCGGTCGAACTTGCGGCCAACTCCCTTCAGCAGCCCTGCGTCGACGAACCCGCAGGCACGATGTACGGCGATCGAGCCGAAATTGGACGAGTCGCCGATCACCGCGATCATCTGCCGCAGTCCGAGGCCTGCGCAGCGCTCGATCAGTACCGCGAGCAGTGCGCGTCCGTAGCCGTGCCCGGTAGCGTCCGGAGCAACATAGATCGAATCCTCGACGGCGTGACGGTAGGCTGCGCGCGGACGGAACTGGTTGGCGTAGGCATAGCCGACGATGCGCGCTTCCTCGGAGCCGACGAGGTACGGAAATCCGGCACGCGTGATCTGTGCATGGCGGGACTGCATTTCCGCCAGCGTCGGGGTCTCCGTTTCGAAGGTCCCGAGTCCGCGGGTGACGTGGTGCGAGTAGATCGTGCGGACAGCAGCGATATCGTCTGGCAGGCAGTCACGGATCTGCATCGGATCCTCTATGCGTCCGCTGAAAAAAGAGGCGGTGCAGCCCGCGCTGACCGCCCCGGCCCGGTTTGCAGCCGCTAGTTCAGTGTCACTTCGACCCGTCGTGCCTCGCGCGGATCGGCTCCGCCGGTGGTCAGCGCGGGTTTGCGCAGTTCTATGCGTTCCGCTGCCACGCCTGCGTTCGTCAGAAGGTCTCGCACCGCAAGCGCGCGCTGCTTCGCGAGTTCCGCATTGGCGGCCGCGTCGCCACTCGCGTCGTGAAAGCCGGAAACGGTGAAGCGCGATCCATCGCGAGCTGCCTTTACCAGCGGTGCGACGCGGGTTAACGCGTCAGCCGGCAGTTCGGAGGAGCCCGGTTCAAAGTAAAGCCTTGCGCGACTCTCGTCGGTCGTAGCGTCCGCGGCGACCGACGCGCGCTGCGCAGACGCGGCGGCGGCCGGCTTCTTGCCGACGTTGCCGATGACGGTCCCGGTCGCGATGGCGATCGTGGCCAGTGACACGACGATCGCGAGCGCGATCACCAGGAAGAGCGCAAAGCCGGTTTCGCGGTCTGCTTCGTCGAACATGGCCGCTCCCTAGCGCAGGATGATGTCGACGCGCCGTGCCTCGGCGTCGCTGCCGCTGCCGACGATCACGTCGCTTGGCTTCACCAGTTCGATGCGCTCCGCGACCACGCCATCGGCGACCAGCGCATCGCGCACGACCATCGCTCGCTCCTTCGCCAGTTCCAGGTTCTTCGCCGCGTCACCGGTCGGATCGGCATAGCCCGAGAGCTCGACCTTGGTGCCCGAATTCGACTTCAGCGCGGTCGCGTAGCCCTGCACGATGCGTTGACCGCTGGCGCTGATACGGTGCGCGCCGCTTTCGAAATTCACGCGGTTGGGAACGCCGCTGACGACGACGACCGGAGTCACGACGGCGACCGCAGTCGCCGGCGGGGTCGCTGCGGCGGCCGGAGTCTTGCCGCCGTGCATGGTCGCGATGATCGGCACGATCAGCAGCGCGACGATGTTGATGATCTTGATCAGCGGGTTGACCGCCGGGCCCGCGGTGTCCTTGTACGGATCGCCAACAGTGTCGCCGGTGACAGCGGCCTTGTGCGCGTCCGAGCCCTTGCCGCCGAAATGACCTTCCTCGATGTACTTCTTCGCGTTGTCCCAGGCGCCGCCGCCGGTCGTCATCGAGATTGCGACGAAGAGACCGGTCACGATCGTTCCCATCAGCACGCCGCCCAGCGCAGCGGGTCCGAGCACGATGCCGACGACGATTGGCACCAGCACCGGCAGCAGCGACGGAATCATCATCTCCTTGATCGCGGCCGTCGTCAGCATGTCGACCGCGCGGCTGTAGTCCGGCTTCGCCTTGTACTCCATGATGCCGGGGATCTCCCGGAACTGGCGCCGGACTTCCTCGACCACGGCGCCGGCCGCGCGGCCGACCGCTTCCATCGCCATCGCACCAAAGAGGAACGGAATCAGGCCACCGATGAACAGGCCGATGATCACCATGTGGTTCGACAGGTCGAACGTGACCTTCAGGCCAGCCTGCTCGAGTCCGCCGGTGTAATCGGCAAACAGCACCAGTGCGGCGAGCCCGGCAGAGCCGATCGCGTAGCCTTTCGTGACGGCCTTTGTCGTGTTGCCGACCGCGTCGAGCGGATCGGTGATCGCACGGACCTCTTTCGGCAGTTCGGCCATCTCCGCGATGCCGCCGGCGTTGTCTGTGATCGGCCCGTAGGCGTCGAGCGCGACGATGATGCCGGTCATCGACAGCATTGCGGTGGCGGCCACGGCGATGCCATACAGGCCAGCCAGCCAGTAGGACGCGAGGATCGCCGCGCAGATCGCAATGACGGGCCATGCACAGGCCTTCATCGACACCGCAATGCCCGCGATGATGTTCGTCGCGTGGCCGGTGGTGGAGGCTTTCGCGACGTATTGCACCGGCTTGAACTGGGTGCCCGTGTAGTACTCGGTGATGTAGACCAGCGCTGCGGTGAGCACGAGCCCGACGACCGCCGCCAGATACAGATTCATGACGGTGACCCCGGCCGAGGCGACGACGGGCCCGAGGATCCAGTCGGTGACCGGGTAGAAGAGGACCAGCGAAATCGCACCGGCCACGAGCAGCCCGCGGTACAGCGCGTTCATGATCTTGCCGCCCGGCCGCGCCTTCACGAACATGCAGCCGACGATCGACGCCAGGATCGAAACACCGGAGATCACCAGCGGGTAGATGATTCCGGCCTCGCCCGCGTTCTTGAAGAAGATGCCGCCGACCAGCATCGTCGCGATCACCGTCACCGCGAAGGTCTCGAACAGGTCCGCCGCCATGCCGGCGCAATCGCCGACGTTATCGCCGACGTTGTCGGCGATCACCGCCGGGTTGCGCGGATCGTCCTCTGGAATGCCGGCCTCGACCTTGCCGACGAGGTCGGCGCCGACGTCGGCACCCTTCGTGAAGATGCCGCCGCCAAGTCGAGCGAAGATCGAGATCAGCGATGCGCCGAAAGCGAATCCGATCATCGGGTGCAGCAGTTCGCGCGTGGACGCGGCGGCATGCATGTTCTTCAGGATCCAGTAGAAGCCGGCGACGCCGATCAGCCCGAGGCCCACGACCAGCAGTCCGGTGATCGCGCCGCCGCGGAACGCGATGTTCAGCGCCGCATTCAGGCCCTGCGTCGCCGCCTGCGCGGTGCGCACGTTGGCACGCACCGACACGTTCATGCCGACATAGCCCGCGAGACCGGACAGGATCGCGCCGAGGATGAAGCCGGCGGCCGTCCACAGACCGAGTCCGGGCACGACGCCGATGATGACTGCGAGGACCACGCCGACGATCGCGATCGTCCGGTACTGGCGGTTCAGGTAGGCCTGCGCGCCCTGCTGCACGGCAGCCGCGATCTCCTGCATCCGGGCGTTGCCCGCGGGCTGCTTCAGGATCCAGGTAATGGACCACGCGCCGAATGCCACGGCGGCCAGGCCGCACAGCAGCGCGAGTGTCAAACCAGACATGTTGCTCTCCTCATCGAAACTGATTGATCAATTCAAACGGATACGGAACTGCGGAACTAGGTGGACAACGCGTCGTAGGCGCGTTGCCGGATGTCATCGACCGGCCCGACGCCGGAGATCCTGCGGTATCTCGGCGCACCGGGTTCGCCGCGTGCCGCCCACTGGGAGTAATACTCGATCAGCGCGCTGGTCTGTGCGTGATAGACGGCCAGGCGCTTGCGCACCGTGTCCTCGCGATCGTCTTCTCGCTGGATCAGTGCCTCTCCGGTGACGTCGTCGCGTCCGGGCACCTTCGGAGGATTGAACTTCTCGTGATAGGTGCGCCCGCTGGCCAGATGGACCCGGCGGCCGCCCATGCGCTCGATGATGTCGCTGTCCGGAACCGCGATCTCGAGCACGTAATCGATCTGGATTCCGGCCCGCTTCATCGCCTCGGCCTGCGGGATCGTGCGCGGGAAACCATCGAACAGGTAGCCATTCGTGGTGTCAGGCGCCTGCAGGCGGTCCTTGACGAGCTGGACGATGATGTCGTCCGATACCAGCGTGCCGGAGTCCATCACCTCCTTGGCCGCGAGGCCGAGCGGCGTGCCGGCCTTGACCGCCGAGCGCAGCATGTCGCCGGTGGATATCTGAGGAATGCCGAAGCGCTCCGTGATGAACGCTGCCTGCGTTCCCTTGCCGGCGCCCGGTGGTCCGAGCAGTATGAGTCGCATCCCCCGTCCTGCTTGTTCTCGTACTGCCTGTGTTGAACGGTTCTGTCGTTAGCCGGCGGCGCCGCGCAACGCTGTGCGTCCCGTTGCCTGAACGCTGAACTGACTGCGCCGATCCGATTTCTTCTTGACCTGCTTCGGGCCTGAAGCGGCGGAGCCTGACCGGCCCGGGCCGAACCGGCGGATTCTACCCGGAACGTATCCCCCGAGCGCCGATGCGGCTGCTCGCAGGGAGTCGAAATGGGTCGGCTCTCCCGCCGCGAACCGGCTCCGCCACACCAGGCGCGGAGACACGCCCGCGGGTCGGCTGGCTCAGTCGATCGTCGTGGTCGAGGGGTTCAGCGCGTTATCGGGCCGGTGCACGACGGTGACGTTGCTGCGCATCGCCCACGGGATCATCTGGCGATGCAGCGGAACGTGGTGGACCTGGGCGTTGTGCTCGGCCAGCGCCTCGCGGATCATCACGCGCCGCGACTCAATGTCGGGCTCGATCGCAGCGGCATCGATCAGCTGATCCAGCTTGGGATTCACATAGCGGCCATAGTTGAACGAGCCGTTTCCGGTCTTCTCGTCGGGGGAGCGCAGCACCGGCGACAGCATCGTCTGCGCGTCGGTGATCGCGCCGCCCCAGCCGAGCATGTAGAAGCTGGTGTCGAATTTCTCGAGCTTCGGAAAGTACGTCGTGCGCGGCATCGCGGTCACCTTGGTCTGGATGCCGACCTTGGCCAGCATCGACGCGACCGCGATGCAGATGTCCTCGTCGTTCACATAGCGGTTGTTCGGACAGTCGAGCGTCACCTCGAAGCCGTTCGGATAACCGGCGTCCGTCAGCAGCTGCTTCGCCCGGTTCGGGTCATAGGGCAGGCGCTTCTCGGCCTCCGGATTCGACGCCAGGATCGACGGCGTGATGCCGCCGGTCGGAAGTGCGGAACCGCGCATGATGCGGCTGCGGATCGCCTCGATGTCGATTGCCTGGTAGACGGCCTTGCGCACGCGCAGGTCCTTGAACGGATTCCTGCCCTTGACGTTCGAGTACAGCAGTTCGTCCCGGTGCTGGTCGAAGCCGAAGAACACGACGCGATTCTCCTGGCCGCGCACAACCTTGGTTCCCTTGTTGTCCTCGATGCGCTTCAGGTCCTGCGGCGGCGGGTCGAGCACGAAGTCGACCTGTCCGGACAGCAAAGCGGCGGTGCGGGTCGCGTCGGCGCTCACCTGTGTGTAGATGACTTCGGTCACGTTGCCCGGCGCGCGCGCGTCCTTGATGCCCCACCAGTCAGGGTTCCGTTTCAGCACGGTGCGGATTCCGGGCTCGCGCGAGGCCAGGATGAAGGCGCCGGTGCCATTGGCATTGCGCGATGCGTACGTCTCCTCCTTGCCCTTGAAGTCGAGCGGGCGCTCGACCTTGTGCTTGGTCGCCCACGCCTTGCTCATGATGTAGATCGTTGTCGCGTGTTCGAGCGTGATCGGATTCGGACGCTCCTGCACGAATTCGACCGTGTAGTCGTCGATCTTGCGCGGCTTGCCGACCGGGATCGCGTATTGCCGGAGCTGCGAATGCGGGTGGCTGGCGCGCTCGTACGAAAACACGATGTCGTCCGCGGTGAACGGCGTTCCGTCATGGAACTTGACGCCCTGACGCAGGTTGAAGCGCCAGGTCGTCGGATTGAGCTGCTGCCAGCTCACCGCGAGTCCGGGCACCAGTTTCAGCGTGTCATCACGCATCACGAGCGTGTCGTGCACGGCCGCCGCGAACTGGTTGGTCAGGCCCTCGTTCTGCGAATAAGGGTCAGCGGTCTGCGGATCGCCCTGGGAGGCCCAGCGCAGCGTCTTGGCGGTGACCGGGCCGGCACCGAGGGCAAGTGTGACGACAAGGGTTGCGAAGAGTCGCTGCATGATGGGCCTCCTGCGGGTGCCGGCGAGAATATCGCGCGGCTGTCATGCCAGCGCAAGGAGCGGCAGTCTAGCCGCCGACCAGTGCGCGCACACGCGCCAGGTCCTGCGGCGTGTCGACGCCGGGTGGCAGCGCCCCGGACAGCAGGAACACCGCAATCCCGATGCCGTGCGCGAGCGCGCGCAGCTGCTCGAGGCTCTCGTGCTCCTCGATCGCCGGCCGCGCAAGGGCGGGAAACCGCAGCAGGAACGCCGCCCGGTATGCATACAGGCCCACGTGCCGCAGAGCCGGCAGGCCGGCCGGAAGCGTGTCGCGGCCGCTCGCGAAGGCGTCGCGCGACCAGGGAATCGGGGCGCGCGAGAAATAGAGCGCGCGGCCGGCGGCATCGGTGACGACCTTGACGACGTTCGGATCGAAGAACTCGCCGGCATCGCTGATCGGATGCGCGGCCGTCGCGATCTCGCAGTCGGTGCGGATCGCGAGCACGTCCGCGGCTTCGCGCACGACCGCGGCCGGCATCATCGGCTCATCGCCCTGCACGTTGACGACGATGTCCTGCGGCGCCAGTCCCAGCCGGCCCGCGGCTTCG
>Ga0209705_10000928_pt1 | contig 15519 bp, 14 predicted proteins | sample PPLLaktember2015_5_FD_187262 | JGI IMG/M metagenome (GOLD analysis project Ga0209705, IMG submission 187262) | Freshwater sediment microbial communities from Prairie Pothole Lake near Jamestown, North Dakota, USA - PPLs Lake P8 Core (1) Depth... | ecosystem: Environmental > Aquatic > Freshwater... | reverse complement strand
GGCGACCGTGGAAAAATCCGCAAAGGTGGCGCCTGCTTCGCCGACCGCCAAAGTCAAATCAAAGTCCGCCTCGCCCCGTGCGAAATCTTCACTCGCGCGCACCAAAAAGATGCAGCCGGCCTCCGAGACCGTGCCCCGCATGACGCAGCCGGCACCGGCACCGGCATTGACGCCGAAATGGGAGTGGGCCGGCGACATCCAGCGCCAATCCGTGGATGAAGAACAGATTGAAAGCGCGAAGTATGCCATTGTCCCGCCCGGCACCGCCGTGCCGCGCGCCGAGGCCGCGGATCTCAACGAAGACATCGATAATCTGCCGCCGGTCGCCGAAGCGACGCTGTGCCTGCTGCCGCAGAAGCCCGGTGTGCTGCACGGGTATTGGGTCTTGCCGCCGGAGTCGGTCCCGCGCGCCCAATCGTTCAAGCTCCGGCTCGGACGTATTGCCCGTGACGTCTTTGAAATCATCGACGAAATTGCCGTGCCGCGCGAGCGTGGCCACTGGTATTTCCACGTGGATGAATCCGCCGACATGGGCGAGGTGTATTTGCAGCTCGGTTACTACGAACCGGACGGACGCTTTGTCACCGCCACCCGCCGCGGCATCGCGCGTATCCCGAGCCTGTATGCCTCCAGCCGCACCGACCGCCTGTGGTGGGTCAGCGAGGAACAATTCCGTGCCATGTACCAGCGCGCCGGCGGCCACGTGCGCGGACCGCGCCTGGGCTGGGTCGCCTCGATCAGCAGCCCCGGCGGCGCACCCTCTTCCGACCGTCTCGCCTGGCCGGGCGGCATCAGCAGCCAAAGATAACTGAAGACTCTCACCAACTCCCCTCTCCCTCCGGGAGAGGGTAAGGGGTGAGGGGGACCAAAGAGAAGAATCTCACTACCTTGCAACCCAAAGGTTATCTCGCGCTCGTCCTGCACGCGCATCTCCCGTTCGTGCGCCACCCGGAGCATGACCGGTTCCTCGAGGAAGACTGGTTCTTCGAGGCCATGACCGAAACCTACCTGCCGCTGCTCAACGTCTTCGAGGGGCTGGCGCGCGACGGCACGCCGTTCCGCATGACGATGTCGCTCACGCCCACCCTGCTCTCGATGATGACCGATCCGCTGTTGCAGCAGCGTTATGTGCGTTATCTCGACGAACGCCTCGCGGCGCTGGAAGGCGAGCGCCGCCGCACCCGGGACGACGGGTACTTCCAGCCGGTGGTGATGTTCTACCGCGACCTGTACGCGCGCCTGCGCCAACGCTTCGTGGAACAGGATCGCCTCGATGTCACCCTTGCGTTCCGCCGCCTGATGGAGGCCGGCCATCTCGACATCCTCACCTGCGGCGCGACCCACGGTTATTTCCCGCTGCTGGCGGTCAACGAGGAAAGCCTGTACGCGCAGCTCTCCATGGCGGTGCGCACGCATCAACGCATTCTGGGCCGGCGGCCGCGCGGCATCTGGCTGCCGGAGTGCGGCTACAAGCCGGGCGTGGATCGCCTGCTGCGCGAATTCGGCATCGAATATTTCATACTCGACTCGCACGGCCTGCTCAACGCTGACCCGCGCCCGAAGTACGGCGTGCACCGTCCGATCCGCACGCCCGAAGGCCCGGCCGCGTTCGGGCGCGACTACGAATCCAGCAAGCAGGTATGGGCCGCGGAGGAAGGCTATCCCGGCGATTTCGTGTACCGCGAGTTCTACCGCGACGCCGGGTTCGACGTGCATCAGCCGCATATGCAGAGACTGCATCATGCCGGCATCCCGACCTTCACCGGCCTGAAATACCACCGCATCACCGGCAAGACCGCCTGGAAAGAGCCGTATCACCCCGGCTGGGCGCGCGAGCGCGCGGCGGAACACGCCGGGCATTTCATGTTCAACCGCCAGCAGCAGGTGAACTGGCTGACCTCCTTTTTCGACCGCCCGCCGATGATTCTCGCTCCCTACGATGCCGAGTTGTTCGGCCACTGGTGGTTCGAGGGGCCGCAATGGATCGATTTCCTGTTGCGCAAGATCGCCCATGACCAGGGCGACATCAAAACCATCACGCCGTCGGAATACCTGGACCGCTTCGGCGACCTGCAACCCGCCACGCCGCCCGAATGCAGTTGGGGCGCGGGCGGGTTTCACGAGGTGTGGCTGAACGGCACCAATGACTGGATCTACCCCTACCTCCACGCCGCCGCCGAAAAGATGAGTGCGCTGGTGCAGCGCTTCCCGAACGCCGAGGGCGGACAACGCTGGGTGCTGGATCAGGCGGCGCGCGAACTGCTGCTGGCACAGTCGAGCGACTGGGCCTTCATCATGAAGACCGGTACCAGCGTGGACTATGCCGTGCGGCGCTTCAAGACCCACCTGCACCGCTTCCACCGCCTGACCGGCATGGCCGAATCGGGCCACTACGACGAGGGTTATCTGCGGGAAATCAGCGCGCGCGACAGCCTGTTTCCGGACATGGATTACCGGATCTTTCAGAATCGCCCGTTCATTTGATCGCCACGGCAACCGGCGGTCCCCATACAATCCACAATCCGGGCCATCCTGCACGCGCCACAACAACGGGCACGGCGCACAAGAAGACGAAAGGAGTTGCCACTCTTGAAAAAGCCATGTCCGGGAAGCACGGCGCGCTGGCTGTCCCTGGCCAGTTTCCTTTTCCCGACGATCAGCCAGGCCGCGCACCCGCTAATCACCGAAGACACCGGCACGCAGGGCAAAGGGCGGTTCCAGCTGGAGCTGACTGCCGAGCATGGTTACCGGGACGAGGATCATGCCGCGGAACATGAACGCCAGTTTGCTGCCACATTTTCCTGGGGTGTGCGCGACAACCTGGACGTCATTTTCTCCTTGCCGTACCAGCGCGTCAGCCCTCAGGCGGGCGGCGGCATCGAGACGCACAGCGGAATTTCCGACGTCGGCGCAGATGCCAAGTGGAGATTCTTCGAACATGACAGGCTGAGCATGGCGCTCAAACCCGGTGTTACTTTTCCCACGGGGGATGAAGCCATGGGACTGGGCTCGGGCAAATCGGCCTACAGTGTATATCTCGTAACCTCCATCGAGGCCGAACCCTGGGCATTTCATCTGCATCTGGGCTACCTGCGCCACCGCAATGCCGTTGATGAAAGAGAAGACATCTGGCACACCTCTCTCGGGGGCTGGCGCGAAGTCGGCAGGAAACTCAAGATCGTCGGTGACATCGGCGCGAATACCAACACCGACAAAACCTCGGACAACGAAACGGCGTTTCTGATACTCGGAGTGATCTACTCCCTCAATCCGGATTTCGATCTGGATGCGGGCATCAAGAGGGGCCTGACAAACGCGGAAACCGACTACACCCTGCTCGGCGGTGTTGCGCTCCGGTTTTAATCAGCCCATCTGAGAACCGCGTAAATAATCAAAGCGGCGATGGTGCCCCAGAACACCGGCGCCGCCAGCGAACCGCGCTGTCTTCGCTGTTTCGCGAACATGGCGGGATTCCTCGCTTCCAGCTCCATAGCCAGTTTTTCCACGGCCTCCTTGGAGTCCTTGAGGTCCTTTCCGGTAGCGGTGCGATAGAGTTTTATCGCTTCGATTTTATTGCCCGCATAGACAGCATTGCTGACAGCCGTCAGGTGTTCGGGCGTCAGTTCATTCGTCATGGTTGTCGTTTTGTTATGCCTGCCAGGTTCATTTCAGCCTTGTCGCTGCCAGCACCGCACCCACCAGGCCGACTTCGGGTCGTGTCACCACCTGCACCGGGATCGTCTCCACGTAAGGCGACATCTTTCCCTTGTTGCGGAAGGCCCGCATGAAGCGGCCGTCGTTCAGTCTTGAAATGATCTTCGGCGCGATACCGCCGGCAATATAAACACCGCCGGTGGCGCCGGCGGTCAGGGCCAGATTGCCCGCCTGCGCGCCGTAGATGTCGACGAACAAATCCAGCGCCTGGTTCGCAAGCGGATCGTTCTGCTCCAGCGCGGCCCGCGTAATGGCCGCCGCGGGATCGCCGGCCTGCATCGCCTGCGCCACCGTCGCGGATTCCGGCGCCGCGCCACGCTCTTTCAGAAAGGTATAAAGCCGGACCAGGCCATGACCGGAAAGGACCAACTCCCAGGAAGTGCGCCCGGCGGTTTTCAGCAGATAGCGCATGAGCTCGATCTGCAATTCGCTGGTCGGCGCGAAATTCGCGTGCCCGCCTTCCGTGGCAATGGGCACATAATGATCCCGGTTCCAGACCAGCAAGCCCTGGCCGAGGCCGGTGCCGGCGCCGATCACCACGCGCGGGCTGCGTTCGACCGCCTTGCCCTTTTGCAGCACGACCAGGTCCTTCTTGCCCAATGCCGCCATGCCATGACCGACGGCCTGGAAGTCGTTGATCAGCGCAAGCCGCGGGAGTTTGAAACGGCGCTTGAGCTCCCGGCCGTGTATCTCCCAGGGCAGGTTGGTGACCTTGACGCTCTGGCCTTTTGCCGTTTCCCGGATCGGCCCGGCGATACCGAAGCAGGCGGCCTTGATGCTTTTGTTTTTCTCACCCTTCAGAAATTCACGGATGATCGACGACAGGCTGTCGTGGGAACCGCTGTCGAAGCGTTGCGTGCGCACGGCGCGGCACCGCCCCGCCCGGCAGTCCGCGATTTGCAGCAGTGTCTTGGTCCCGCCGATGTCACCCGCCAGCACGCGCATTGCGATTCATCTCCGTGATCGCGGACAGAACATCACATTGTGGCGTGGATGGCAAGATTGATATACTCGCGCTTCCCTTGCCGGGGTGGCGGAACTGGTAGACGCGCCAGACTCAAAATCTGGTGGTGGCAACACCGTGTCGGTTCGATTCCGACCCTCGGTACCAACCAAAACAAGGGCCACAGCGATGCGGCCCTTTTGATTTTTGGTCCCGAACATCCATCGGTAATCGCCGAAGACTCAGCTCCCGACCGTCCCGGGCGCGCCGCGACAGCGACGGCCTCGGGCAGCGGGGCGCAATAACGCGAATCCTGGTGCACGGCGGCGAGGCTTGCTAGTCCTCGGACACAAAGCTCTTGATGATGTAGCCGCCCGATTTCTCGTCGTATTCGAGCTCCAGCAGTTTGCGCGCCTGGGCCTCCTCCAGCAGTTGCCCGAAGGTGCGAAAACCGTGATAGGTTTCGTTGAAACCGGGTTTGCGCCGCTTGAGGGCTTGTTTCACCATCGACCCCCACACCTTCTCCTCCTCGCCACGCTCTTCGAACAGGTCCTCGACCGTTTCCATCACCAGATCGAGCGCCTCTTGCTTTTTCTCCTCCTCGCTTTGCGCCGCCTTGGGGGCAGCCGTTGCGACCACGGTCGGGCGCTTGCCGCGGCGCGGCTTCTTCGCCTCGCGCACCAGGTCATCATAATAGATGAACTCGTCACAGCTCGAAATCAGCAGGTCCGAGGTGGATTTCTTGACGCCGACACCAATGACCACCTTGTTGTTCTCCCGCAGCTTGCTGACCAGCGCGGAGAAGTCTGAATCGCCACTGATGATCACGAAAGTGTCGACGTGCGCCTTGGTGTAGCACAGATCCAGCGCATCCACGACCATGCGGATGTCGGCCGAATTCTTGCCCGACTGGCGCACATGCGGGATCTCGATCAACTCGAACGCCGCCTCGTGCATGGTGGCCTTGAACTCCTTGTAGCGTTCCCAGTCGCAGTAGGCCTTCTTGACGACGATGTTGCCCTTGAGCAGCAACCGCTCGAGCACTTTTTGCATATCGAACGCTGCATACCTGGCGTCGCGCGCACCGAGCGCGATGTTCTCGAAATCGCAGAACAACGCCATATTCTGGGTCTTGAGTTTTCCGGTCATAGCGCCCCCGGTAGTTGTGTGCTTCCGCCGCCAGCGGCGATCGTTCGCTGTGGCATGGCACAAGATTAATGAATCGCTGGGCTCATGGTTCGCCGACTCACCGTCCCGTCCATCGAGTCGGCCTTCAGTGATCCCTCGGATCTGCTCCGACTCCATTCCTTGCTGTGTTTGCCTGCCCCTCGAGCATCACCGTCCACCCCACTTGAGCGTCAACACGTTGTCCGCGCTCAACTCCACGCGGGTCCCAAGTTTTGCACATTCTCTGTTCATCCGCTCGCCCAGCCAGCGGGCATCCGGCTCAGACGCCCGATGGAGCCGGAAACGTTTGATTTGCATGGGGACCATTTCCAGGTCGCTGAACTTCCCCGTGCGCCGTTCCATGCCGACAAAGTACATCAAGACGAGATCGTTCCGGAATTCTTCATGCCCGCCGATGCCTTCGTAATCATCCAGGAAATCGCCGCAACCGTACAGGATCGGTTTTTCCCGATAGACCTCGATGCCCTTGAAATGATGGGAGGAATGACCATGAATCACGTCGATGCCGGCCTGATCGATAAGTCCGCGGGCAAATTCCCTTTCTTCATGGTCGATCGCGTAGCCCCAGTTGCCTCCCCAATGGATCGATGCCACAGCGATGTCGCCGGCGCGTTTCACCCGTTCCACGTCTTTCTTGATGCGCCTGACGGTCGCGTCGGACAGTTCTCTCAGCAGGTTTATGCCCGGCTTGTCCTCGGAGGCCGCCCAGCGCGAAGGTATCCCGCTGTTCTCCAACCCGAACGAGAACAAAATCACCCTTTCCGCGCCCCGAGTTTTCAGCAGCGCCGGGGCCGCGGCCTGGGCGGCATCCCGGCCCGCCCCGGCTACTTTGATATTTATGTCCCCCAACGCCTTCAGCGTTTCGCCAAGCCCGGCATACCCCCAGTCCAACACATGGTTGTTCGCCAACGTGCCGGCATCGATGCCGGCGGCCGTCAGACAGGGAAGGTTCTGCGGGCTCATCCGGTAGTTTATGCCCTTGCTTCGCCAATACTCGTTGTTCCTCGTTACCGCTGTCTCGAGGTTGATGATCCGCACATCGGGCGCCCTGCGCTCCAGTTCCGCGAGGGCGTCACCCCAGATGTAGGAAAAGTCGACGGGTTTGGGAATCGGGCCGTTTGCCCGTTCCGCAAGCTCCACGTAATGTCTCGCGTCTTGTACGTATGGCTCGTAGATCCGTGGATCGCAGGGGTACGGCAGGGCCTGGTCAATTCCCCTGCCCGGCATGACGTCACCGCACAGGAACAGGATGAGGGGCTCGGGCATCACGGCGCTGCATCCGCTTCGGCGCATGGCATTGTGAGCGCTTTCGATATCATCGGCGCGCACCACTGCTTATGCCGCGGGATGTCAGAGCCACATCGCGCCGTCGCGCTCGGGCGCAACATGTCGCGGTTTCGGGCAACGCCAAGCCTGGGTTCATTTCCTCACCGCTGACCGGGTCGTGAGTGTCAGTCGGCATTCATGCCTCCACCGGTCGTCAAAAAAATTCCTCAAGAACACTTGTCCAGTGCAGCCTTTTCCCCCGGCAATCATCGTGCGCCAGGGCCTTCCGGCGCTGCGTCGTCGTCCGCCGCCGGGACTCGCCGCCTGTGGTCATCGCATACCGCATCTCCGTCTTTGTCTCCGATCAAAGCCGCGATACCCGAAACAATCTATCGTTTTTGCCATGATGCTAGCAACCACGGATCTGCTCGTCTCCTACCCTTGGAGGGGCGTCGGGCCGGCATGCCGCGAAATCCTGCGGATCGTGAAGCGTCTGGGCGACGAGCATGCGCACGTGGAACGGACCGGCGTGGACAGTGTGGCACTTGTCCATACGAACCTCGACGGGCGCGAGGTCGTGCGCCGCTGCCGCGCGCGGAGCTGCGGGACATTCCTGCGGTTTTTGATCTTGGTCAGAGTTCCTTCGCTGCGGGGTGATAGGATTATTTTTGTATATGCTGGCGCCGATCTGCCATGAACGCCTCCAAGGAAACAGGACCCAACGACAGAACCAGGCAGTGGTTGATGCTGGTGGTGCCCGCGCTATTTTTTCTGCTGTTATTTTACTTGCTTTTCATGCCCCATGCCCTGTTTGGGCCCGCGCGGTATGAAGTCGCCTACACACAGTTCAAGGCGCTGCTCGCGCAGGACAAGGTCGCGGAGGTGCGGTTGCGCGGCGCCGAAATCAGCGCGCACCTGCGCACGCCGCAGCCGATCGGGCCGCAGGGCAAGTCGGCCGCGGATTTGCTCACGCGCATCCCCCCGTTCGGCGACACGGAACTCCTGCCGCAGCTTGAGCGCCACCACGTGGAGCTCCTGGTCGAGCCCGAGGCGGGCGGCTTGGGCACGACGCTGCTGTACTTGCTGCCATGGCTGCTCCTGATCGGGCTCATCTGGATATCCTACCGGCGCGCGTCCCGGCTTGTCGGTGGCGGCCTCGGGCCAGGCGGTGAGCTGCAGAAATTTCTCGAAGGCGTGGCGAAGAAGGTCGAGCGCCCGGATGTCACGTTTGCCGACGTCGCCGGCCAGGAAAACGCCAAGCACGAGGTGCAGGAGCTCGTCGACTACCTGCACGATCCCGGCAAGTTTCGCAAGCTCGGCGCCGAGGTGCCGCGCGGCGTCCTGCTCATGGGTCCGCCCGGCACCGGCAAGACCTTGCTGGCGCGCGCGCTCGCGGGCGAAGCCGGCGTGCCGTTCTTCTCGATCTCGGGCTCCGAGTTCATCGAGGTGTTCGTGGGCGTGGGCGCCTCGCGCGTGCGCAACCTGTTCGTGCAGGCGAAGAAACACGCGCCCTGTATCATGTTCATCGACGAGCTCGACGCGGTCGGACGCACGCGCGGCACGGGACTGGGCGGCGGCCACGACGAGCGCGAGCAGACGCTCAACCAGATCCTCGCTGAAATGGACGGTTTCCAGCCGCATGAGTCGGTGATCGTGCTCGCCGCCACCAACCGACCGGATGTGCTCGATCCGGCGTTGCTGCGTCCCGGACGCTTCGACCGCCACGTGACGCTCGATCTTCCCGACCGCAAGGACCGGGCGGCGATTCTCGTCGTGCACACGCGCAAAGTACCGCTCGCGCCGGACGTCGATCTCGGGCGCATCGCCGGCACCACCCCCGGTTTCTCGGGTGCCGACCTGCGGAACCTCGTCAACGAGGCGGCGATGCTCGCCGCGCGCGAGCAGCGCGACGCGGTGATGATGCGGCACCTCGATGAAGCCCGCGACAAGGTGATCCTGGGGGCGACGCGCTCGCTCGTGATCCAGCCCGAGGAGCGGCACCGCCTGGCGGTGCATGAGGCCGGCCACGCGGTGGTCGCCTATTTCCTGCCGCACGCCGATCCCTTATACAAGGTAAGCATCGTTCCGCGCGGGCGCGCGCTGGGCGGCACCCAGCAGCTGCCCGAGCAGGAGCGCCATACCCTGCCCGAGGAGTACCTGCGGGCGCGCCTCACGGTGATGCTGGGCGGGCGTACGGCCGAGCACGAATTGCTCGGGAGCGTCAGCTCCGGCGCGGATGACGACATCCGCCAAGCGACAGCGCTCGCGCGCGCCATGGTGGCGCGCTGGGGCATGTCCGAGGAGATCGGCCCGGTGGATCTGCGCGAGGCCGAGGAACACCCGTTTCTCGGGCGTGAGATCGCCCTGCCGCGACGCTTCTCCGAGGTGTCGGCCCAGCGCGTCGACAAAGCGGTGCACGCGCTGTTGCACGCCGCCGAGACCGGCGCCTCGCAGTTGTTGCGTTCCCGCCGTGCCGATCTCGATCGGCTGATCACCGCGCTCGAGGCCGACGAGGATCTCGATCGCGATCGCCTCGAGCAATTGCTCGGCCCGCGCCGCGCGACGGCCGAAGACCGGCCGGCCGCGGCGAGCTGAACCGGCGTGGCCCACGCGCCGGAAACGGCGGCGCTCGCCCGACTCAGGCGCAGCCGGCTCTACTCCGAAGAACTCGGCATCGAGCTCGCGCGCGGCGATGACAGGGAGCTGTTCAAGTGGTTCCTCGCGAGCATCCTGTTCGGCCACCGCATCTCCGAGACCATCGCCAGGCACACCTATGAGGCGTTCGCACGCTACGAGCTGCTCGAGCCGCGCCGTATCCTCGCCGCCGGCTGGGATTTTCTGGTCAATCCGATCATGCGCGAGGGCGGCTTCGTGCGCTACGACGAGAAGACCTCGCGCCAGATCCTGCGCGTGTGCGAGCAGCTGATCGCCGACTACGGTGGCAGTCTCACGTGGCTGCACGCGCAGGCGAAGAATGCGCGCGATCTTGAGACGCGGCTCATGAGCTTCTACGGTGTCGGGCCGGTGACGACGAATATCTTCTTGCGCGAGCTGCGGCCGTACTGGAAGAAGGCCGATCCCGAACCGCTGCCGGTGGTGCGAAGCCTCGCGCGCCGGCTCGGTGTCGATCTGGCTGCCCACCGCCGCAAAACGCTTGGCTTCGCACGGCTTGAGGCGGGACTGATCCGGCGGCGCCGCGAGTCTGGCGAACACAGGCTGCAACGCCGTACCTAGCCGGCGAGCCGCGCCCGGCAGGATGGACAGAATTCCCTGCCTTTGCGGTCGGTATCGGCGAGCATGTTGCTGAAGTGCATGACGCAGCGGGGATCGGAACAATGGTCGAGTCCGAACGTGTGACCGAGCTCGTGCACCGCCTCCTTCACGGCACGCACGCGCTCCGCGCCGCATCATCGGTCTACCGCAGGCGCGCAAGCGAGATTACCGCCGCCAACCTTTGGCTGTCCAAATCTGTTCCCGACAGATTTGTCTCATCCCGCCCCTGGCGAATTAATACTTGCCCCCCCACCCTTATCTGAATCAGCGAGGGGAACTGGCGAACAAACTCAACCTGCCAAGTGGAAGCTCTCAAGATCATCACATCGGCCCTGTGTCAGATTTGTGCCAGACTCAGATTGGGTAGCGCAGGTTTTCCGAGAATTGAGATAGGGTCGGCACAGCGGCAAGCGATGCAAGTAATTGATCGGAAACAATTCGCTGTGCTCCCTGTCGTACTCAAAATCTGGTGGTGGCAACACCGTGTCGGTTCGATTCCGACCCTCGGTACCAATCTCAACCCGCAGGATGACGTGACACATCCTGCGGGTTGCTTGCTACCCCAAACAGATCCTTGATCTCCTCCAATCTATTCATGCCCTATCCACAAGCTCTTGTTCGATTTTTCCCTGTCGTACTTGACCTTGCCGGTGTCACCCTCTTTCCAGTTATTCGCGTCTTGCGGTGAAAGATACGGGCTCTTGTTTTCGTACGTCCGCCCGCGGTGGTCGTTATACCGGTAACGGATAATCCACTGCGGCACGCGGTTGATCGAAAAGTTCGTCACCTCCACCGCCGTGATAATCCCGTCGGCGGACATGCCATTTCGCAGCAGCCGCGCGCGAGACAGGTGCTTGCCGAGCGAGACGAAAACAATCGTGCCGCCGGCGAGTGAAAAAATCCCCCCGAGGCCGATCATGATACCGGGCCCAACCCGATCCGTTTCGCCGGCGACGCGGTTCGTGGTGGGGTCGCTTGCCAGGTACGAAACGGTTACCGGTCCCTGTTCCTGCAGGCCTTCCCACACGTGTACGTCCACCTTGCTGCTGCCTTCGTAACGGATGCCATCGGGCACCTGGAAGCGGTAGCTGACCCAGTATTCAGTGCTGGTGGAGGACCCGCTGCTGCTACTGCGGTGCGCGGTACGGATGTCGCGCGTGAGCACCTTGCCTTCGGTTGTTACCGCCTCAGCGGCGAAACGTTCTTCGTGCTGCCACATCGCGATACCGCCGATCAGGACTCCAATACCTGCGACCAGCCAGATGCCGCCAAAAATCAGCCCGAAGTAGCGCTGGATGAATGAGCCGCCTAAAGTAATTCGCATCGCCATAATAAAGTCTCCACAGCTGTGATCAATATTTTTTGCGCGCCGTGACACCACCCCGGAACCGTATTGCCGTCCCGGGAATCGACTGAAACGATTGCGATCCAAAACAAAAATATAAGGTATTCATCGTCTGAGTAGATTGATACTTTGACTTTTACTTATTGCACACATTTCATTGAGTAAGATTGGCCTTCGCCTCCGCGATTAAATGTTCCTCAAATAGAATGTACACAGGCGGTTCCTTGAGGTGGAGCTCGACAAACAGACCGCCAGGACCAATCTCGAAATTCGCCTGAATAATCGGACCAGGCTGTCCTAGAGCTGGCATCAAGCGGCTGACTTCCAGAGTTCTGGAAGAGATTTCACTCCAGGGGATCCGAAGGGGCGGCAGGAGGAAAGAAAACGGCTTGACGCATCTGAGAAACAGGGCATCGGGTGTGGTACCGATGCGTACTATTCCGGACAGGCGATGCTTCCTGCGCGCGAAATCAGGATCTTCATAGCTAACCGGAGCCATTAGAAAATAGCCAGACGCTTTCCATTGGCCTCGATACCGGCTGCGCGCGGGATACTTCTGCGATAAGGCGTGCCATGCGCTTCCTCGCGAAATAAGAAATCCAACCAGTCCCGCGACGACGAGTATAAAAAGAAAACCAAACGCTATCTGAAAACCCTCCGGGACACGGGCATTGAAAACCCATCCGCCTGTAAGCCAGAAAAATATCGCTGCACCTATAATGTAAAGGTGCTGATTTTTCATGTCCTGCGGATCTCCCAGGGGCGAAGACGCTTGTTGCTGCAATAAGTTTAAAAATCCGTAATCTGTCCGTCCTTAATTGTGACGGCTTCTGACTGACCGGCGACGCTCACATACACCGTGCCGATCGGGAGGCCGAACTGCTTGTTGCCGTAGCCGGACGTAAGTTCGGTCTTCCCATCCTTGTCCAGCACGCCTATTCGGGTGCCCCCGGGAGCGGTTACTCGCAACACACCGACCTTCACTTTCGTGTCATGACCGGATTGAACCGTCACGTTGTCCACCCGCTTGCCGGAAATAACGACCGTATAGCTGCCGGGAAGCAGCTCGAAGACCTTGTCGCCGTAGCCGGACGTGGCTTCCTTGTCTCCCTTGGACACACCAATGCGCGCACCCGCATCGGTCCCTTGGGGATAGGTCACGACCAGCCGTCCGAGACGACCCTTCATCTCCGGATTGGGAACGACCGTGCAACAGGTGCTTGCCGAGGAGGCTGCGGCCATTTTCTCGACCGGGAGCTCTGTATTTCCAGAACTGGCTGTTTCAGTCGATGGCACAACCTCGTTGTTCACCGGAGTGGATTCTTCGGCGGCCGCTACGTACGTATCATTACTCTGCGTGAAACTGTTTTGCGACGCATATTCATTCATGTCTGCTTGAGGCTGAATCCCGCCCTCGCCCTTGATAGATTTTAAAGTTGTCTTCAGTTCTTCACCCTGGCGCGCGATTTGAATTATCTTAGCCAGGTTTTCGCTAAGCTGATCCAAGGCCGGTTTTTTATCGCCCTCCGGCTGGGACACGGCGATGGTGTTCTGGATTTCTTCCAACTGCGTCACATCGCTGGCGATCTGAGCATCAGCCTGGGAAGTGTCTGTCCCTTGTTGGCGCGCCTGAGCTCTCGCCTCCATGTGGCTGGCAAGCTGGTCCAGCAGGCCAGGCAGTTGTGAATACGGCAGCGCCGCAGCTCCGGGACCGGCTTGCTGACCCTTGAGCGCTTCTGCATTGCGCTTCGTTTCTTCGATCAGCTTGGCAGCCTGCGTGGATTGAGGCTGGGCCACCGCAGGTACTTTCTCTTCTTTCTTGCCGCAACTCACGAGCAGCGCGAGCGCGAGCACGGTGATACTGGTTTTGATTATCCTGGTGGCAAACATAACGTTCCTCACTGGTTGGTTGACGACAAAATTTTTCCCCGGCTGAGACCGCGATTTAAGATGACACGCGCCGTCCTGAGACTGACCTCAACTTGACCCTGAGGTCTCCCTTTTGGCCGCGGTGCGACGGCTTCTACTTCTTTATCTTTCTTGATCCACCCACATCGTAACAACTGCAGTTGCAATGCCCACTTGACGTTTTGGTGCCTCGGGCGTCGGTACAGGTCTGTCCGGCGTCAGCGAAAACCTGCTGACATTGTGCCTGAGTGCACGCCCCCCCTAGCCGTGGTTTTTCTACTTTAGTAGGCGGCGGATTGTTCTGCGCGGCGTAGCCCGGCGCGAAGGCGCCGGCAGTGATGAACAATGCGCTCAACAGCGATACAAAAATTAGCTTATTGGTTTTCATGGCGTGTCTCCAGGTAACGTTAGTTATTGATAAAGTGTTCGGCGTGACCATTCGCAAATCACGGCCAACGTGACGACGATAATGCTATTGTGCAAGTCGGTTAAGGTCCATTATGTTGCCACCTCCTTCGACGACACATCGGTTCACTCGAGTACGGCACGGGGACGTCGACTCAAGCGTGTCGCGGCAAGGGACTTTCGCATACAAGCCTCCATAGGCTCGCAGACGTCTCATCTCACCGAGTCCCGTTGGAAACGACTCATTTTCCTGACTTGCCGCCGCCGCACACGTTCACGGAGACCTTGGCAAGCTCGCCGCGCAGCCTGCCGCCGAAGTACGCGTCGAAAACCGCGTTGAGGGCCTCGCGTACGGCATCTTTCGCCAGCTTGTCGATGTCATTCTGCACGCCGGTGATGTTCATGTCACCGATCGCGACGCGCAGTTCGTCAGTATCCTGGCTCCAGCTCACCCTGCAGAGCTGGTTCTGATCGAACGTGATCATCGGCTTGGCCTTGTAGACGAGCTTGACGTCGGTCAAGCGCACGCCCATGCCGGCGGCGATGTCGGCGCAGGGTCCGAGCTGCACCTTCACCGTCAGTCCGTCGGCGGTGAGCTTCGAGATGTTCTGCTCGACTCTCAGCCCTTGGCTGGTCAGGGTGAAGGCGGGCGGGTCCACTTTGAAGCGGAAACCGCTCGTCGACTTGAAGCGCACGCACGAGACGCGATGTTTTTTGCCCAAGGGGTCCCTGACGTAGACGTCGTTCTTGTACGACTTGTTCAGGAACTGGAAGTTGAGATCCAACAGCGCCGCGTTCTGCGCCGCCTGGCTCATCATCTGCTGCCCCTGCGGATGCGTCGCCAGCGGCCGCGGCGCCGCCGCGGTCACATTACCCGCCAGCTGCGCTGCGCCCGACTGGGCCGGTGGCGCGGCGCCCGGGGCCGCCGGGGTGGTCCCGGGCATGGGTTGTTTTGCGGCCGTGGCGATTTTCAGCATCGTGCAGCAAGGCTTTTTCCCATCCAGCGAAACCTGCCTGGTATCGAAGTTGGCGTACACCGGCGAACCGACGCGCAGCTTGCTTCGCAGCGCGGGATCGGCCACCTGGAATTGAAACGTGCGCGTGCCTTTGGATTCCTTGGCGGTGATCAGTCCGTTCTTGGCGATCTCCATCACGCCGCAGCACGGGGTAGCCGCAGCCAGAGAATTCGAACCGATGCACAGAAGGCTCATCAGGACAGCGCTGGCTGATACTCGCAAGGCGGTTTTCATCGTTGTTCTCCTCCTCTGATTCCAGAGATTGATATCGGTCTGGTCATGCCGGAATGATTTATGCGGTTGATTCTGTCTGTCAATGACCGCCACCCATGGTTTCCCCTTTGTAGTTGTTGTTCTCGTTCGATTCGCGAATCTCCTCTAATTGGTCCGCCAGCACGCCGTAGTGGAAGGTTGAAGTGCCCAAGTGGTCTCCGCTTTCGTAAAAACTCACCGTTTGTTCA
>Ga0209705_10000927_pt1 | contig 15531 bp, 15 predicted proteins | sample PPLLaktember2015_5_FD_187262 | JGI IMG/M metagenome (GOLD analysis project Ga0209705, IMG submission 187262) | Freshwater sediment microbial communities from Prairie Pothole Lake near Jamestown, North Dakota, USA - PPLs Lake P8 Core (1) Depth... | ecosystem: Environmental > Aquatic > Freshwater... | reverse complement strand
CCCGGGCGAGTCGCGCAGGTCGGCCGGGTAGCGCAGGTTCACCGGGTAGCGCTCGCGTCCCTCGATGGTCTCGGTCACGTTCATGCCGCCGACTGCGAACTCGACCGTTTCCTGAATGTCCATGATGTTGAGTCCGAAGCGCGCCGCGCGGCCGCGGTCGATCTTTACGTCCACATAGCGCGCGCCGGTCAGGCGCTCGGCGTACACCGAGCTGGTGCCGCGGACGGCGTGCAGGACGGTTTCGATTTCGCGCCCGACCGTTTCGATGGTGGCGAGAGACGGTCCCATGACCTTGATGCCGACCGGCGTACGGATGCCGGTGGTGAGCATGTCGATGCGCGTCTTGATCGGCGGCACGATGACGTTTGATAACCCCGGAATCTTCAAGAGCTCGTACATTTCCTGGATGAGTTTTTCCGTGGTCATGCCGGGTCGCCATTCGGATTTCGGCTTGAGCTGGATGACGGTCTCGAACATGGACAGCGGCGCCGGATCGGTGGCCGACTCGGCACGCCCGGCCTTGCCGAACACGCTGTTCACCTCCGGCAGCGTTTTTAACAGCCGGTCGGTCTGTTGCAGGAGTTGCTGCGCCTTGCCGGTCGAAAGACCGGGCAGGGTGGTGGGCATGTACAGCAAGTCGCCCTCGTCCATGTCCGGCATGAACTCGGTGCCGACTTTCAGCACCGGAATCGCGCCGAGCGCGATCAGCACGAACGCGCCCGCCAGTACCTGCCGCGGCCGCGCCAGCACCCAGTCGAGCAGCGGGCGATAGGCGCGCATCAACCAGCGATTGAGCGGGTTGTCCTGCTCCGGGCGGATGTGGCCGCGGATGAGATAGCCCATGAGCACCGGTACCAGTGTCACCGACAGTCCGGCGGCCGCGGCCATGGCATAGGTCTTGGTGTAAGCGAGCGGCGTGAACAGACGGCCCTCTTGCGCCTGCAAGGCGAACACCGGCAGGAAGCTGACAGTGATAATCAGCAGCGAGAAGAATAACGGTGGCCCAACCTCTACACTGGCCTGGCGTACCAGTTCCCAGCGGTTCTGGTCCGTGACCTGTTCACGTTCGAAGTGCTTGTGCACGTTCTCGATCATGACAATGGCCGCATCCACCATTACACCAATGGCGATGGCGATGCCGCCGAGCGACATGATGTTAGCGTTGATGCCTTGCGCGTGCATGACGATGAAGGCGGCCAGGATGCCGATCGGCAGCATCACTATGGCAACCAGCGACGAACGCAGATGAAACAGGAATGCCAGGCACACGAGCGCGACGATCACGAATTCCTCGATGAGCGTGCCGGTGAGGTTGCGGATGGCGCGCTGGATGATTCCGGCGCGATCGTAGGTGGTAACGATCTCCACGCCTTCCGGCAGGCTCTTCTTGAGACTATCGAGCTTCTGCTTGACCGCCTTGATCGTGGCGAGCGCGTTCTCGCCATGGCGCATGACGATGATGCCGCCCGCGACCTCGCCCTCGCCATTCAGCTCGCTGATGCCGCGACGCATCTCGGGACCCAGGCGAATCTCCGCAATCTGGTCGAGGCGGATCGGCGCGCCTCCCGATGTAATCCCGAGCGGGATTGCGCGCAGATCCTTCAGGCCATGCACGTAGCCGCGTACGCGGATCATGTACTCGGCCTCGGCCAGCTCGATCACCGCGCCGCCCGATTCCTGGTTGCCTTTCTCCACGGCCATGCGCACGTCCGTCAGCGTCACCCGGTAGGCACGCAGTTTCGCCGGATCGACGACGATCTGGTATTGCTTGACCATGCCGCCGACCGCGGCGACTTCGGACACGCCCGGCACAGTGCGCAGTTCGTATTTCAGGAACCAATCCTGGATGGCGCGCAGCTGAGAAATATCGTGCTTGCCGCTGCGGTCCACCAGTGCGTATTCGTACACCCAGCCGACGCCAGTGGCGTCCGGACCGAGCGCTGTCTTGGCCGCGCGCGGCAGGCGCGGAATCACCTGTGAGAGGTATTCGAGCACGCGCGAGCGCGCCCAGTAGATGTCGGTGCCGTCCTTGAACAGGATGTACACAAAGGAGTCGCCGAACATGGAATAGCCGCGCACCGTGGTCGCGCCCGGCACCGACAGCATGGCGGTGGCGAGCGGATAAGTGACTTGATCCTCCACCACCTGCGGCGCCTGGCCGGGGTAGTTGGTCTTGATAATGACCTGCACGTCGGACAGATCGGGGATGGCGTCGAGCGGTGTGTGCGCCACCGCATAGATGCCCACGGCCACGAGCAGGCCGGTGATGATTACTACCAGGAATCGGTTGGCGATCGACCAGCGGATGAGTTTGGCAATCATGGTGTGCCCGGCTCCGTGGATTGCATGCGCGAGAAACTCGCACGCACGTTCGCCTCTGAGTCGATCAGAAACTGGCCCGAGGTCACGACCACGTCACCGGCCTTGATGCCTTGGCGAATCTCGATCCAGTCGCCCGATTCGGCGCCGGGCGTCACGTCCACCGGCTGGAATCGCCCCGCACCGATAGCAAGTACTACGGCGTTGCGTGTGCCGGTGCGTATCAGCGCCTCGCTCGGAATGGTGATGCCCCGGTTACTGCGTACCACCGTGTAGGTGCGTACGCCGAGACTCTGTATGATTTCCGGCCGCACGCTGACCGTCGTCGCACTTGCATCATCGGCCGCTCCCGGCGTCCTGCCTCCCGCGGCACTAGCACTTCCCTCGGCCGCTGTTCCCGACGCGGCCCTACCTCCTCCATCCCTGGAGTCGTGTGCGTCGGCATAAACAGGAACCAGCTCCATGTCCATGAACGGCGACTTGCCGGGCTTGTCGGATTTGTAGCCCGGAACCATCGGGTCGGTCCAGTACAGGATTTTGCGTTCCTGGTTTTCCGAACCGGCGATAGCCATGGGCGCCTCCTGCTTCGATGCCAGGAAATACCATGCCCCCACCGTCACGGCGCCGAGGGCGGCTGCGGCGACGATGCCGGCCACTACTGTTTGTTTCCGCTTCATGGCTATTCTCCGGTGAGATATAAAAGTTCTGCCTGGGTCTTGGCGAGGTCCACGCGCACGCGCGTGTATTCCAGGTCGGTATCGAGTAATTTCATTCGCGCGTCGCGGTATTCGGCTTGATCGCGCGCAAAGCCTGCGATGGTTGTTTGTGCCTCGCGGCGCATGGCCGGCAGCAATTGCTCATCGAAAATCTTCGCGCGCTCGGCGAGCGCTTCGTATTCAGCGCGCATGGATTGGTACATGGCTTCCAGCTCGCGGCGTTTGTCCTCGCTCTCGAAACGCGCGCCATTCTCCATGGCCTGCTTCTCGGCGAGGCGTCGGTCCTGGCGCTTGTCGCGGAATACTGGCAGGTCGAGCGTCACCATGGCGGTCGCCATGTTGGGCCGCTCCGTGCCGTCCGCCATCGGGCGGCGCTGTCCGTAGGAGAGATCGAGCATCCAGGCGGGCTTGTAGTCTTCGCGCGCCATGTCCACTTCGAGCCGCGCGCCCTCCAGCATCGCCTCGCTGGCGAGCCACTCGGGATGACGCGTGGCGTCGAACACCGTTGCCGGCGTCGGCAGCACTGGCAGCGCAGCCGGCAACGGTAACGTCGCGGCAGCGCCAATCCAGCGCCCGAGCTGCGCACGGGTGCGTGCAATCTGCGCCTTGAGCATTGGTTCGCGCTCATTGACGCGTGCAACGGCCTGGTGCGCGCGGATCAACACCTGCTGCATGTCTGCTACGGCGCGGGAGCGCCCCTCTGCGGCTTGCAGTTGTTTCTCTTGCAATCGGCGCAGTTCCTGCAAGCGCCGCAGGGATTCCTCCTGGAAATACAGTTCGAGCCAGGTCTGGCGGACCTGTTTAAGCAGGTTGCGGCGCTCAGCTTCGATTTTGGCTTCCTCGCGCGTCAGCTCCTTCTCCGCGCGCCGTCCCCGGAGCGCGAGCGTGTCGCCGGGCGGAAAGCTCTGGCGCAGGCCGATCATGGTCATGGTCATGTCTTCCTGGTCGAACTTCCAGGAGTCGGTCGGCACATTAAGCGCGCCGAGCACCAGTTGCGGGTCGGGAAGCCGGCTCGCATACACCGCACGTTCGGCCGCAGCATCCGCATTGGTGCGGTGGTGTGCGAGCCAGGGTGCATGATTCTGCGCCAGCGATTCAGCCTGTGTGAGTGTCAGCAACTCATCGTCGGCACGTGCGGCGACGGGCGTGAGCGTCTGGATAATGAGAATGATCCCGATCAGGGAGTACAACGGTAACGACAACATATGCCATCTCCTTCTTTGTCCGTGGAACCGCGACGAAAGAAAGCGACAGCTAGATCAGGAGCACCGCGTGTTGCAGGTTAAGCGGGGGAGAAAGTATGACCGTTGCGTAGCGGTCGGGGGTGTGTGGGGTGTGCAATACCGCAACCGACGGCAGGTCATGGAGCCGTACCGGTACTACCGAGAAATCCATAACCGGGGTGGTTGCCGCGAGCCGTTCCTCGCCGGAGCTCTGGCAGTCCACGGCAGTCAGTACATCGCAATCGCCGGCCGCGGACAGGCCCGGATGATCCATCGACGGGCAGTCGCCAGCCATGCCCGGCGGGCAATGGGGCGCAGCCATCACACACGGTGCGGTCGCCGCTAGCAGCCACAGGCCTCCCATCAACGCCAGCAATGTTTGCGCGGTGCGGAAACGGACTTTTCGGGTTAAGCCCAACATGTTTTAAATGATAGGCCAGTTCAGTGAAGTTGTATTGATCTGGATCAAGCGATATCAGGGTATGACCGTTTCCAAACGCGTCTTGCCCTGCCAAATTTAACTGGATCTGTGCGAGATCAGAAGGGAAGCTGCGCCTCCGGCTTGACGGCAAGCACGAGCGCGCGGAATTGGTCCTGAATGCGCGTCAGTGCAGCGGCGTTGTCGGCCTCGAAACGGAACACCAGTACCGGGGTGGTGTTGGAGGCACGCACCAGGCCGAAGCCATCGGCGAAGTCGGCGCGCAGCCCGTCGATGGTCGTGATGCGCGCGCCCGGCAAGTGCGCCTGTTTGAGGAGCTGTTCCATGAATTTGTAGTGCTCGCCCTCTGGGAATTTGAGGTTGAGTTCGGGCGTGTTGAGGGTATTGGGCAGGCTGGCGAAGATTTCTTGCGGACTGCGCGCGTCACGCGCCAGAATTTCCAGCAGGCGCGCGGCGGTGTACAGGCCGTCGTCAAAGCCGTACCAGCGCTCCTTGAAGAAGGTGTGGCCGCTCATCTCGCCAGCCAACAGCGCGCCGCTCTCCTTGAGCTTGGCCTTGATGAACGAATGTCCGGTCTTCCACATCGTGCCCTTGCCGCCGGCCGCGGTGATGGCCTCGGCCAGCGTGCGCGAGCACTTCACGTCGAAGATGATCTCGCCACCCGGGTGGCGCGACAGCACATCACGTGCGTACAGGATCATCTGCCGGTCTGCCCAGATGATGCTGCCGTCCGGTGACACCACGCCGAGCCGGTCGCCATCGCCGTCGAACGCGAGACCGGCATCGTAGCCGCCTTTCTTCACCTCGGCGATGAGATCGACGAGGTTTTCCGGTTTGCTCGGGTCGGGATGGTGATTGGGGAAGGTGCCGTCGATCTTGCAGTACAGCTCGGTAACGTCGCAGCCAAGCTGTTTGAGCAGTTGCGGTGCGAGTTCGCCGGCGACGCCATTGCCGCAGTCCACGGCGATACGCATCTTGCGCGCGAGTTTCACGTCGCTGGTGATGCGGTTGAGGTAGGCGTCGCGTACATCGGCGTGCGTGACCTTGCCGTTACCGGTGACGAGGTCGTTATCGAGCAGTCGCTGACGCAGTTTCTGGATGGCTTCGCCGGAGAGTGTCTCGCCGTCGATCACCATCTTGAGGCCGTTGTAGTCGGGCGGGTTGTGGCTGCCGGTGACCGCCACGCCGGTGTGGGAGCCGAGGTGGTGGGTAGCAAAATACACCACCGGCGTCGGCACCATGCCGATGTCGATGACCTCGCAACCGCTGCTGGCCAGACCGCGTGCCAGCGCCGCCACCAGTTCCGGACCTGACAGCCGGCCGTCGCGCCCGACCACGACCCGCGTTTGATTGCGCGCGCGTGCCGCGCTGCCGATTGCCTGGCCGATGCGTTCGACGATCGCGGGCGTGAGCGACTTGCCGACGATGCCGCGGATGTCATAGGCCTTGAAAATTTCGGGTGGGAGCGTGGCGGCGGGGGAGTTCAAGCTGTAATCCTCGGTATGTTCGGGTTGTGTGCAATTCTACTTGTCGCCGGGGATTTCGCGAAGTGTACGGCCGGTGGTTGGCACGAACCGCGTGAGGGCGTGATTACCGTGCTTTTTTGATTGCTGCCTGGTGACGACGGAAGAGCTGTTTCAGTTCTTTATGCCGGTATGGCCGAAGCCACCGGCGCCGCGCCGGCTTTCCTCGAATTCCTGCACGATTTCAAATTCGGCCTGCACCACCGGCACGAACACCATCTGCGCGATGCGGTCGCCGGGCTCGATGGTGAACGCGGCTTGTCCGCGGTTCCAGCAGGAGACGAACACCTGTCCCTGGTAGTCGGAGTCGATCAGGCCGACCAGGTTGCCGAGCACGATGCCGTGCTTGTGGCCGAGGCCGGAGCGCGGCAGCAGCATGGCCGCAAGTCCCGGGTCACCGATGTGGATGGCAATGCCGGTGGGAATGAGCTGGGTATCGCTTGGCTTGAGTATCAGCGGCTCGTTGAGGCAGGCGACCAGATCGAGACCAGCGGCGCCCGCGGTACCGTAGCGCGGCAGCGGGAATTTAGTGCCGATGCGCGTGTCGAGGATTTTGAGTTCGATTCTTGGCATGATATTTATCTGCGATGTGTTGAATGAGTGTGCGCGCCAGTTGCGCCTTGGGTGCGAGCGGGAGTTCCGTGGTGCCGTCGCGATCCACCAGCAGCAGGCGGTTTTCGTCTGCGCCAAAGCCACCCTCGGATCCGCCCACGAGGTTGGCGGCGATCAGATCTACGCCCTTGGCCGCAAGTTTGGCGCGCGCCGCTGCCTCCAGGTGTTCGGTCTCGGCGGCAAAGCCGACCGTGAACGGTGCCGGCTTGAGTGCGGCCACGCTGGCCAGGATATCCGGATTACGCACCAGTTCGATGGTCAAGCGTTCGGCGGATTTCTTGACCTTCTGTTCTGCCACACTTGCCGGCCGGTAATCGGCCACGGCGGCAACACCGATAAAAATGGCGGCGCTGTTGATGCGTTCGTGCACGGCGTCATGCATTTCCTGGGCGCTGGTAACGCGTACCGTGATGACGCGTGCCGGCGGCGTGAGCGTCACCGGGCCGGAGATGAGTGTGACCTGCGCACCGGCTTCGGCGGCAGACCCGGCTACGGCGTAGCCCATTTTGCCGGAGCTTTTGTTGGTCAGGCCGCGCACCGGATCGAGTGCCTCCCAGGTCGGGCCGGCGGTGATGAGCACGTTCAAGCCGTCGAGCGCACCGGTTTCAAAAAGGCCGGCCGTCAGAGCCGCGAGCTCGGTCGGCTCCAGCATGCGCCCGGGGCCGACATCGCCGCACGCCTGCGAGCCTTCGGCTGGGCCAAACACCTGTACGCCGCGCTGGCGCAATATCGCGACGTTCGCCTGGGTGGCAGGATTGCGCCACATCTGCTGGTTCATGGCGGGCGCGACGGCCAGCGGCGCGGCGCTTGCCAGACACAACGTGGTCAGCAGGTCGTCGCCGCGTCCCTGGGCGAGGCGCGCCAGAAAGTCGGCGCTGGCCGGTGCCACCAGAATGGCATCCGCCCAGCGTGCCAGCTCGATGTGTCCCATGGCTGATTCCGCCTGGGTGTCGAGCAGATTGCGGTGCACGGGGTGGCTGCTCACCGCCTGCAGCGTCAGCTCGGTAATGAACTCGCAGGCGGCATCGGTCATGACCACGCGCACCGCCGCGCCGGCCTCGCGCAGGCGGCGCACCAGGTCGGCGCTTTTGTAGGCGGCGATCCCGCCCGTGACCCCGAGCAGGATGCGTTTGTTGACGAGTGTGGCCATATGTTATTAACCTAAAAACGGCCTTTTGCCACAGATGAACGCAGATTATCGCCAATGAATCCTGTCATTGATGCACCGAAGCCGTTCACCCTTTTGGTGGGCCGGGCGAATACAGGCAGTGCATTGAATATCCATGTTTATCTGCGTTCATCTGCGGCAAACTGCTTTTACTAGAATTAAGTGTACTTGACCCGCCAAAGGCTTCCAAACAGGGGCCGGGGACGGCGCGAACCGCACGACACACAGGGAGGTGTAAAGCGATGCCTATTACCGACTGGCCGGAGGCCGAGCGGCCGCGCGAGAAGCTGCTGGCGCGCGGGCCGGAGGCGTTGTCCGACGCCGAACTGCTGGCGATTTTTCTGCGCACCGGCGTGGCCGGAAAAACCGCCGTGGATGTCGCGCGCGGGCTGTTGTTGCAGTTCGGCGGCCTGCGCCCCTTGCTCATGTCCGGACGTACTGCGTTGTGCGCCACGCCCGGGCTGGGGAATGCAAAATACGCACAACTCATGGCGGCGCTCGAAATCGGACGACGGCATCTCGGCGAAGCGCTGACGCGCGGTGCGGCGCTCGAAAGCTCACGCGACACCCTCGAGTACCTGAAGGCCTGCCTGCGTGACCAGACCCACGAGGTGTTTTGCGGACTGTTTCTGGACAACCGCCACCGTGTGATTGCGTTCGAGGAATTGTTCGCCGGCACGCTCAACGGCACGGCCGTCTACCCGCGCGAGGTGGTGAAGCACGCGCTCCGCCACAATGCCGCGGCGGTGATTTTCGCGCACAACCATCCCTCCGGCGTAGCAGAGCCGAGCCGCGCGGACGAAGTGCTCACGGCGCGGCTCAAGGAGGCGCTGGCGCTGGTCGATATCCGCGTGCTGGATCACGTGGTGGTCGGTGATGGCGACATGGTTTCGTTCAGCGAGCGCGGGTTGCTCTGAGTAGTCCAACTTCCGGGAGGCATCAGCAAGCAATCCATTCCAACAAGCCGACGGCATCAAGGTGGTCGTTTCTACCTCACGGGACGAAAGCCCCGCAGGACCATTCTAGGTCAGGTGCTGTCTGGTGGGGGGGGCGTGCACGATAATGAGCGCCTTGGCCATGGTTAGCTCGGCGATAGTGCCGGAACCTCTGTCGTTGCGGTCGCGCGCGACGCCGGCACGCGATCGACAAGCCGGCCCAGGCGGTAGATACGCAACTCGCCCGGCTCGAACGGCTGCCAGGCCTCAGTGGTGAGGGGTTCGGTAGCGATCCATGCCTCATCGATGTCTCCGTCTCCACGGCGTTCGCGGAAATGCAGACGGTCATGGCCGTAGGCGATGAGGTGGACCCCATCGGAAATCAGGAAATTGAATTTGCCGTGCACGGAGATCAATTCACTCAACGCGGCGAGCGCCGTGAGCCATGGCGCCACGCCGGCCGTGGGCGGCTCGTGGAAATGCCGCGAGATGTTTTCGAGCAAATGGCAGAAGGCATGTTCCGAGTCGGTCTCGCCGGCTGGTGTGCACGGCGGGTGTGAATCGCGATTCGCAAGCTCGATCGCTTCGGGCACTAGACCGTTGTGCGCAAATACCCACTCCCGGCCGCAGCACGTATGGAGGAACGGGTGCGTGTTGGCGAGCGTGTTGACGCGTGGCAGGCGCGCCTTGCGCACATGCCCTATCAGAATATCGGTATGTACCGAGGCAGCGACTTCTGCAAAATCATGACTGTACGCTGCCGGCAGCGGCTCCTTGTGGAGCATGAAACGGTCCCCGCGCAGGGACGCAATCCCCCAGCCGTCGGGGTTGTCGGCGGTCTCGCCGCCGCGGCGGCGGAACGCATGCAGTAGGCCCTGCGCGTTCGCGGGCCGGGAACTTGATATGCCGAGCAGCTCACACATGATCTGGACCTTCTTCAAAACCACCGGTACAGCCAGTACTTCTCGTACAGCACCTTGGCCAGGTGCAGCAACCGGCCCGGTGGCCGGAGCCGCATTTGGGGTGCTGGCTCGGCGTAAAAATTACCGTTGCCGTAACCGGCACGGCCGTCGCCGGTTTCGACAAAGCATGCGCCCTGGCCGGTGAACCGCGCACTGGCGCGTTCACCCCTGATTTCCGCGGCGATGTTGCGGGCCACGACTTGGGCTTGGCCATTGGTGAACACGCCGGCCTTGGGCAAGGGCTTGCCGATCGCCAGCGGGATGCCGGTGATATCGCCGATGGCATACACACCCGGAAAATTTGTGGCCAGGGTTGCGCGATCCACACTGACCCAGCCGCTTGGGCCGATGAGGCCGGCGTCTTTCACTACCTGCGGGGCGCGGTGTGGCGGCACGTACACCAGCAGATCGAATCCGGCGGTCGCGCCACTGGCGAAGTGGATCAGTCGCTTGTCGACATCAACTTTTGTCGCGGTGTGTTCCGGGTGATAACCAATGCCCTTGGACTCGACCATCTGTCGCATTTGCTTCGATACTTCAGGTCCGGCAGTCGCCATGGGCCCCGGTTCGGGCGTGTACACATCGACTGACACATCGGCGCGCACGCCGCGACGGCGACAATCGTCTTCGAGCAGCATCGCCGCCTCGTAGGGCGCGGCCGGGCATTTGAACGGCACGGCACTCACCAGCAAAACGATGCGGCCACGCTGGAATTTTGCGCGTGCAGCGCTCAAGGCCTGCGCACCCGCCAGGCTGTAGAGGTTGTGGCCGGCTTGTGCGAGGCCGGGAATGGACTCGGGCGCCAGCTCGGCGCCGAGAGCAATGACAAGATAGTCTGCCGTCAGCTCTTTGCCGCTGACTGTTACTGTGCACCGAGCGGGATCAATGCGCTCGACGCTGCCGCGTACGACCTCGATGCCGTGACGCGCGAGCCCGGCGATCGGCCGCCGGATCTGGGCCGGTGTGCGCCAGCCGAGCATCAGCCACAGCAGCGATGCCTGAAACAGGTGATCGGCCTCGCGCTCGACCAGCACCACGCGGTGTTCACGCGGGAGCAGGCGGCGCAAGCGGGTTGCGGCCACCACGCCGCCGATCCCGCCCCCCAGCACCATCACGACCTTGCTCATGGCATCTCCTCAGAACACCAGCACCTTGTCGGCCCACTGTGTCCATTCGCTGAGTTGCGCCATGGTGCCGCGCAACGCGCCGTCGATCAGGTCAGTGTCGGCAATGCCGCGTGCATCCATGCAGGTGCCGCAGACACCGATCGCGGCCTGCCGTCGGACCACCATTTCCAGCATCTGGCCGATGTTGTAGTAGCCCTGTGGAACCTTCTGGTTGCCCTTGGCGCAGGCGGCGGCGTCCCCGAGCAGGAAGACCTTCACCTCGTTGCCGGTCTCCGCGGTCTTGACCGTCTCGCGCGCCAGACGCAGACCGTTGTAGGAGCGTTCCGTGCCATACGGTGGATCGTTCAACACAAAGAGATATTTCATGACAAACCTCCTGACGGCTGGTCACAATTGGACTTCCTCCGAAGCACACTCAATGCGCCGGATTGAGCCGTGGGTGGGTTTCCTCACCCCAGATCTGCACGACCAACCCGGACAGCGCCATGGCAATGGCCACGAACCACAGACCCGATTCAAGCCGACCGGAGAGGTGCGCCACGAGCCCGAGCGCAAGCGCGCCGATGCCGTAGCCGAGATCGCGCCAGAAGCGGTAGATGCCGATTGCCGAGCCGCGCCAGTTGGGGTGCGCGATATCGGCGACCGCGGCGGACAGATTTGGATAGAGCAGCGCCATGCCAAAGCCGGTCACCGCGGCCGAGGTGATCCACCACCACACCGTCTCACCGGCCAGCATCATCGCGACGCCAGCGCCGCAGATCCACATGCCCCACACGATCGGCTTCTGACGACCGATGCGGTCGGACAGCCGCCCGGTGAAGAACTGCGAGCCGCCCCACACGAAACCATACACACCCACCACCCAGCCGATGTGGGCGAGGCTCAGGCCGCGCTCGTAGAGATACACCGGGTACACGACCCAGATCAGCGCATCGACGAATTTCTCGACCATACCCGCTTGGCTCAAGGCTGCCATGCGCTTGTCGCGCCACGACATGAGCGTAAATACTTCCCAGGTCGTCGGTTGCCCGGAAATATTCTGCGGAAAGCGCGGTGTCGGCCCCGTGCTCTTGCCGGCTGCGTGACGCGCGCCCTCGGCATGTGCCCAAGCGAGCGTCTCTTTCACCCACAGCGCGGTCAGCACTAGCGCCGTCACAATCACCGTGGCACCGAACACGAACAATCCCATGCGCGGCCCTAAAGCGGTCGCTAGATATCCGGTAATAATCCCCGCTACCGCCACCCCTACGTAACCAGAGAATTCGTTGAGCCCCATGGTCAGCCCGCGTTGGTCGGCGCGGGTGATGTCGAGCTTGGCGGTTTGGGTCATGGACCAGGTGAAGCCCTGGTTCATGCCGAGCAGCACCGTGGCCGCCACTATCCAGCTCCAGCTGGGCGCGTACAGAATCATGAACGGGATCGGTATGGCGGAGGCCCAGCCGAGCAGCAGCACGGTCTTGCGCCCAAGCCGTTCCGACAGCCGCCCGGCCACGAAGTTGAGCGTGCCTTTGACGAATCCGAATGCCACCACGAACGCCATGAGCAGCAGGAACGAGCCCTTGGGCACGCCGAACTCGCTCTCGGCCAGCGCCGGCACCACGGTGCGCATCATCCCGAGAGTCAAACCCACCAGGAACACCTGCACCAGCTGGTGCAGGAACTGCGCGAGGTTGTCGCGGATACCGTGGCGGTAACCGGCGAACGCTTCGTGGTGCGCGGCGTGCATGGTGATTCCCGTTTCGGTCACATCAGGCCGCGATATTGGCGGCTACCATACGATCCATCTCGGCCGGGCGCGGCGGAATCTCGCCAGTGAGCAGTTTCACAAACTCTTCTTTGTTCGTGACTTTCAGACCAATGTTGAAGCGCTTTTCGAAGCCGATGGTGGAGGACGGTTTGCCAGAAAGCCCGGCGCCACACACGCTGCCGGCCTGGTGGCCGGGAAAGATTTCGACTTCGTCCGGCAGCGACAGCAGTTTCGAGTGGATGCTGTCGAACAGCATGGCCGCCATCGCCTGCTCGCGCCCGGCCAGGTCCGGCCGCCCGATAGCGCCGACAAACAGCGTGTCGCCAGTGATCACGAACCACGGCTGCTCGCCGCGGCGTTTGTCGGTGACCAGCAGACAGACGCTGTCCAGGGTGTGGCCCGGTGTATGCAACACCCTGATGACGACATTTCCAGCCTCGATCGTGTCGTTGTCGTGCAGCGGATGGAACGGAAATTTCACGAATTCGGCATCGCTCTCGTGCAGGCAGTAATGCGCGCCGGCCAGCTGCGCGAGCTTGCGACCGCCGGAGTAATGATCGGCGTGCACGTGGGTGTCGATCACGTGCGTGATCGTGACCTTGGCCTCTTTGGCCTGGTCGATAAACCACTGCTCGTCGCCCGCGACCACATCCACCGCCACGGCCTTGCCGAGGGTGCCACAGCCGAAGAAGTACGAGAGGGTTGATTCCTTGGCCGACAATTGTTTGAAGAACATGTTTGCGTCTCCGTGTTGAGTGTTGGGTTATTTGCTCAGAGGTCGTTTGCCAACGGCAGGCCGCGCGCGCGCCACTCGGCCACGCCATCTTCCAGACGCACTGCTGTGATGCCTTTCTTCGCCAGCAGATCCACGGCCTCAATGGCCATCAGGCAGAACGGCCCGCGACAATAGGCCACCACCGGCTTGCCCTTGGGGATCTCGCCAAGGCGTGATTTCAGTTCGGCGAGCGGTATCGAGCGCGCGTGCGGCAGATGTGCGGTCTGATATTCAGCTTCCGGACGGACATCGATCACGATGACATCGCCGCGCTTGGCCTGCGCCAGCAGTTCCTTGCCGCCCACGGGGGCCAGTTCCTGCGGATGCGATACCATCTCCTTCATGGCAGCCTGCAGCTCCAGCAACCGCTCTTCCGCAAGCTGTCGCAACATCACCCACATATCCGCGACTCGCGCGTCCACCAACCGGTAAACCATGTTCTTGCCCTCGCGCCGCGCCTCGGCCAGCCGCGCCGACTTGAGCTCTTTCAAGTGGGCACTCGCGAGTTTCACGCTGATGTCGGTGGCCACGGCTAGCTGTTCGACGCTCTTCTCGCCCTGGCTCAGCACCTCGATGAGTTCGAGGCGCTTGGGGCTGGAGGCCGCCTTGCCGATGCGGGCCACCTGTTCATAGAGCAGGTTTTTGAGCTTTCTGTCGGTCATGTCTTTTATCAATCAAACAGTCGTTAGAATGATAGAAACACTATTGGGTAGCTGTGTCAAGACGACGGTGCCCGGAAGCAGGCCGCGTGTGCGGCTTCGGCTGATTCCTTCAGGCGTGCCCGGCCCCTGTCTTGCGCCTTAGAGTAGGACTGCCGGCAGCCAGGCACTTTAGCCTTGATCGCGGCCGGCCCTGCATGCCATCAATACCACCTCAAAATTGGTGGCACGGGACAGCAAAACAGCGGTTCGGGCTACCCTTGGCCGCTGTTATCTGATATAAAGTCGCGCTTTCCTGCCCGTCCTGGGCAGGGCAGTACGGAGATTAAGCGATGTCGAAGGTCTGCCAGGTTACGGGCAAGCGCCCCATGTCGGGAAACACGGTTTCCCACGCCAACAACAAGACCCGTCGGCGGTTCCTGCCGAACCTGCATGTTCGCCGCCTGTGGGTGGAGAGCGAGAAACGCTGGGTGCGTCTGCGTCTGTCCATTAGCGGTCTGCGCACCCTGGACAAGAAGGGTATCGATGTAGTGCTCGCCGAGATGCGCGAGCGCGGCGAGAAGGTCTGAGGAACTGAACCATGGCAAAAGCCATACGCGAAAAGATCAAGCTCGTGTCCACCGCGGACACCGGCCATTTCTATACCACCACCAAAAACCGTCGCACCATGCCGGACAAACTGGAGCTCAAGAAATTTGATCCGGTCGCCCGCAAGCATGTGATGTACAAGGAAGCGAAGATCAAGTAACCGATGTCCTGCGGTAACCAAAAAAGCCCGGCTCTGCCGGGCTTTTTTGGTTTATACGGGAAAAATCCCATCCGAGGTACAACCGGATGGGTAATGGTTTCCAGGAGGATTGGTCTGCACCTGCTAAATCATTCCGTTACTTGATGTGCTCCCCTCACCCTTGCCGGGTATTGGTTACTGCTGAATCATGTAACCTTGACTCTCGTCCGAACGATCCTGCAGATGTGGATGCGCGCCTGCCAGTCCACCTTTCTTGGTGTCTGGGGCGATGCAGCCGTCAGGATTGGCCGCGGGGGGATTCCATTCCCGGACTGGCAGAAGCGCATCCGGGGCACAGACTATTCGAAAGAGACTTACAGATGGCTTACAGGTTCATCCTGACATTACGCTGACGTCGGGCAGTATTAGTGGGCGAGTTCCAGTTCCCGGCGAAAGGCCTCAATACCAGGAGAGGGTGGTCGGCCAAGCGCAGCGAGTAAAGTCTCGCGACAACGCTGGTAAACCGAGAGCGCCTCGCTATGGTGCCCAAGTTCACGGTAGGCAAGCATTAAACGCTGGTAATGTTCCTCGCTGAGACT
>Ga0209705_10000925_pt1 | contig 15565 bp, 10 predicted proteins | sample PPLLaktember2015_5_FD_187262 | JGI IMG/M metagenome (GOLD analysis project Ga0209705, IMG submission 187262) | Freshwater sediment microbial communities from Prairie Pothole Lake near Jamestown, North Dakota, USA - PPLs Lake P8 Core (1) Depth... | ecosystem: Environmental > Aquatic > Freshwater... | reverse complement strand
CCGTCACTTGGAAGATCGAAGAAGTGTCCTGCCTGGTCGCGGGAGCAGAAGCCCATTACTTCGGCCCGGAAAGATCGTTCGACTCGGCACTGGCCGAGATAAAGGCCAACCTGGACCGATACGAAACCTACGACGAGGAATTCGGGATCCTCAGCGCTCCCGGTCCGTTTTACGAGGCGTCCGGGGACAAATACCTGGTCGATATCGCCGGCAAGGCCTTTCCTTTGAATTTCGATTGTGCCCGGGCCACCATGAAATTCGGCATCTATGCGGGCGGCGCCAAGATAGCCGAGGCCGTCGCCAGCGCCGACGATCTGGCCAAAAGGACCTTCCGGGTGTTCAACGCCAGGCAGAGCATATCGGCAAGCCAGGTTGCCGGGAAGCTGACCTACCAGGTGGAAGAGATCATCTGCACCGACAAGCAGGGCAAGCGGATCATCCACTATAAGAAATCCTGAGAAAGGCGCGCGGCTGGCTTGCCGGGAGACAAGTGGGGTTGATCTTGCTGAGGGAGGCCGAATATGAACGTTAAGATCGGGGACCTAAGGATGTCCGATTTCCCCGGTATTGATGAGGCTCAGTTCGGCGAATGGAAGGCCCTCAAGATCAAAAGGAACCGGGAACAGAGAATTGTCTTATATATTGGTATTGGAATATCGCTCATCTTGAGCGTCTTGAGCGTTCTGACTGCCAAGCCCTATTTCCTGTTGATATTCCTGGTTCTTTTGATCGATGACCTTTTCGTTTTTTACCGCAGAAGATACCGGCGCTTGCGCCAACTGGACGAGGAGCTCAAGATGTCCGAACGATTGCGGGCAAAGAAGAAAGGGAAATGGCGATTTCTATAGGCGTGGCGGTCTGCTCTGCAGGTGTGGCCGCTTGTCGTTCAGACCGCCGGTTTGGCATCCGGCATATCCTCGCCCGACCTCTTGGTGTATCTCCGGCCTTCCTCGAATAGGCTAAAATCCTCTTCCCTGTCCAGGCGCACCTTTTTCCTCTGTCCTTCGTCGGTCCGGAAGATCACAAGGTAGGCGTGCTTGGAGAGGGTCCAGGTCTTCTTGGCCTCGACGGTCCCCGACCATTCCTTGCGGCGATCCCTTCTTCTCCGAGACCAGGGTAAGAGAGCGAGCAAGTCACCCAGGATGTCAAGTATGAAATCGATCATTTCGAACCCTCCCTCTCATACGGCCCCTCATCAGACTCGGGGCAGGGCTGATTGCCTATACTTGTTCCCTGCCTTGATCGCCAGAATTGCGGCGATCAGGTTCGCCCCGACACACCCCAACATCAAGATGGCCTCTGAAGAAAATCCTTCATATTCCTGCAGATAGAAGACGGCCCCGCTAAACACCATGAAGTCATGAACAAGCACAAGGCCTGCGGCAAGATAGAGGAGTCCGGCGATAACTCCGCTGATGATCCTGCCGCCCCACCGGCTCAGAATGACACATGCCAATAAGACAACCGCCGCCGCCAACAGGAACTTGAAAAACGTCCTCGAAGAATCAGCGGCACCGTCCTTAACGGCCTCCGGCTGCATATCGAGCCGGGGCACGAACAATACGGCCCACAAGGCAGTCACGACGATGACGATCGCCGCTGCGATGTATACCGATCTTCGGCTGGGAATCGATTTGACCATGTCAGCCCCCCTCTCTCTCGCATTAGATGGGATGCGAAAACGATTGTGCTCAGATTGTACCCACCTGCGACATCGCTGACACTCCGCTTTTATAAAACAGGTTTGAAGGCACGCTTCATTGTGCCATCAGTCCGGCCAGCCGCTTCCTGGCATCCTCGACCTCGGGCAGGCCGGGATCGGCGTCCTTCCAGAGGCCGAGGAACTTCCCGTAGGATTCGCGGGCCGAAGCCTTATCGCCGTTCTGCTCGGCGATCCGTCCCAGCATGTAGAAGCTGCGAGCGTAGATGTCGCCATAAGAGAGCCGGCCGGTCGTGAGGGCCTTGATCTTCCCGTATTCCGCGCCGGCTTTATCGAAGTCGCCGGAGCCAAAGTAGGCCAGGGCCAGCCTTTCGAGGAAGAGCGCATGCTCATCGCCGGGGAAGCCGTACTCGTGGGGCAGCCGGCCGGCCGCCCTTTTCAGGAGCTCGATCGCCTGGCGCCAGTGCTTTTGCTCGAGCTCGACCGAACCCAGCAGGAGCTCCGGCCTCCTGGCTATGGCCGGATCCAGGGCTTCGCGAACAAGCTCAGACAGTTCATCGTTTATCTTACGGGCTTTTTCCGGCAAATTCATGGCGCAATAGTAAAGCCCCTCATCCTGCAGGGCCCGCCTCTGGAGAGACGGCTGGTCGGCCTCAACGGCATCCTTCCGGGCCCGGTCGCACTCCGCGAGGGCCTCCTGCCGGCGTCCCGCCCGATACAGGCAATAGGCCGAATAAAGTCGCATTTCGCCGGCCATCTGTTTCTCGCCCGCTTTCTCCAGGGCTTGGACGACCTGGACGGTCAAGGCCAGAGCCTCATTGAATTTACCCTGATAGAGGGCCAGGTTCGCCATCTCCCAGAAGTAATAGAGCCGGGTCGACGGGTCCTTGAGCTTTAGGAGCAGCTGGAACTCCTCGGCCGCACGGGCAAAATCGTCCTGATAAACGAAGATGTTGCCCCGGGACATGCGGGCCGGGGCCGATTCCGGGCTCAAGGCGATGGCCTTGTCGATCTCCTCAAGGGCTTCTCGGAACCGCCCCTGATAAAGATGGTAGTCGGCGAGGTCGAGCCGGAGCGAATCGCTTTCACCGAGCGTACGGATGCCGAGCTCGGCGACTTCCTTGGCCTTCGCGGGTTCGCCAAGGGCCTCATGGACCGTCGCCAAGTAGCTGTAGGGATAATAGGTTCTGGTGCTGTTCCGGATGGCCGCTTGCGAGAACTCGGCGGCCTTGTCCCAGATCTCATATTGAAGATATTGATAGGCAAGTTTGGTATTGGCGAAGTCGTCGTCGGGGTAGATCGCCAGGAGCTGGCCAAGGGCATCGATGGCCTTGGCCGCCGTCCGTTCGCTTCTCGAGAAATAATCCGCTTCAATGAGGAGGCGCTCTTTCTCGGAAACCCGATCGCTCAGCTCCAGGGCTTTCCGCAGCCACCTCTCCGCCTCACCGAACATATAGGAATTGTTATAGGACACGGCCATGGATCTGTAGGCCATGGCGAAGCCGGGGTCGATGGCTACGGCCTTCTTCATCAATTCGATGCTCTTCGCATGGTCTCTCTTGTGATGGTATTCCCGCCCCTCGACATAGAGCAGGAAAGCCTCGGGGGAGGTTGTCGTGATCTTGCCGAGCTCCACGTCGATGTCGCCCGCAATCTCGGCCTCGGTCAGCTTGAGGTCCTCCTTGACCTTCCGGGTCAGGGCGTCGATCATGGGATAGAAGCTCGCGATGCCCTCGCCGGCCACCCAGCCGGAGCCGACGGTCTCGCCCGAGCCGAACTTCTTGAGCGTGTAGCTGAGGCGGAAGGAATCGCCGGCCCTGGTCAGCTGGCCAAGAAGAATGTGATTGACTCTGCCCCGGACGGCGATCGCCTTGAGGGCCTTGGATGAATAGCTCTTGACGTCGAGCTGGCCGAGGTTATCGAGGATGTCGAAGAGCTCGTCGCTCGTCAGGACGTTGACGTGTTTCGACTGGGACAGGTCGGTGATGAGAAGCGTCGGCAGGGCCTTGCCCCAGTGGTCGAAGCCTGCGTCCCCCGTAACGTTCTCAAAGTACATGACGCCCAACGAGGGTTTGTCGAAGGGGGTCGGAGCGATGGAGGGCTTCTTCAGGATGACGGACCACAGTACGAGCGCCGCGGCCACGACCAGGACTCCCGCGATGACCGGCCCGGCGACCTTTTTGACGTCGAACGAGACCGTCACCTGTTTCGAGGTGTGGGGCCGGTGCTTCGGGACGACCCGCTCAGTCGTGGGCAGAGCCTGTTCGATCCTGCCCAGCTCGACGAGGAGGTCGTTAGCGCTCTGGAACCTCTTTTCCTTGTCCTTTTCGAGACAGCGCAGGATCAAACGGCCGAGGTCTGACCGGATGGCCGGGTTGAGCTCCAGCGGGTCCCGCGGCGGCTCGCTCTTGTGCTTGACCCCGATCGTGAACGGGGTGTCGCCCTCGAAGGGGACGCGCCCGGTCGTCATTTCGTAGAGGATGACGCCCAGGGAATAGATATCGGAGCGGGCATCGACCGGTTTCCCCTCGACTTGTTCGGGGCTCATATATTCGGGAGTCCCGATCATCACGCCGGCGCCGGTGATGCCCTTTTTCTCGAGGGAGCGAGCGATGCCGAAGTCCATGATCCGGACGTTGCCGCGGTCGTCCACCATGATATTTTGCGGCTTGAGGTCGCGGTGGACGATGCCGTGGGCGTGGGCTTCGGCCAGGCCCTCGGCGATCTGGCGGGCGATGGACACCGTCCGTCCGCTTGGCATCTGGCCGATCTGCCGGATGAGACGCTTGAGGTCCTCGCCCGGGACATATTCCATGGTGATGTAGGGGGCCCCTTCGGCCCGTCCGATGTCGAACATCCGGCAGACGTTCTTGTGGGCGACCTGGCGGGCCGACTTCAGCTCGTTCCGGAATCGCTCGACTGTCTCGGGATCCGCGGCCACCTCGGGCCGGATGAGCTTCAGGGCGACCTTTTCATTGAGCTCCGTGTCGTGGACCTTATAGACCCGGCCCATGCCGCCATGGCCCAACTCCTCGATCACCTGGTAGCGGCCAGCGAAGGTGGAGCCTGTCGTAAGCTCGCGGACAGGAGTTTGAAGTGTTTCCGTCATGACCGGAGGATGGCTCTGGGGCGGAGGCAGCTGGGTGCCACATCCGGCGCAGAATCTCGAAGTCTCAGGATTGTCGGAACGGCAGGACGGGCACCTGTTGGCCAAGCGAGCTCCCCTACTCTAACTTGGCCTCAGACTAACAGAGGGGTGGGCGGGAAGTCAAACGGTGGATTGCCCATGCCGTGGGGGGATCGATGGAGCCAGCGAGAGGGATCGAACCTCCGACCTGCTGATTACGAACCAACTGCTGGTCAGGTACGGCATTACAGGGCGGGAAATCGAGATCATTACCCTCGTCTGCCGGGGGAAGACAAACAGGGAAATCGCCGACGATCTCTGCATCTCTCCCCAAACCGTGAAGGATCACAATTACAATATTTTCCGGAAGACGGGGATCAAGAACCGAACCCAACTGGCGCGCCTGTTCATGCGATGATAGCGTGCCTAAGAGGATTCGAACCTCCGACCTGCTGATCACGTCGTCAGACGCTCACGATCCGCGAATTTAAGAATGCAGGTCGCTCGGCCGATAGATTCGCATCTAACGGTTCATTGTCTACTTATGATGTTTAACCCAGTTCGCAGCCACTTCTTTCGATTCGTGTATGGGATAGATGGTCATCGTCAACTCTGGTGTGTAGAAGTTCGTATAATTCGTGAGCACACTGGGGTCATCAGCCTCGAAAATAGTGAAACCCTTGGCTTGTCCTCCGATGTGGCAGGGCCCGTACAGTGTCTTCAAGCCAACTTCCTCTCTCTTGCTGAATTTCTGGATGACCTTGCCCGCGTCTTCAGGCTTCATTTCCCAGAAAGAAATGAACTTCATGATTCACCCTCCTCCATCTTGAAGATTTCGAACCCCCATGATCGCAACGCGGTCGGGGAACACCTCAGTTTCATAGAACCCCCATTTCGGGCCGCCGCCTTACGCGGCAGAACCGATCACCCGCGACGACTCAATGGAGCGGTCGTCCCGGCACTCCGGTGTCGATCTTCACCAGGCCAGGACCTTGCCATGATGGAATTTGCGGTACCATCACTTTCCCCATGCCCAGATTGGTCACGAAGACGTTCGTCCGCTCACCGTTACCCGTGCCGAAGAAAAGACTGGCCGGAAAGTCAAACGGGGCATACAGAGGCAAAGTATTTAAAAGACGAAATGCCGCCACCGTTTCCTGCGATTTGTCCAAGAGGTTGATACGAACGACCGCAGCCCGGGTCACCACGGCCACATTGAGGTTCCCGTGGACGTCGAGGGCGATGCCGTCACCCGCCACTGGGAGCGGAGCTCCTGCCAACGGCGATTCCGGCACTTCAAGGAGCGTCGTCCAGACCTCGGGTAGCCCAAGACTGCCGTCCGGCAACACCGGGATCCGCACGACCGTGCCCTTCTCCGAGTTTGTTACATAGAGGTCGCCATGGTAGTAAGCAATGCCATTGGCTCCCATCGGAGTGGGTTGTTTCAATACGCCGGTTCCCGTGAGGAGCGGATCTCGCAGGCACAGTTCCGCCTGTCCCCCGCGCGGGATACGCCAGAGGCCCCCCATTCCCCAGACAGGAGGCGGGCCCATCGATACGATCGATACAGATTCGGTGATATACAGGGTGCCCACATCATCGAAGGCGAGGCCGTTCGCGAAGAAGATCTGATCGCTCCCCGGCAGGAGTTCTTTCTGCCCTTTTCGATCTACCCGCCAGACTCCCCTCGCAGACCCGGCCGCCATGGCAACATAGAGGTCTCCGTTGGCGGAGACCATGAGGCCTCCGATCGTCCCCTGGCCCATATCGGCGTAGGGGCCGGGCAACCTCTCTCCGTCAGGCGTGAACTTCCAGACCTTCATATACTCGAGGCCCCCAACCATTTCACCAGCGTTGACGTAGATGTTGCCGACCTTATCGACCGCGACGCCCCTGGGGATGAGACCCGGCATCGGGATGAAGGCCGGGAACATGCCAGCTTCGGCGGCCGAGCCCGTTCCGCCGGACGCGCCAGTCTGCGTGACCAGTACGAAAACCGCCGCGGCCGCCAAGGCCGTCATGATGACTTTCTTCCTCTTGATAAACATAACCTCCTCCTTTATTTGTTTGAAAGAATAACTATGGTCGTGCAATTCTCCCCTTTTGAATTCGCCTCCTGACAGGAGGAAGGCACTCAAGCTTCTTTTGAAGACGGAAAGTTATCCCCCCGGCGGAGTCCTCTAAAAAACTCCACCCCTTCGCTGATTACATAGATAGGTTCTGCCCTGTTGTTTGTCAAGGCATAGTAGAAAAGAGTCTAATACACCTGGACCCTATCATAAGACTCAAAGGCCAGTTCGGATTCTTAAAGGGCGGTCTCGGAAGAGAGCAGCCTCCAGCCGGCGGAACAGGGCTGGGCAGAACTCCGCCCTAAATAACAGATTTTATTAGGGAATATGAGTGGAGCCAGCGAGAGGGATCGAACCTCCGACCTGCTGATTACGAACCAGCTGGCCAACCTTTTCATTTTGCTGATAATAATCACATTAGATAGGCCGTAAAATCGATTGTGCTCAGAATGTGCTCACCTGCGGCTCAACAGCAGCAGGGATTGAATAGCCTACCTGAGAGGGTTCGAACCTCAGGCTTTTTATGGGTTGGATCCACCGGCTTGATCGGCGGCCTGTCGACCTTATTCCCAACGAGGAGCTCGGCTATGCCTCCGAAACATGAAACGATGCTTTCATTTGAGGAGTATTATCATGAGAAAAGAAAGCCTGATGATATGGGGAGGCTAGCCGTGAGCGCGAATAAGTTTCAAGGCGGCATCGTCTGCTTATGGCTCTTAATCTTTTCAATTCCATCTCCGGCTCGTTCTCAGGCCAAATGGAAAGGGACGGTCGTCAAAGAAGGCGACCTGACCGTCTTCCAAAACCCCAAGGAGCCCCTCTACAAGATCCCCATCTTTGAGCTCACAGAGGAGCTGTCCCTCGGCGGCCCGGATGTCCAGGGCGATTACGCCTTCGACCGGATCAGGGACATCGTCGTCGACGATTCCGGCTCGATCTACGTCCTCGATCCACGGGATTCCCACGTCAAGGTCTTCGATCCGTCCGGGACGTACGTCCGGACAATCGGCAGGCTGGGCCAGGGGCCGGGCGAATTCGAGGGGCCTATGACCTTGTCCCTCAACCGGGCCGCGGACGAACTCGCTGTCCACCAGCCGTACCGGATGACATTCTTCAAGCCCGATGGCACGTTCCTCCGTGACGTGTCTTACAAGGGAGCGTCGACGGTGCTCGGCCGGGTCGACTCCCGGGGCCATATCTACATCACCGAGCTCGTCATGGGCGACCAGGACGGCCCTCGATTCGTCACAAAGAAGTTCGGTCCCGACGGATCTTTCTTGGCCGAACTGAGCGGCTCACCGGCTCCGATTTCGCCCAAGGGCGCGACCAGAATCAAGGTCCACACTCTCATGCCGGCCAGCTATTTCCATTTCGATCAAGCCGACAACGTCGTCTATGGATATCCTCAAACCTATGACCTCATGCTCTTCCGTGCTTCCGATGCCAAGCCGTTCAAGAAGATCACCCTGAGCTACGACCCCGTCGAAGTGGCCTCGGAGGAAAAGAAGGAACTGGAAAAGGAGATCCCGCCCGGTTCCGGGATCGAGTTCGATTTCCCGAAATACCATCCGGCCTATTCCCGCTTCTTCCTAAGCGACCTCGGCCATCTTTTCGTCCAGACCTATGAAAAAGCCGACGGCGGGAGGTTCATCCACGATATCTTCGACGCGGAGGGTCGGTTCATCGGCCGCATGCCGCTCAAGCCCTCCGGCGTTGGGATCCTCAAGGGCAAGTACTACGCCCTGGAAGAGGATGAAGACGGCTATCAGTATGTCAAGCGCTATGCCGTGACCTGGAAGGTCAGGTAGAGGGGGGAGAGTCCGACCGCCCGTTACCGCCTTAGCCTTCTTTTCCTGATCGGATCGGCGAGGGCTTGGCTAACACGCTAATATGCAATGCTGTTCGGGTGAAAATTGCTGGAGCCAGCGAGAGGGATCTAACCTCTGAAGGGAACGGTCAACAGCGCCCGCTACGAAAGGGTCGACTGCGGGTCCTAGCCGAAAGGACCTGCCCGCCGGATCGGTCTTCCATTTTACCGGTAAGCGATCGCTTTGGGGCCGGTAATCTTCTTGACCTGAACCGCGGATCTTGGGCTATTCTTGGAGAGCAGATTAGGCTTCAAGCAGAGCTTTCATCTTGTCCCAGTAATGCTCTTTCCAACCCTCTTTGATCGGCTCGACCTGGTCGTCCGGGACGCCGGACTGGATGAGCGTCAACCGCGTACCGCCCTTCACCTTGGCCAGAGCGAAGGTCGCCTTGGAATAGTGCCCCTTGGGCCAGTCCGACCCGCGCCAGGATTGGACGATCTTCCGGTTCGGGACGATCTCTAGGTTCAGTCCGTCAATATAGCCGTCGTAGGCCATGATGCGCCCCCCGATCTTGCGGCTGATCCGGGCCTTGGCGCCTGTGAATTTCGCATGACGGCGAGAATCCATCAGCATCTCGAAGATTACGATGGGCGGCGCTTTAAACGTGACTGTTTGACGCGGCGTTTTCATCTCATGCCACCTCCGGATCCTTCAACGCCCCGCGGACTAGCCGGGCGTAATCCCGCGGCAATCGCGTATCGGCATGGATGAAGCTGAGGATATCCCCGGCGGCTTCCGCCGCGCAGGATTCGAGTTGGCCGCCGCGGCCTGGCCGACAGCTTCGTCCACGCCCTCGTTCAGGTTGCGCGCCGCCTCGATCTGGCTCACGCGGATCACCGTGTTCAACGTGAGGAAACGCCCGCCCTTCACGGTCAGACGGCTCACTGAGGACGGTTCGGACTCTATGACCCTATAGGTCTTTCCGGGCAGTGCGGTAAATGAAATCTCAGATAGCGCGTCGGCTGGGTTGACGGATTTTATCATTGCCCCGTCGCACTGAACCTGGATCTCCGCACTAATTTTGCCTGGAAAAACAACCTTGAATTCCCGCTGGAAAGCAGATTTCAGCTCTACTGAAGTGTCGGTGGGAAAGGCCACCTCCAGTTTCCCGAGTTTCATTTTCCGGCCCTTGGCATGGGGCGGGACCACAATCGTCCGGTAGTCCTCCTGAACGCCGTAATGAGTATTCACAAGCATGCTCCAGATGGCGACTCCCCAGCAGTAATCCTTGACCCCCAAACCGCGACCTTCAACACCGTTGTAACGTTCGTGGGCATGTCCGTCATGCTTCCTCACCAACTCCAGCATCTTGTCAGTCATCTCCCTGGCAAGGTCGTAGTAGCCATAGCGAACCAGGCCGAGCGCTATCAAATAGTTCGTGGGGGGCCACACGTCACCGCGCCAAAATCCATCCGGGCGGAAGGTTGGTTCGTTCATCGCTGAAGTGGTTACCGGATATTTGCTCCAAAACAGCGACGGATCGGTTAACTGTCTGACCAGTTCCCCGGCTTGTTCCGCACTTGCCATGCCGGCCGTCAGAGCAAGAAACCCCTGCAGCGTTCGCACGCGGATTGGTTTGTCCGTATCCCGGTCCAGGCTGTAGAAGAACTTCGTTTCCGGGTCCCACATCTTTGTGCGGATCGCCTCGGTTCGATTGGCGAGATTCCGTTCGTACTTGTTCATCATTTCGATGCGTCCGGTTTGTTGGCACATCTCGATCATCGCCCTTTCGGACATGGCCAGGAAACAAGTCTCATCGACGCCTTCAATGTTCCCATACCATGCACCGCCTGTGCCGCGTGTGGGATGCTCTGTCAAACGCAGGCCATCGAGCGTCGGGGTGAAATCGAACGTTTCAAAGCGGGCCGTTTGGACGATATCGGCGATCGAACATTTCTTGTAGGCACCATATTCGATCAAGCCATCAGAATCCACATCCCGCTCAGTGGCATACCAGGTTAGGAATGCGTCCAAATATGGCAGGCAGAGATCGAGTAATGCCCGGTCATGGGTCTGGTTGTAAACCATCAGACAACCCCATGCCAGAATCGGGATTTGGGAGAACCCATCCTGCGGCAGATCCGGCTTGGTGGTACAGGGCACCATGCCATAGCGGTATGTCCCTTTGGGCGCTTCCGGATTGTTGTCGATCACATTCCAATAATTCCGAAAGACATCGCAGGCCAAGGGATCATCATCCAACGGCGCCCACGCATTGAGAACAAACATGGTATCCCACTGCAACTGGCACTTGGCGTAGGACGTGTCACCTGCTCCGGAAATCGAGAAAAACCGGTACGGCAGGCCAGGAAGTGCCGGTTCCCACAATTTATCAAACGTGCAATCGATATATAAATCATGCGCCAGCTTGGTCAATTCCGGGTTTTCCGTAGATACTTGTTTGGGCAGGTTCTCCTTGGCGTGCCGAATGGTCTTTTCAGCAAGCGTGTAAGTCCTTGTTCTCCCTTCTTCTCTCGGCGCGGTTTCCGCCCTGGCGGGCAAGATCGCAGCAAACGCCAACCATACCGCGGCTGCGGGCAAGCAGCCGGATGGAAGGAGTTTCAAGTTCCGGCAAATTCTCGATAGGTTTAGGAAATTCATTTTTTCACCTGGCACGGAATCGCCCGCTTCGGGCTCAGGATCGACCCACTTCGTCTTCGCCGCCGCGTCCATGGCCGGGCCCATTCTATCGGCGCCCCCCTCCCCTGTCAAACGCGATACGCCGAGGAAGGAAGTCAACCCGTGATAGCCTATGCATTGGGGTAAGAACCGTTGGAGCCAGCAAGAGGGATCGAACCTCCGACCTTCTGATTACGAATCATGCCCGTTGCGGCGTTAAAAGCAAATTCTTGGTATCGTTGATCAGCCCGTCTTGAAAGCGCGTCAGCTCCGGGCCCGGCGCAGCACTAACTCCTTCGCCTCATAAGGGATTGGGTAGGCGGTGATCCAGGCCTCGGGCTTGAGATCGAGCAGGTCTTTATTGAATCCGAAGACGCTCACTTCGATCTTCCGACGGACCATGTCCGGGGTCACCGGAGCATAGAACGTGTAGTTGGCTTCTTTGGCCTCGACCCGGAATTCCCAGACGTTGGTCGGAAAGGACGGGCTCCGGTCCGTGACGCCGGCGGGCCGACCGTCGATCCGAAGGGCGGCAACGGCTCCCTCCCGCCCGTGCCGCCCAGCCACGGGGATGGCGAGATAGCTGCCCCGAGCGGCCTCCTCAAGAATGACCGTCCCCGTCCAGGCCCTGGCCGCCGGAGTCTTCTCATACAATCCGAAAAGGTTGGAAGCCCGCCAGCCTGTCCGGTCGACCGGCGTGCCGCCCCGGGACGCCTCGATTTCGAGGATTTTCTCCGGCGCCCGGGACAGGCGCACATAGCGGAATTCAGCCTTCCCGGCCAGGGCGATTTTCAATCCGTCCCGGGAGGCGGTCAAGCCGGCCGGCGACCAGATCCTCAAGTCCACGGACGCCTGCGCCGCCAGCTCACCGCCGGCGAGAAAGTCCGTGACGGCCTGCGCGTCCTTGAGGCGGATGATCAGCTCATCGACCTCCGTGGACCGGCCAAAATCGACCCGCAGGGCTCCGACCGGGAAGTTCCGTAGCCGGTGGTTGACGTTGAAAGCGGTGGCCGGACTGCCGTCGAACAAAAAGCGATCCCAGACTCCGCGTTGGATGAAAGACGGCTGATGAAGAAACGCATCGCGGGCGTCCCGGACTTGAGAAACGGCCGTCGGACCGGAACGTTCAAGCGACCGGACCTCAAGGGCGTTGTTGTCCGCGGCGAAGCAAGTGGCCTCGTACAGGGCTTCGGCGTCTCCGGGAACGGGGGCCGGCTGAAGGTCGGCGAGCTTCCGATGCCAGGGACGTACGGCGGATGTTCCGGCGAACGGGATCTCGACGGTTCGACCGGCGACCAGTTCGGGAACGTCCCGGCCGTCGAGCCGGGCTCCGCTCCACGCGTCGCGGCCGGCCGGCAGGGAGACAGAAGCCCGGCTTCCCGGCAAACCCAGGAGCTTTATCCGGACATCCCTCCCCGGCACGTCCTGGACGATTTCGTAATCGCAGCCGGCCAGGATTGTCTCCTGAAGAGGCGACGTCGTGGCCAGGATCAGGCAGGTCCGGAAGGGAAGGACTTCGACGATGGCGGTCCCACCCCGGGCAAAGCGCCCGATATGCCGTTCGATGGGATGGAATTGAACGACATGGACCCCGCCGCCTTTCGTCAGGCCGATCGACTCATCCAGCCGGATTTCGTAGCGGACGGGATTCCAAGTCAGGTTGCTGAGGGTCAGAAGCCGGGTCGTTTCGTCCCCTCGGGAGACGGCGTTGGGACCAAAGACTTTTTCCGGGAGAACCATCCCCTTCACCAGGATGTCCCGGTATCTGCGGTGAAGGTTGAACAGACGGGCCAGGCGGGGGTATTCGTCGTCGCGTAGAAACCAGGGATTGCCGTAGAGCTCGGGAGCCAGGAGCAGGGAGCGGTTGAAGGCCTGCAACACAAGGTCGTCCTCCCAGTAATCCAGACATGAGGAGAGGCACACGCCGCAGTCCTCGACCAAGCGCTTCAGATCCGGCACGAGTCCCCGGGAGATCGCCCCCACGCGGTGGTGGGTGGCCGTCTGAGTGTTCGTCATGTGGACGTCGATATACGTTTCATCTCCGTTCCAAAGCGTCGTTGTCACATACGGCGCCGCTTTTCCGAAATCGACCCTGTGGTTCTGGACAATGAGATCGGGGACGTACTCGCGGCATGCCGTCAGGGCCTTGATGACGCTGTCCTGCTTCTCGGGCCGCAGATTCGTCAGCATGAGGTCCATCTTGAAGACCCGGAAATTGTAATCCCGACAGAGGGAGATGAGCATCTCGGTCCGGTCCCGCTCCTCTTCGGGCGTGTCTCCGTACCCGTCCGGCCCAAGCCAGACGCCGAGCCGGATGCCTAGAGATGCGGCCTTCTTCTGGACGGGCCCGAAACCGTCCGGATAATTTTTAAGGAATTTCTCGGACTTCAGGTTGAAATATCCGGCGCCGTCGAGAATGTCCGCGTCGAAGGCGTAGGTGTCCAGGCGCATACCGTACTCTTCCTTCAGCCACTTGAAGAACTCCAGATTGATCATGGTCTGGGCCTGGGGAGGGCCGCCGCCTACGTTGTTTAGCCAGGTGAAGTAGTGAGCGATCGAAGGCGTGCTTTCGTCGGCGCCCGGAAAGACCTTCTCCTGGGCCGGGGCGGATTGGGTCCGCCCCGACACGAACACCAGCGACGCGGCCAATATTATGATCGCGGGGAAAAAGGCTTTCTTCGACATGCGGAATTCCTTGTATTCAGGCGCCGGACGCCGACCGACTTTCGGCGTCCCTTCTATATCTCAAACTTCGCTCAGCTGTCAAAACGCGGGCCGCGGTGCGACCGGGCCGGGCCCAAGGAAAGAATTGTGTCGGACGGGGAAGACGTCCTAGAATAGCCGAGAGCGGCGAGATCCGGTTGTCCGGATTGCTCGCTCGACAGGAGGAGGTGATATGAAAAAAGCGCTTCTCTTCGCCTTCCTGGTCCTGACCAGCGGGCTTCTCGCCTTCGGCCAGAAGATCTATTGGGGAGACTCCGTTCCTACGAAGTGGAACGGAAGGTGGCCGTCCGAGCTGCGGATTGTACCCGAGAAGACCGATTATGTTCGGACGACGTCGTCCCTCGAGCTCCTTGAGTTCATCGATAAGCTCAAGTGGAAGAGCGATAAAATCCACGTCTTCAACATGTACACGAGTCCGCTCGGCCGCGTCTGCCCGGTTCTCGTCCTGGCCTCCCCGCGCGTTACCTCGCCCGAGCAGGCCGCGAAATCCGGGAAGACCGTGGTCTACCTCGAGGGGAATATCCACCCCTACGAATCCGAGGCGAAAGAGGCGCTCCTCCTGCTGACCCGCGAGATCCTGCTCGGCCGGATGACCCATCTCCTCGAGAATCTGATCATCGTCGTCTGCCCCAGCTTCTGCATGGATGGGAACGATACATGGAGCCTCAATGACGGAACGCCCCATATCCAGAGCGGCGGGCAGAACGCCCTGGGTTTCAACCTCAATCGCGACGCGATCAAGCTCGAAACGCTGGAAGTCAACGCCCTCTACCGGACCGTCTTCAACCGCTGGGATCCGGTCCTGATCTATGACGGCCATGCCATGGAGCGCGTCCAGCACGGCTACGCCATCGGCTATTGCACGTCCTCCGTCCCGGCGGCCCATCCGGGTCCCCGGACTTATGTCTGGGACAAGCTCTTCCCGGAGCTCCGTGACGAGACGCGCAAGAACTTCGGACTCGAGACGTTCACCCACTGCGGTCTCGACGACCGCTGGCCGCCGACGGTCTGGAGCCATGATGGAGCGGTCTGGTCGACTGAGGCGAAGTTCGTCGCCGCCGCTTACGGCCTCCGGAACCGGATGTCCGTTCTGGCCGAGACGCCGATCCATCTGTCGTTCCAGCGCAAGATCTACGCCCAATACGCGCTCATCGCCGGGATCCTCGAATTCGCCAAGCGCCACGGCCGGGAGATGCAGGAGATATGCCGGACGGCAGATCGCGAAGTCGTGGAGGCCGTCCGGGCCAAGGCCGAAACAGGCGAGCTCAAGAATTTCACGGCCGGCCGCTACGAATCCCGCGGCACCGTCGATGTCCTGGCCTACCGGGAGAGAAACGAGCCCGACTATATCCCGGGGACGAGCGTCCGCGCCCGCATCCCGTCCTCCCTGCTCGGACCGCCCGAGCTCGTCCGGGGCCTCAAGGACCTGACGAAGCCGGTCGGCACGGCCGAGGCGGCGGTCCCGCGCGGCTATTTGATTCCGGCCGAGCTGAATGCG
>Ga0209705_10000924_pt1 | contig 15572 bp, 11 predicted proteins | sample PPLLaktember2015_5_FD_187262 | JGI IMG/M metagenome (GOLD analysis project Ga0209705, IMG submission 187262) | Freshwater sediment microbial communities from Prairie Pothole Lake near Jamestown, North Dakota, USA - PPLs Lake P8 Core (1) Depth... | ecosystem: Environmental > Aquatic > Freshwater... | reverse complement strand
TTGTCGAGGTTCAGCACCGGGGTGCCCACGTCGCGCAACCACCTGTGCACGAAGTTCGCACCGATGAAGCCGGCCCCGCCGGTGATGATGATCGTTTCGTTCATGATAGGTCGCAGAGGTTCCTAGGGGATCCGCTCGGCCCGCAACAGGGTTCGCAACCCCTCCTGCAGACCGACTGGGCGCAGATCGCCGATCACTTCGCGCAAGCGAGCGGTGCTCGTCGCCGAGTGGCGGATATCTCCAGGCCGGGCACGCTCATGGCGGATCTCCAGCCGCCGACCGCTTGCGTCTCCGAGCAAGCGTGCTACTTCGAGCAGGCTCGCGCTGCGCCCCGTGCCCACGTTGCACACCCCGGTCGCCGGTGCGGCAAGGGCAAGCACATTCGCTCTCGCCACATCCTCGACAAACACGAAATCGCGCGTCTGCTCGCCATCGCCGAATACGCGTAGGGGCCGGCTGGCGCGCATGCAGTCCAGAAACTTGCTGATCACCCCGGCATACGGCGATGCAGGATCCTGGCGCGGCCCATAGACATTGAAGTAGCGCAGCCCCAGGCAATGCATCCCGTACAAGTCGGAGAACAGCGCTGCATACTGGTCGTCGATCGATTTCTCCAGCCCATATGGCGACTGCGGCCGTGCCGGCGCCGACTCGTCCAGCGGCACTTGATCCGGCGCGCCGTACACCGCGGCGCTCGAGGCATACACGAGCCGGCCGATTCCCGCACGCCGTGCCGCATCGAGCACGACCAGAAACCCGCCGACATTCACCGCCCCGGAGGTGACCGGATCCTCGACCGACTTTACCACCGATACTTGCGCAGCCAGATGAAGAACTCTCGTCACGCCACGCATCGCACGGTCGACCACAACCGGGTCACGGACATCGCCATCGACGACTTCGAGCATTACGCTCGCGGGCAGGTTCTCGCGCCGGCCAGTGGAGAAGTTGTCCAGCACACGCACGCGCCCACCCCCGGCGATCAGTGCCTCGACCGTGTGCGACCCGATGAATCCAGCCCCGCCGGTCACCAAAACCATGGCTGCCAACTCTCAGTCTGCATTCTTCTGTGCTTCGATAGGGTTTTCTAGAACGGATTCCGCGGGTCTGACTTGAGTGTTGCACTGTCGTTCGCGCCAATCCTGTCGGGCGCAAGCTCCGGAGAAAACCCGGACCACCCGACCAGTTCGGGATCGCCGCGTCCTCAGGGATGAGGGTTCTGCCGCGAGCCGTCTTTCGGGCCAGCGGGCCAGGGGGACACGACGTCAGGCTGCACTGACCGTCTCAGCCGCATTCTCGATGTACCACCGGTACGCCTTCCTGAACCCTTCTTCCAGCGGCGTCTTCGCCTTCCAGCCCAACGCGGCCAAGCGGCTGACGTCCATCACTTTGCGCGGCGTGCCGTCCGGCTTGGACCGGTCGTAGACGATCTCGCCGTGATAGTCGGCGATCCTGGCAATCAGTTCGGCCAACTCGCGAATCGTGATGTCCGCACCGGTGCCGACATTGACGTGCGACTCGCCGGAGTAGCCCTTCATCAGGAACACCAACGCATCCGCCAGATCGTCCACGAACAGGAATTCCCTGCGCGGGGTGCCCGTACCCCACAGCTCGATATGCGGCACACCCGTGGTCTTGGCGCGATGCACCTTGATCTGGAGCGCAGCCGCAACGTGTCCCTGCTTCAGGTCGTAGTTGTCGCCCGGCCCGTACAGGTTGGTCGGCATGGCTGAGATGAAATTGCAGCCGTACTGCCTGCGGTAGGCTTGGCACAGTTTGATACCTGCGATCTTGGCAATCGCGTACCATTCGTTGGTCGACTCCAGCGGCCCGGTGAGAAGTTGGTCCTCCGACATCGGCTGCTGCGCCAGCCGCGGATAGATGCACGACGACCCGAGGAACAGCAGCTTCTCCACGTTCGTCTTCCAGGCGGCATGGATGATGTTCGTCTCGATGGCGAGATTGTCATAGAGGAACTCAGCTGGCCGCGTAGCATTGGCCATGATCCCTCCCACCGTGGCGGCCGCCAGGAACACCGCCTGCGGCTTCTTCGCCGCCATCCAGGCCTCCACATCCGCCTGCCGGCGCAAGTCAACCTCGGCGCGCGCGACGGTCAGAATCTCGCAGTTCTCCTCCCCCAGCCGACGCACGATAGCCGACCCGGCCATGCCGCGGTGGCCTGCTACCCAGACGCGTTTGCCCGCAAGACTGTATTCAGAAGAAGTGTCGGCCATGTCCGGCCGCGCTGAGCGCGCGTTGTACCCGAGATCGGGGATTCTACGGCACGACCGCCGCTATATCGAGTCTCTGCGGCTGCAAACTTAGTGGAGCCCCCGCATGCCTTTCTGCCCCTAGTCCTTGTCGTCTTCGGAAGCGGGCCCCGGTCCAGCGGCGGGTTGGTCTGCCGGCTGGGGCGCCCCCCATGGATCGCTCGCCGACCCTTGTGACCCGCCAGGCTGCGCCTGCTGCAGGGTGGCGAAGTCGCCCACGTATTCGATCTTGGCCGCCGCACGCAGGCGCTTCATCTCATCCTCAGATAGCTTGAGGCGCTCTTTGTTCTGCAGGAATTGCTCGATGAAGGGTCTGGCCTGCTCTTCGTTCAGCGGCTGGGTCTGCGACGCTGTGAGCTGCGACACCACCACACCCTGCGGTCCCGGCTGGAACAGCAAATCGCCCGCCTTCATCTGGTGATAGCGCGGGAGTGCCTCAATGGGCAGCTGTTCCGCAGCCTGTGTATTCTGCGTGGCGCGGAACTGAAGGTTTTCTTCGCGTAGCCACTCGGCGAGCTGCACGAGGATGCGGCCCTTGTGGGCCTGCCGGTCGAGCTCCTCGAGCTTAGCCCGGATCGCCTGCTGTTTGTCTCCCTGCGCAGCGATGGCCAGCTGCGCGAATCGGTAAATGCGCCGCTCCTGGAACAGCTCGGGGTGCTCTTCGTAGAAGTCCTTGACTGCCTCCTCGGAGCCCTTTGCGGCGCCGCCCATCACCTGCTGGATATAGGCTTGGGCCAAAACCTGACGGCGCGACGCTTCGATGGACGCGATCACCTTCGGATCGCGATCCAGTTTCTTCTCGATCGCCTGCTGCACCAGCAGCTGCTGATCGACCAGTCGATCGAGTACCTGTTTCTGCGCCTGCTTGACCTGTGCCTCCGCCACGTTGCTTAGCCGCTGCATGGCCTGATTGACCTGCTGGACAGTGATCTCGTCCTTGTTTACCTTGGCTGCGACCTTGGTGGGCTCGTTCTCGTCTCCGCCGCCGCAGGCCGAGAGGGCCATGCTGGCGATCATGACGACGTAGAGAGCGTATCGACGGGCAATGGATCTCTGCACTGAAAACCTCTGGGGATTTGTCACGGGAGCGTGCCCGAAGGGAGCCGGCCATTCAAATCCGGCGTTTTGCTGCTCGGTTGCATCACGCGGCGTAACAATAGCCGCCTAACCCTCTGGTGTAAAGCGAGATTGTCAAACCGAACCGGCCTGGGAGTCAGGCGGAAACGGCGGCCGCGACGAAGCGCAGAGACCGGACCTTCCTTGACGCTTCACGCAACCCCTAGCGCTAGTGGACACTGAAGACCGCCTCCGGGTTGCAGGGGCGGTGCCGACTGCTTGCGAGATCACAAGTTGGCACTCCAACGTCACCAGAACTGCCAAGCTCCCGTATAGAGCACCCAGGCACCCAACAGTCCGTTCGTCACGGCATGCGACGCGATCGGGATCCACAGATTGCCAGTGCGCATGTACAGCCAGCCGTACGCCAGGCCGGCCAGCAGGCCTGCGAACCAGAGATGATGCTCCACGGCGAAGAGCGCAGAACTTATCAGCAACGCTCTGAAACCGACCCGCTGCGGATCGACGCTCAGGAGCTCTGGTTTGTGGATCCAACGCAGCACCAGCGAGCGCCAGAACAGCTCCTCCATGACCGGCACCACCAGTGTGGCGCCCGCGAGCCGCGTCAGCGCCAATCCCCAGTCGATCGCACCGTCGGCGCGGGGATCGAAGCCCGGAGCGTCGCCGAAGGTGAGCGGCTTGAAGTTCAAGTTGATCCAGAGCACGAACACTACAATGCCGACCACCACCGACACCGCCCAATCGACCCTCCGCACGCCGCCAGCGGGCTTGAGCTCGACGTAACTGCGCCAGAACCAAGCCAGAAGGACCGTCACGATACCGATCCGGATGGCATACCACCAGCGCGGGTCCATTCCGAGCGACGGCGCGACGCCGTTCAGGGGGATGGCAGCGGCGATGAAGGCAATGAACACCGCGAACGGGAGTACGCGGGGAAGGATCGGATTCATTGCGCATCGACCCTAGGGGACCCGATTACCCGGGGTGGTCGCCCAGGACCAGGAGACGGGGGACGAGCGGAACACGTCGCCACGCGGAACGGACGGAGAGGATAGTTACACGCTCGCTGGAGCCCCTTCAATCGTTCCGCCGCCCATGAATGTCCAGCTTACGCATCTTCTCCCACAGGTTCTTGCGGCTGATGCCCAGCTCCGCGGCGGTCTGCGTCACCCGCCACCCATGCTCGTCGAGCGCCCGCGCGATGAACTCGCGCTCGCAGGCCCGCAGATAGGCATCCAACGTCTCCGACCGCAGCCCTTCTGCCCCAGGCTCGGGATCGGTCTGGAACAGGTCCCACGGTTCGATCAGAGGGCCGCGCGCGAGGATACAGGCGCGGTCGATGCAGTGCTTGAGTTCCCGCGCGTTGCCCGGCCAGCTGTGGCGAAGCAGGGCGGACTGCGCTGCCGGTGACAGCCGGCGTGGTATCGCCCCGCCGGCACGCTCGCTCAGAAAGCGCTCGGCCAGCCATAGCACGTCCTCGCTGCGCTCGCGCAGCGGCGGCACTCGCAGGTGGATGACGTTGATGCGGTAGTAGAGGTCCTCGCGGAAGCCACCTCGCTCCACCAGCGCGCGCAGGTCGCGGTTGGTGGCGCAGACCAGGCGAATGTTGACCGACAGCGGCCGCTCTCCACCGACGCGCGTGATCTGCCGCTCCTGGATCGCGCGCAGCAGCTTGACCTGCATGAGCGGCGGCATGTCGCCGATCTCGTCGAGGAACAAGGTACCGCCCTCGGCCTGCTCGAACAGGCCGCGGCGCTGGCGTACCGCCCCGGTGAAGGCACCACGCTCGTAGCCGAAGAGCTCGGACTCGAGCAGCGTCTCCGGCAACGCGCCGCAGTTGACCGCGACGAACGGCCCATCGCGCACCGGCGAGCGACGGTGTAGCAGCTGCGCCACCCTTTCCTTTCCTGCGCCGGACTCGCCCGTGATCAGCACGGTGTCCGCCTGCTGCGCAATGCGCGGGAGCATCTCCTCCATCCTGCGCATGGCTGGCGATACGCCCAGAGCCAGCTCGCCGTCGGCTTCGCTCGGCAGCGCGCGCCAGGACCCGATCAGGCGGCGGGTCTTGTCGATGAGCTGCTCGATGTCGAAGGGTTTGGTGATGTAATCCGCCGCACCCAGCTTGAGCGCCTCTACCGCGCGGTCGATGGAACCGTACGCGGTGATGAACAGGAACGGTGGCAGCGGTGCGCCATGGCGCGCCAGCAGTCGCCGCAGCAGCTCTTCCCCGTCCACGTCGGGCAGCCGCACGTCGCTGATGATGGCGGCGTAGGGCTCGCGCTCGATGCTGCGCAGGGCGCTGGCGCCGTCGCGGTGCCAGTCGAAGGCAATTCCTTCCAACGCGAATCGGTCGCACAGCGACTCGCCCATCAGCACGTCGTCCTCGATCAGGCACAGCCTTGGTGGCTTGCTCATAGCGGAAAGCTCAGATCGAAGTGCGTGACCGGCGGCCCGTTGCTCACGCGGATCTCGCCACGGAGCTGTTGCACGATCTGATATACGACCCACAGACCCAGCCCGGTGCCGCTGTCGCTCGCGAAGGGCTCGAACAGCCGGTCGAGCTGTTCGGGTGCGAAGTGGCGACCGTCGTTGGAGACCTGCATGCGCAGCGTCCCCTCGGCGACGCGCACGTCGCAGGTCACCAGCCCGCCTGCCGACGCTGCGTTGATCGCGTTCAGCAACAGATTGATCAGGACCTGCCGCACCAGGGTCGAAGGCAGCGCGACGGTCTCCCCAACCCAGTTGTACCAGCGCACCGCGAGCTGCTTCTTGGCGGCCTCATGCGCCACCAGCGTGTGCACGTCCTCCAGATCCTCGCGGGTGAGCGCATGGCTCTCCAGCCGTGCCTCTACCAGCAGGGCGGAGACCGTCTCCTTGATCTGCAGCAGCCCGCGCTCGAGCAGGGAGATGGTGCGGGCCGTGACCGGGTCGGCGCTGCCATGATGCCGGCAGGTGTTGATCGCGTTGAGCATGCCGCCCAGCGGGTTATTGATCTCGTGGGCGATGCCGGCGGTGAGCCGGCCGATCGAGGCCAGGCGGTCGGACATGATCATCTGCCGCTCGAGCGCCTGCTTGTTCTCCAGCTCGTGCAGCATGGCCTGGAATTGACGTCCGAGCTGGCCGATCTCGTCGCCGCCCAGATAGAGGTCGGCGCCTACACGCGACGGCGGCTCGCTGCCTACGCGGCGCATGGCGCGCGTCAGCCCCAGCAGCGGGATGACCATGCGGTTGCCCGCGTACCAGCCCAGCGGGATGAGCACGGCCAGCACGATCAATGTCGACAGCAGGACCTGTTGCACCGTCTCCCAGAAGCGCGGCAGGAAAAGAGACTCGGCGTAGGTCAGCAGCAGCGTCCCGAGCCGGATGCCGTCGTCGGACAGCACCGGAACCGCGACGACGATCCGGTTCGGCAGCACGCCCTCCACCACGAAGGGCGCCCCGGATGCCGACTGCGCCACGATGCGCGCGAGCTCGCCATGACTGTCGCTCACTTCGGCCAGCGGGGTCAGCGCGCGGAACAGCCGGGGATGCGATGAGACGTACACCTGCTGGTGTGCGTCCAGCACGACGACCGTCTTGCGGTCGGATTCGAGATCACCCGGCGCGTCGAAGGGTGTGATGATCGTCTCGTAGGCCTGCCACATCTCGTCGCGCAACAGCGCCGGTGTCAGCGCGCGCGACAAAGTCTTCCCCAGGCTCTCGGCGTTGGCGATCAGGTCCGCGCGCAGGTACTGGTAGGAGTGTACGATCAGCACCGCCGAGACGATGAGTGCCGTCACCAGGATCACCACGCTGACGCTGAACGGGATCTTGAAGCGATAGCTCAAGTCCCGAAACGGAAGCCGGGCGCGGCTGAATCGGCGCAGCCAGGGTGGCTGCCACGCCACAGATACGCGCTGCGCCTCGTTGGCGACCAGTGCGGGGCTGTCGGGAAGAAAGTTGGTCATCGTCCGGGCTCTCCGATCCTGTGCTTGCGGCGGCTCGCGGTCGCGTCTCAGGCGCGGCGGGGCGTGTGCGCCGTCGTCATTGAGGCAACCTCATGCGCGCAGAGACGTACGCGAGCGCCTCGGCAATCCCGTCGAAGGTTTTCGGATCGTCGCGTGCGAACCCATCGAGATTCAGGCGCTTCAGCAGCACCCGTCCCTGTGGATCCGCGCTCATGCCGACCAGCACGTCCTGCATGGCTAAGAAGTCACGCTGGCCGATCGACGCACGCGCAACCAGCGGAGGAAACCCGAACTCCGGCGACTTCACCGCCACCCGCGTCTTGGCGGTCAGCTCCGGGGACAGCAACGCCAGCGTCTCCCACACATAGCCGTCGACCGCGCCGCCGTCCGCGACCCCGGTGGCCACGGCGCTCACCACTTTGCGATGGGCGTAGGTGAAGAAGGTCTTCCGGAACAGCGCTTGCGGATCGAGCCCGTCACGCAGCATCAGGTATTGCGGCACCAGGAAGCCCGAGTTGGAGTTGGGGTCCGAGTACGCAAACAGCTTGCCCGCGAGGTCGGCGTAGCTGCGCGTGACGCCGTCCGAGCGCGGAACGATGAGGTAGGACTGGTACAAAGGCTTACCGTGATACAGCGGCATGGCCAGCAGCCGCATGCTCGCTCGGTTGGCAACATAGGGATAGCCGCACACCCATGCGAAGTCCAGTTCATCGTTGCTGATCAACGCGGTGATTTCCCGATAGCTGCCGCGTTGCACGAAGACAGCACCGCCCTGCAGGCGCTGCTCGAGATAGCGGCGCCAGTCGTCGAGGAAGCTGACCTGATCCTCCAGGATCACCGCCGTCGTGCCGATGCGCACGGTTCGCGCTGCAGCCGCGCTGCGACCCACCCAGGCCGACGTCCCCAGCGCCAACGCAGCCCCCAACATCAGTCTGCGCTGTTTCGCGCGCGCACCCAGCTTGGTGTCGTCTGGCCCCATCCCGCCCCCAGTACCGGTTTTCTCGGAAGGCACGGGCGTAACGGCCGCGTGCCACTCATCCAAACGCAATCCTAAACCTTCGACGAGTGACTCTGAACTGTCATATCAGAGATCTTCATGCTTCTGCGTTACCACTCGGTAACCATGAGAAAAGGATATCAGCTTGCATCCGTTTCGGATCGGTAACGATCCATGCGCAACTGTTGACCAAGTCGCTGATTGTACTCGCGTCACAAAGTTGGTTCGACGTTTGCAGACGCGTGACTCCGGCTGCGCATCGCGCAGCCCACAATCACATTCCAGGAGGAGTCAGACATGGGTTTCGAGCTCACTCGAAGGGAGTTCCTCAAAGCAAGCGGCGCAGCGGCCGCCGCCGGAGTCGCCGTAGTCGCTCCGGCAACCGCCGAGGCCGCAACCGGGCAGAGCTACCCTGCCAAAGCGGTAGGCAAGGCCAAGGGTATGCAGGTCAACAGCCCGCAACAATTCAGCTACCCCGATTCCGCCTCGCCCTGTACGGCGGTGAAGCTGGGCAAGGCCGTGCCGGGCGGCGTCGGTCCGGACGGGGACATCGTAGCGTACAGCAACCTGTGCACGCACATGGGTTGCCCGGTGAGTTACGACGCCAACGCCCGCACCTTCAAGTGCCCCTGTCACTTCAGCGTGTTCGATGCCGAGCTGTCCGGCCAGATGATCTGCGGGCAGGCGACCGAGAACCTGCCACGCATCCAGCTCGCCTGGAACGAGAAGGACGACTCCGTCACCGCCGTGGGCGTGATCGGCCTGATCTACGGCCGCGCGTCCAACACCCTGTAAGGAGGAGCGCACCATGGCAATCGCAAGAGATCGTATCGCGCTACCTCCGGTCGGCGCGCAGAAAACCCATATGACCTGCCACTTCTGCATCGTGGGCTGCGGCTACCACGTGTACAAGTGGGACGTGAACCGCGAGGGCGGGAAAGCGCCCAACCAGAACGCGCTCGGGCTCGACTTCCGCAAGCAGCTCCCGCCGCTTGCGATCACCCTGACCCCGGCGATGACTAACGTCATCACCGACGGCGACGGACGCAGCTACAACGTCATGATCGTGCCCGACAAGAACTGCGTGGTGAACCAGGGCCTGTCCTCGACCCGGGGGGGCAAGATGGCCAGCTACATGTATTCGGCAGAAGGCATGAGCAGGGACCGCCTGCTGTATCCGCGCGTTTACCTCGGCGACCAGTGGCTCGACACGTCCTGGGACAATGCCCTGGCCGTATACGGCGGTCTGGTGAAGAAGATCCTCGACAACGACGGGCCGAACGACGTGGTGTTCTCCTGCTTCGACCACGGTGGCGCCGGCGGCGGGTTCGAGAACACCTGGGGTACGGGCAAGCTGATGTTCAGCGCCATCCAGACTCCGCTCGTGCGCATCCACAACCGCCCGGCTTATAACTCCGAATGCCACGCCACCCGCGAGATGGGCATCGGCGAGCTGAACAACAGCTACGAGGATGCCGAGCTGGCCGACGTGATCTGGTCGATCGGAGGAAACCCCTACGAAACGCAGACCAACTACTTCCTCGCGCACTGGGTGCCCAACCTGCAGGGCGGCACGGTCGACAAGAAGAAGCAGCGCTTCCCAGGCGAAACGGTAGGGGCGGGCAAGGCGATCTTCGTCGATCCGCGCCGCACCGTTTCCGTGGACATCGCCGAGCAGATCGCCGGCAAGGACAACGTCCTGCATCTGGACATCCAGCCCGGAACCGACATCGCCCTGTTCAACGGCCTGTTCACCCACGTTGTCGAGCAGGGCTGGATCGACCGTGATTTCATCAGCCAGCACACCGACGGATTCGACGCCGCGGTCGCAGCCAACCGCATGAGCTTGCAGGAGTGCAGCCAGATCACCGGCGTCTCCGTGGACAAGCTGCGGAAAGCGGCAGAGTGGGCCTATAAGCCCAAGGCCTCCGGCCACCGCCCCCGCTCCTGCCACACCTACGAGAAGGGCATCATCTGGGGCAACGACAACTATCTCATCCAGTCGGCCCTGGTCGACCTGGTGATCGCCACCCACAACGTCGGCCGCCGCGGCACCGGCGTCGTGCGCATGGGCGGCCACCAAGAGGGCTACACGCGACCGCCCTACCCCGGCGACAGCAAGATCTACGTCGACCAGGAGCTCATCAACGGCAAGGGCAAGATGATGACGTGGTGGGCGTGCAACAACTTCCAGACCAGCAACAATGCGCAACGCCTGCGCGAGGTCGTGCTGGAGCGCAGCCAGATCGTGAAGTCCGCGATCAGCAAGGCGCGCGGCGCATCGGCGCAAGAGCTGGTGGACGTGATCTATGAAGCCTGCAACAACGGCGGGTTGTTCGTCGCGAGCATCGACCTGTACCCCACGAAGCTCACGGAGGCCGCGCACATGCTGCTGGCGGCCGCACATCCCGGCGAGATGAATCTCACGTCGATGAACGGCGAGCGCCGCATGCGCTTGTCGGAGAAGTTCATGGACCCGCCCGGGGAGGCCAAACCCGACTGCCTGATCGCCGCCATGATCGCCAACACGATCAAGGCGATGTACCAGAAAGAAGGCAACGCCGAGATGGTCAAGCGCTTCTCCGGATTCGACTGGAAGACCGAAGAGGATGCCTTCAACGACGGCTTCCGGCGGGCCGGACAACCCGGCGCCGGGCCCATCGACAGCCAGGGCGGCGGCACGGGTCACATTGTCACCTACGACCGGCTGCGCACCATGGGCAACAACGGCGTGCAGCTGCCTGCGCAGGACTGGAAGGGTGGCAAGCTGGTCGGCACGGAGATGCTCTACACCGACGGCAAGTTCGACACCGCCAACGGACGCGCCCAGTTCAAGCCGTCACCGTGGCCAGGTCTGCCCAAGACCGTCGCCGAGCAGAAGGCGAAGTACAAGTTCTGGATCAACAACGGCCGCGTCAACGAGGTGTGGCAGACCGGCTATCACGACAAGTACAACGCGTTCGTGAAGGGCCGCTGGCCGATGGCCTTCCTGGAGATGAACCCCGATGACGCGAAGTCGCTGGGCGTCGGCGCGGGCGACGTGGTAGAAGTCTTCAACGACTTCGGTTCCACCTACGCGATGGCTTATCCGGACGGCACCGCCAAGCCCGGCCAGACCTTCATGCTGTTCGGATACTTCAACGGCGTGGCCGGCGACGTCACCACCGACTGGACCGACCGCAACATCGTGCCTTACTACAAGGGCACGTGGGCGGACGTGCGGCGCGTGGGCACGCTGGAGGAGTTCAAGCGCACGGTGAGCTTGAAGAACCGGCACTTCAAAGGCGCGTAGCGACGAGCGAGACGCCGGCTCCGGCTCACGCTGGCGGGAACGGCTCCCATCCCCTTTCCCGCCCCCGCTTGCGGGGGCGGGAAAGGGCGGGGAGGTATTTTCGCGCAGCCCGGAACTGGCTCGACCGGAGTCGCACCTCGGCCGGCCGTCAGCGTCCCGATCAACCGCACGACGCCGGGCAAACGGCTGCTCCAGCGGCACCCGATACACTTTACACGGGGCCTCCGCCAATCGAAGCTCTCGACGTGGTCGCGAGCCGCGTCCGGGACACCTTCGCGCCCGGCAGGGTCCCGACCTGCGATTGCAGCCATTCACCTGGACGAGGCATGACGGATGAGAGTATTCGGGTTCGCGGGCCGCTCCGGTAGCGGCAAGACGACCCTCGCCGAGCAGGTGCTGAGGCTGCTGATCTCCGGCGGCACGCGGGTTTCGGTGATCAAGCACACCCATCATGCCGTGGATCTGGAGACACCCGGAAAAGACACCTGGCGTTTCCGCGAAGCTGGTGCTTCGCAGGTCCTCCTCGCTTCCGCCGCGCGCTGGGCGCTGATGCGGGAACTGCGCGGCGCAGCGGAACCGGAGCTGCCCGCGCTCCTTGCCATGCTGTCGGCCTGCGATCTGGTGCTGGTCGAGGGATTCAAGCGCCACCCGATCCCGCGACTGGAGGTATACCGCGCCGGCAACGGCACCGCGCCACTCTACCCCGACGACCCCCACATCATCGCGGTCGCAACCGACGCCAGCCTGCCGACAGCGTTGCCGACGTTCGGACTGGAGGACTTCGAAGGCGTGGCGGCGTTCATCCAGGCGCGAGCAGTCGAGCTCCGGTAGGCAGCACTCGACTCAGGCGGCGGAGTACGGCATCCGACGTACTCATGCCCCTGGACGGCGAATCGCGCGCGGTTCGTTCTCCGAAACTGGATGCCGATGCCAGCCGCGTGAAACGCCATCTGGCCCGGGGCGCTACGAGTCACCGGCTGCCTGCCATGGTGGCGTAACAACACAGCACTACCATTCTCGCGATTCCCGTGGACCCGGAATCGTAAGCACGTCGCGCGGGCCGTGCATCCGCCCACCGGCGGCCACAGCCGTTTTCGCTATCTCTTCGTTCTCCTGGAGGCCTCATGAGCAGCACGCTTCATCCAGATGGAAAAGCGAATCCCCATGACACCGTCGCCAACTCTTCCGGCAACGAGTCCATTCTCAGTCTGATCGAGCAGCGCCAGTTGAACCGGCGCGGTTTTCTGAAAACCTCCCTGGGTGCCGCGGCGGGTGCCACTGCGGTGGCCGTCCTGGGCAGCAGCGTAGTCGATGGGCTGACCAACTATGCGAATGCCGCGCCGGCGCCTCTGGGCGGCATCGGCTTCGAGTCCGTGCCAGCCAATGTCGCGCCCATGACCGACGGGGTCACCGTGCCGGAGGGCTACACCGCCCGTGTCCTGATCTCCTGGGGGGATTCGCTCAGCAACGCCCCCGATTGGGACCCTGCCGGAGCCATGGACGAGGCCACTCAGCTGCACTGCTTCGGCGCTCATAACGACGGCATGCACTACTTCCCTTTCCCGGGCAAGCGTCGAGGCAACGAGCGCGGCCTGCTGGTCTGCAACCATGAATACGTCGATCCGGGTCTGGCAAACAACACCACCTCTTACGCTACCGACACCATCACCCTGGCCATGGTGCGCGCCCAGCAGGCTGCGCACGGCATCAGCGTAGTGGACCTCCAGGAGAAGAAAGGCGGGTTCGAGATCAAGCGCAACTCGCCCTTCAACCGCCGCATCACCGGCAACACTGCCTGCGAGATCAGCGGCCCGGCCGCCGGCCATGCCATGCTGCAAACCGCCGACGACCCGACGGGCACCCGCGTCTTGGGCACGCTCAACAACTGTGCCCACGGTCACACTCCGTGGGGGACCTACCTGACCTGCGAGGAAAACTGGAACGGCTACTTCGGTTCCAATACCGATCTGGCGCAGACCGCCCACGAGAGGCGCTATGGCATCACCAAAGGCGGATTCGGCTACCGCTGGCACGAGGCCGACGATCGCTTCGACGTGAACCTGAACCGCAACGAGCCCAACCGCTTCGGCTGGGTGGTGGAGATCGACCCCTGGAACCCCCGCAGCAACCCCGTCAAACGCACTGCCTTGGGTCGCCTCAAGCACGAGGGCGCCTGGGTGGTGGTCGACCACAAGAACCGGGTCGCGGTGTATACAGGGGACGATGAGCGTAACGAATACGTTTACAAGTTCGTCTGCGCGAGGAGATTCAACCCGAAGCATCCCTTCGCCAACCGTGACCTTCTGGACGAAGGCACTCTCTATGTGGCGCGGTTCAACGCCGACGGCTCGGGCCAGTGGCTCCCCCTGGTATGGGGCAAGGACGGACTTACACCAGAAAACGGCTTCGCCGATCAGGGCGAAGTGCTCATCAAGTGCCGCCAGGCCGCCGACCGCCTGGGCGCCACCATGATGGACCGGCCCGAGTGGGGCGCAGTGCATCCCGTCACGCGGGAGGTGTATATGACCTTCACCAACAATAGCCGGCGCGGCAACACCCCCGTCTCCAGCAACAACCCGGACGGCACGACCCCGGCCGCCGCAGCCAACCCGCCGGTGGACGCCTCCAACCCGCGTCCCGACAACGACTACGGACACATCATCCGTTGGCGGGAGAACATGGGCCGGGCGGACGCCATCGGCTTCGAGTGGGACATCTTCGTGCAGTGCGGCGACAAGGACACCGCCAAGACCTTGGGCGGTTCCTACACGCCTGGCGAGTTCGGCGGCCAGACCCTAGGCTACAAGGGCAACATCAACGGCGACGACTACGGCGCCCCGGACGGCCTGTGGTTCGACCAGGACGGGCGCCTGTGGATCCAGACCGACCAGGTCGGTGATGCGACGGGCGACTGGGTCAACATCGGCGGCAACGTCATGATGTGCGCCGACCCGTCCACCGGTGAAACCAAGCGCTTCCTCACCAGCCCACCCCACTGCGAAGTGACCGGAGTGATCACCACGCCGGATGGCAGGGCCATGTTCGTCGGCATCCAACATCCGGGCGAAGACTGGGCCGGCAATTTCACCGCCAACTCCAAGTGGCCGGACAATGGCTACAACGGTCCCACCACCGCCAGCGATCTGGTCATGGTCCACAAGCCCCGCTCTTCCGTGGTGATCATCACCAGGGATGACGGCGGTGTGATCGGTGCGTCGAACAAACGGCACGGGCCGAAGCACCGCGAATAGATCGCGTCGATAAGGGGCGGGCATCGGCTCGTCATTCCAGATGGCCGCCCCATCGGGCTGGCGCCAGATACTCTGCGCGCCGCGCTTTCCGATTTTGAGCGCCCGAGCATCTGGCCGGAGCGAATCGGAGCTAGCCGGTCCGGATCACACCCCGCCCCACTCCAACCACTCCGGCCGCAGGACCAGCGCCAAGCCCAGCAGCAGCATCACCACGCCGCTAATCAGCTTCAGCACTCGCCCGCCACGTTCCTGCAGCTTGGACAGGCGCAGCGTGACCACCGCCGCGGCCAGCAGCAGGCTGTCGTCCAGCATGTAGAACACGTTGTATAAGGCAAGATACCCGTAGTACTGCCAGGCCGGCAGATGGCGTGCGGCAAGGACCTGCGTGTACACCGCCGGCAATCCGCTGGTGCAGAGCAGCTCCACCGTGTTGACCAGCAGCGCGAGGACGATCACCGCGCCGAGCGTGCCGGCGCTGCTCTCGGCCTGCAGTACGGCGCGCATCCGCGCGTAGATGGTGGGTTTCGCGGAGTCCGGAATGCTGAAGGAGAAGCCCCGGCCGAATGCGACGAAGTCCTTGAGGTTGACCAGCCCGATCAGGGTCGCAGCCGCGCCCAGCGCAACCTGGATCGGGCGCGAGACACCGACCACCAGGAACAGGTTGAGCCACGCCGCCATGAACGCGAAATAGACCACACCGCTCGCCAGCACGAACGTGCCGCCCACCAGCAGGACTTT
>Ga0209705_10000923_pt1 | contig 15579 bp, 13 predicted proteins | sample PPLLaktember2015_5_FD_187262 | JGI IMG/M metagenome (GOLD analysis project Ga0209705, IMG submission 187262) | Freshwater sediment microbial communities from Prairie Pothole Lake near Jamestown, North Dakota, USA - PPLs Lake P8 Core (1) Depth... | ecosystem: Environmental > Aquatic > Freshwater... | reverse complement strand
AATCTCCAGGTCTCCGGGCGCACGCTCTTTTATGCTGCGACCCTGCTGCGCATGAAGTCAGAACATCTCGCATACCTTTCCGATCCCCCGGATGAGGGCCTGGATGCAGATGACGAACCGTTTGGAGACGACTATGATCTGGCCATTGATTCTGAGACCGATTACCATGGCAGACTTGGTCCAATCGAGCTATTGGAACATGAAATACAGCGGCGTCTCGACCGGAAGAACCTGCGAAAAAGTCCGGTTACGCTCTTTGAACTTATCATCGAACTTAAAAACATTGAAAAAGAAGAACGCAGGCGCCGCCGCCTCACTGACACCGTGGACGATCTCCTTATCTATGCTGATGATGTTGTGGGCATAGCACATGATGAAGGCTACCAGGAATCGGCAATGACGGTGCTTGAAGAATGTCTTGACTGTATTGAAGCTGAAGAAGAGATGACCCTGGTTCAACTATGTCAGAAGCTGGAGTGGGGTATACCGGAAGTCTATATCCCTCTGCTTTTTTTAGCGCTGGAAGGGCGGTGTTCCCTGCGACAGGAAGAGTTCTTTGGCGACGTTTTTGTGCAGATCTGTCGTGCAGACAACTGATGCTCTCTCTCATGAGAACAGGGACAAATGGTACCTGCGCGATCGCGGCATGGTTTTTATTTTAGAAATGTAAAACCAGGGTTATTGTCAGAAAATAGCGGGGAACAATAACGCGCTCTGCAATTGGATGTACTATGGGATACTCTTTCCTTGTTGAGAATATGAGTTCACGCGATACTCTTTCAGGAGTGCAAAAACTGCAAGAATTACTGTTGGAATTTTAATAGTGGAGCATTCAGGACATATATTTTTTTAAAATAAATTTTTGACAATAGATTTGAGGAGAAAAACGAAGGTCCGACCATGGATAACGTTTAAGTGTTTGAATGTGTTATTATGTGATCCACAAGATCAGATGACGAACCGACGAAAACTTTACAAAGTCGGGTGTCGGTTCAAAAGAAAAAAGTGTGATGGTAAGAAGGTATAAATAATCCCGAAACCTACACTATAAGCCTGTGTTTAAGTAGAACAAACACGACGATAATAATTATTCCAATTACTTTTGATGGAGATCCAACAAGACCCGGCATGACCGGAGTTGGTTCTGACGTTGATACTGGCAATGCGGAAATTTGTTTAGTAACCGCTAATTCCTTAAACAGTTCAGATATAGTGTGCGTACATTGTACAATTAGAATTCTGGTTGATCCTGCCAGAGGCCACTGCTATCGGAGTTCGATTAAGCCATGCGAGTCGAGAGGTGCAAGACCTCGGCATACTGCTCAGTAACACGTGGACAACCTACCCTATGGAGGGGGATAACCCCGGGAAACTGGGGATAATACCCCATAGACTATGGAAGCTGGAATGCTCTGTAGTTGAAAGGTCCGCCGCCATAGGATGGGTCTGCGGCCGATTAGGTTGTTGTTGGGGTAACGGCCCAACAAGCCTGTAATCGGTACGGGTTGTGGGAGCAAGAGCCCGGAGATGGATTCTGAGACACGAATCCAGGCCCTACGGGGCGCAGCAGGCGCGAAAACTTTACAATGCGGGAAACCGTGATAAGGGAACTCCGAGTGCCCGTAAAATCGGGCTGTCCATCTGTTTAAATAACAGGTGAAGAAAGGGCCGGGCAAGACCGGTGCCAGCCGCCGCGGTAATACCGGCGGCTCGAGTGGTGGCCACTATTACTGGGCTTAAAGCGTTCGTAGCTGGTCTGTTAAGTCTCTGGGGAAATCTACTGGCTTAACCAATAGACGTTTCAGGGATACTGGCAGACTAGGGACCGGGAGAGGTGAGAGGTACTCCAGGGGTAGGAGTGAAATCCTGTAATCCTTGGGGGACCACCTGTGGCGAAGGCGTCTCACCAGAACGGCTCCGACAGTGAGGGACGAAAGCTGGGGGAGCAAACCGGATTAGATACCCGGGTAGTCCCAGCCGTAAACGATGCGCGTTAGGTGTATCGGTGACCACGAGTCACCGAGGTGCCGAAGAGAAATCGTGAAACGTGCCGCCTGGGAAGTACGGTCGCAAGGCTGAAACTTAAAGGAATTGGCGGGGGAGCACCACAACAGGTGGAGCCTGCGGTTTAATCGGACTCAACGCCGGAAATCTCACCGGATAAGACAGCTGGATGATAGTCGGGCTGAAGACTCTACTTGACTAGCTGAGAGGAGGTGCATGGCCGTCGTCAGTTCGTACTGTGAAGCATCCTGTTAAGTCAGGCAACGAGCGAGACCCACGCCAACAGTTGCCAGCTCGTCCTCCGGGATGGTGGGGACACTGTTGGGACCGCCTCTGCTAAAGAGGAGGAAGGAATGGGCAACGGTAGGTCAGCATGCCCCGAATTATCCGGGCTACACGCGGGCTACAATGGGTGGGACAATGGGTATCGACACCGAAAGGTGAAGGCAATCTCCTAAACCCATCCTTAGTTCGGATTGTGGGCTGCAACTCGCCCACATGAAGCTGGAATCTGTAGTAATCGTGTCTCAACATGGCACGGTGAATATGTCCCTGCTCCTTGCACACACCGCCCGTCAAACCACCCGAGTGAGGTCTTGATGAGGCCGTCGTTTTTGCGGCGGTCGAATCTAGGTTTTGCAAGGGGGGTTAAGTCGTAACAAGGTAGCCGTAGGGGAATCTGCGGCTGGATCACCTCCTAACGAATTTGATTTTAGGGTACGCGGTTGCTGAACAAACTGTAAAATTGCCGGTGTCGACAACAAAAAAAGGCTCCATCGCATAAGGTTGCGAAGGAGTGTGGGTTCGAAACCCCTGGAGCCGGTTTAGATGCACCTCGGGATGTGAATCACGAGGGAAGGGCCGAGAGTCAAACCAATGACTTTTCGAGGCCGTGTAAAGGTTTGCACACAGGACGTTAAATGGGTTTAGCGGAGCATTAGTATAAACCTACCATTGGATGGCTCGGTTCAAGTGCCGATGAAGGGCGTGCCAAGCTGCGATAAGCTCCGGGTAGACGCAAGGAATCTATGATCCGGAGATACCCTAATGGGACATCCCAACGCTTCGGCGTTTATCCGTAAGGATAGGGAACGCCCCGAATTGAAACATCTCAGTAGGGGCAGGAGAAGAAATCAACCGAGATGTCGTTAGTAGAGGCGATCGAACACGACAGAGCTCAAACCGAATCCCGCAAGGGAGATGTGGTGTAATAAGCCCACCGTTCGAACCTGGATGTGAAGCGGAAGTTGCCTGGAACGGCACACTACAGAGGGTGATAGTCCCGTACGCATAAGCAGACAGGTTCAGGTGGAGTCTTGAGTAACGCGGGTTGGAATTCTCGCGTGAATTCGGGGGTCATCAACCTCCAAAGCTAAATACAACTTGAAACCGATAGCGAAGTAGTAGCGTGAGCGAAAGCTGAAAAGTAACCCTGAAAAGGTGGTTAAAAGCGCCTGAAATTGGTAGGTGATCGCGAGTTGCGGCATGAAAGGATCTTGCATGCGAAGGAACCCGTCGCGAGGCGGTAGTACGGGTATGCCTGCCAGTGTCGCAACGTACGTTTTGAAGAACGGGCCAGAGAGTTTATTCTATTGGCGAAGGTTAACCCAAAAGGGAAGCCACAGGGAAACCAACAAGTCCGTAGCAGCAATGCCTGGGACGACGTATTAAAAGTGCGTGGAGTCAGTAGGATAAGACCCGAAGCCGGGTGATCTATGCGTGGGCAGGTTGAAGCGTGACGAAAGTTGCGTGGAGGACCGCAAGCCGTATTGATATGCAAATCATTGGTGTGACCTGCGTATAGGAGTGAAAGATTAATCGAACCCGGCATCAGCTGGTTCCTCCCTAAACATGTCGCAGCATGACCTAACCGGAGATCGTTGGTGAGGTAGAGCACTGATTGGGGGAGCTGGGCGGGAAACTGCTCACCCCCCTGTCAAACTCCAAACTCCCCAACATCCTAGATGGTTGGAAGTCCGCATTACGGGGTAAGCTTGTAATGCGTAAGGGAAACAACCCAGACCGTGGTTAATGTCCCTCAATGTAGGCTAAGTGTAAACACTGAAATTGGTCCTAGGTCAAAGACAACTGGAAGGTGAGCTCAGAAGCAGCTATCCTTTAAAAAGTGCGTAACAGCTTACCAGTCAAGATTTAGGGCGGTGAAAATGGACGGGGCTAAAGCCTACTACAGAGACCACGGAGCACCGAAAGGTGATCTGGTAGGGAGGCGCTCTGCATGGGTAGAAGCTGGGGCGTGAGTTCCAGTGGACCGTGTAGTGTTGAGAATTCTGGCAATAGTAGAAGCATAGATGGGTGAGAATCCCATCCGCCGCAGGGGCTAGGTTTCCTCGGCAATGTTCGTCAGCCGAGGGTTAGTCGGTCCTAAGGTGCGTCGTAACTCGAACGTACCGACAGGGAAACAGGTTAATATTCCTGTACCATGTGATTTTTAGCGCAAGCCCTGACGCTTTGGGGTATGCTCAGCGGGACTGTCGTCCCGTCCAAGCGTATAATTCTGTGGAGTACCGTAATGGTGAGAAGCAGAGGAAAGCGTGATGGGGTAACTAAGCAAATTCCCGGAGCCCATGAAAAGGGAATCACATGTCCGTACCGAGAACCGACACAGGTGCCCCTCGCTGAAGAGGTGTAGGCGTGTCGGATTTAATCGTAGTTAAGGGAACTCGGCAAATTGGCCCCGTAACTTTGGGATAAGGGGTGCCTGCCTGGAGATCAGGCAGGTCGCAGTGACCGGGTCGCACTAACTGTCTAATAACAACATAGGTGACTGCAACTCCGAAAGGACTAGTATAGTCACTGATTCCTGCCCAGTGCGAGTATCTGAACACCGGGTTCAACCGGACGAAGGACTCGTAAACGGCGGGGGTAACTATGACCCTCTTAAGGTAGCGTAGTACCTTGTCGCTTAATTGGCGACTTGCATGAATGGATTAATGAGTGCGATACTGTCCCTAACACGAATCCGTTGAACTTTTTGTCCTAGTGCAGAGACTAGGGACTCCTGATGGGAAGTGAAGACCCCGTGGAGCTTTACTGCAGCCTGTCGCTGAATTACGATAATCCTTGCGCAGGGTAGATGGGAGGCGTTATATCCGTTTCTTTCGGGGAACGGGGAGCCAACGATGAGACACCATCCTAGTTTTGTTGTAGTTCTCACTCTTACGAGGACAACGGTAGGTAGGCAGTTTGGGTGGGGCGCCACACCCTCGAAAAAATATCAAGGGTGCCCCAAGGTCAACTCATGTGAGTCAGAAACTCACAGAAGAGTGTCAAGAGCATAAGTTGGCCTGACGCGATCATGCAAAGCAAATGATCGCGAGAGGAAACTCGGGTCTAACGAACCAATATAGCCTTTTGGTGAGGCTTATTGACTACAGAAAAGCTACCCCGGGGATAACAGAGTCGTCGCCGGCAAGAGCACATATCGACCCGGCGGCTTGCTACCTCGATGTCGGTTCTTTCCATCCTGGCCGTGCAGCAGCGGCCAAGGGTGAGGTTGTTCGCCTATTAAAGGGGATCGTGAGCTGGGTTTAGACCGTCGTGAGACAGGTCGGTTACTATCTATCAGGAGTGTAAGGAGTCTGAGGGTAAGAATGAAATAGTACGAGAGGAACTTTCATTCGGCGCCTCTGGTCGATCGGTTGTCTGACAAGGCAGTGCCGAGCAGCTACGCGCCAAGGGATAAAAGCTGAAAGCATCTAAGCTTGAAACCCGGCCTAAAAAGAGACTCCGTTGAGGACACGAGTAAAAGACTCGTTTGATAGGCTTGGGATGTACGCACGAAGGTAACGACGTGTTCAGTCCGCAAGTACTAACGTCCAAACGCTAGTGCTCACCACGTTAAACCCAGACGAAATTCTGTGTGCAAACCTTATATCATACCTTATCCAATAGCATAAGGTATCATTTTACACGGCTGCCAAGGTGGCGGAGCGGCCACGCGGTTGACTGCAGATCAACTACACTCCAGTTCAAATCTGGACCTTGGCTTTGGGGTTTTTACCCCGTTTATGTGGTGATAGCGGCCATAGCAGCTGGGACACACCTGGTCTCATTCCGAACCCAGAAGTTAAGCCAGCTCACGTAGTATGCTGTACTGAGGTACGCGAGTCCTCGGGAACCATACCAAGCTGCTATCACCTTCCTTCCTTACACGGTATCCTGTTCTTGTATTTTTTTGTAAAGAGCGAATGCTATCTTTGTTTCATCGTATCATTATCGTGAATACCGGGAGGTCTATGGCCCGCATGACAAATTCCTTCTGCATCTGAGAATAGTAATTGATTATGTTCTGATTTTTTCGAAACATTATAATACGATTTTTCCCTTCATCTCTTGGAAATTTGTATATGCATTTTTTTCTCCCCTCTGCCATACTGCTATGCATTATCGTGATGATTGCCGGATGCACGATACCGGCCAAAGATGCAATAAGGGTACATCACACCCCTTCAACGGGTTCTATTACCCCTCCTGTCACCACTCTCGCCGATTCCCTGACCATTACCCCGGATACGGAATTTCCCTATCCTCTTCGGACCGTGCCGGTAATGTACCAATCCGGCATGACACGCGGTGCATTCGAGGACAGTTTTATTCACTCCTATGAATGCACAGATATGATCGAATCTTTCATGACAAATTATACCCTGTTTTCCGGAAACACCAGTCCCCATCATATCCGTTATACCCTTGTTACAGTCGACAATGCCGACTATGATAAGGTAATTCCCCTATCTACCGATATCCTGAATGCCAGTGTTGCTCCGGATGATTTTATCTCCCGGCCCGGTCAGATCTACCGGTCCCGCGTCCTTATTACCATCGGCCCGAATGTTACCGGTGAATCCCATACCAATCCCGATGGTTCCGGCTGGAGCAGGAATCCCTACTTTTCCTTCAGGTTGAAGGTCACGGTTGACGGTTCAGATGCTCCCGAAGCCTAAGACCAGATTGCCGTCATCAAGTGGTGTAACATGCATTCCCAGACCCGGAACATGCAGGGCAGTCCCAGTTTTCATTGGACACCTGAATCGGATATTATCATGAAGCCCGGAGAAGTGCAGCAAGTCAACCTTACTGTGCGGAATTACGGTGGTGGCATCCGGGAACTCTCCTTTGCCATACCAGCCCGTCTCGACGGCACGTCATTTAGTTTCCCTCTGGAGGCCGCTCCGGATCAGCTGCTCCCCCTTCCCCCGGGACTCGTGTTCACTTTTGATCCTCCCTTCATGGATGGCAACAACTTCCGGCTGGTGAACGATACGCTGCTCATCCGGTCGGATCCCGGCATACCCCAAGGGAACTACTCATTCCCGCTGGTGTTGTGCTACCGTAATCTCGCTGTTGACAACACGACGTCAGTGCACTTCCCGTTCGATGATACGCTGTATTGCAATTCGGCAACGAGGTTCACGGTCAATATCCAATGAGATGGCATTGTTTTTTCCCGATACCGGCAGGTTCGCGGCCTGCGTGACATCCTGTTATTGTATATTATGAAAAAACACAACCGAAGGACTCTTGTAACAGGATCATCCATTGTCATTACCCTCTTTTCTCCCGATCACTTTGAAAAACGTGTAACAGAACATCCCATCTTTTTCTGTAGTGCGGTACAGGTCCCGGATTCCCTGGTTCCAGACTTCTGGGTCTGTAAGGCCTCCTGCAATCGCCGGTTCGCGGACACCTTCAATCATTGCGATGAAGATGCGTTTCACCGCTTCGGACGAGCCGGGAATTGCTGATGATGCGTATGTCAGACGGGGAGAGACTGTAATATCCACAAATCCTGCGTCTGCCAGCAGGTTTCCGAGCTCCCGCCCGATGAGGGCATTTCCCCCGGCCTGCCGCTGGAGCGAAACGAGGCAGTCAATAACATGATGAGCTGCACTGGTCTCGGGATAGAAAAGTGCTGACCCGTGATCTCCTTCGATAACTGTTATGGTGCCCCCGGGCCGCAGGACGTTTTTAAGCCTGCGAAGCGCACGAATAGGATCCGGGATGTGCTCGAGGGTAAAACAGACAAATGTGTGGTCGAATGTATCATTACGGAAGGGCAGGTAACCGATATCTGCCTGCCGGAAAGTGACATTGATCAATCCCTCTCCAAGTACCCGCTCGCGGGCCTGTGCAAGCGACTCTGCAGAAATATCGACGGAGACGAAGTGCGCATGGGGACTGTTGCGGGCAAGGAGCCGGGTCTGGGCTCCAACGCCGCAACCCGCTTCGAGAACCGTGCTGCCGGCAGGGTACCGGGTGCCTTCATGGAGGAGGAAACCGAGCCCGGATGCCTGGTCAAGTAACCGTGTGGACTCGCGGTCTGAGCGTCCATGCACGTATGATCGTGGCTTTTCAGTCATGATTTCCGCCCCTGACTAATCTGAATGAATGCACAGTGATACGTTGAGAAGCTGGTACTAATAACGATTTTTACACCAGGAATATTCCCTCTCCTTGTATACCGGCAACCCTCTCTCCGTTGACCGGTTTACCGTATCCGATACTTTCATTGCAGTGCATCCCGATACACGCCAGCATGGCAGAACCGCTCATTCTTGTCACGGGTTCCACCGATGGTATCGGTAACGCTACCGCGATTGCCCTTGCCGAAGGGGGCGCAGAGGTGATCCTCCATGGGAGGAATGAAAAAAAGGGAAAGAGGGTGCAGCGGGAGCTGGAAACGATCACAGGCAGCCATCCCGATCTCGTTATCGCTGATTACTCCCGGCAGGACCAGATCCGCCTCATGGCTGTGGATCTCATCGCACGCTACACCCGGCTCGATGTCCTTATCAATAATGTCGGGACATATCAGAAGACACGGCATGTCACCCCGGAGGGATCTGAGATGACCTTTGCTGTTAACTACCTCGGACCGTTCCTTCTTACCCGCCTTCTCCTCCCGCTCCTCAAAAAGAGTTCCGGAGCCCGTATTGTTACGGTCGCATCGAGTGCTCACGAGGACGTGGACCAGATCGACTGGGAAGATCTGCCGCAGGGGCGCCGGTATGATCCCTGGGGTGCCTACGCTCTTTCGAAGTTTGCGGATATTACCTTTACGTATTCTCTTGCCAGGAATCTCGAGGGGTCCGGGGCAACAGCCAACTGCCTCCACCCCGGCGTTGTTGACACAAAGCTCCTCCGATCGGCGTTCCCCGGTTACCCTGCAATCACGCCGGAAGAGGCGGCAAAGACACCGGTCTGGCTCGCGCGGTCTCCGGAAGTAGCCGGAGTATCGGGAAAATACTTCGATTCCATGCACCCGGTCCGGTCTTCGGCCATGACGTATGACCATAAAGTGCAGGAGCGGCTCTGGAAGAGGGCGGAGGACCTGACCGGATTGAGCAGGGAGGGCAGGTGAATTAAACTGTTCGGAATAGTCTGTTCCTGCTTTGGGCAATATCCATAAAATGAAGGTGACTTCTTTATCGTGCTATGAACGCTTCTCCCTCTAAGAGTGCTCCCGCCCCGGATCGGTGACCGCAGGTGAAAGATTTCATGCCGTTCCGTCATGTCTCAGACGAGCCCCGAGGCGCAGGAAAAACCTCACCGATATCGGGAGTTTGTATAGTTTTCATCAATCGGGAAACAAACATTCATTGTAATGCATATTTCTGCAAATTCAAAAAAAGGAGATTCCTACAGATTTCTCCGGAAGAATGCGATCATCCCGTTGTAGGCGTCCTCAGCAAAGGCCTCACGGATGAGGCTGCCGTTAGCAATCATGAATCCGTGCGGTTTACCCTGGTAAACCCTGAGCTCGAAGTACTTGTCCGCGGCATCGAGCTGCATTGAATAATTGTAGATGCTCCCGATCGGGCTTGCCTGGTCTCTCGAACCATGGATCATGAGCATCGGGACACTGAGTTCATTGATATGAGATGCGGGCGCAGTATCATTCGTGTAGCCAATGCTATTCGGGAACCCGTACCAGGCAACGCCAGCCCCGAATTCCTTCACCTGAGGGAGGAAGAGCATGGTGAACCGTCCACCAGCGCAGAAGCCGGTCAGGCCAAGCTTAGCGCTGTCGATATCCGTGCGTGACCTGAGGGCAGCGACCGATGCGCGGATGATAGCCTCAACCTCAGGATCCCCGGCCCGCTGGTTAATCGTTTGCCACTCGGGAGCGATGACAACGAACCCATCACCGGCTATCCGGTTGCACATCTCCTTGTATCCCGGTTCAAGGCCATTGAAGGAGTGCATGAGGACGATCCCCGGATGTTTTCCCGGAGTAAGCGGTGCTGCGATGTATGCCGGGTAGGTCTTACCCTCAGCCGTGATCGTAGTCATGCTGCCGGGCACAGGACCGGATACTCCTGCGGTGGTGGTCACCGTGGCCGGGCCTGACGGCTGTGCATTCGTGCATCCTGCCAGAAAGGCAGTGACGATCAGGATGCATGCACAGAGAATAGGAAAGAACGATTTGTTCATCTGCTTTCACCGGCTGCTTGCTCTATCCGGCGCACCAGAAATATCTTGCGATGATGACAAAAAGCCGGCGGAGAAGCAGGTTCTTATGAATGTGCTGATCCATCCGTTCCTTGCCGGTGAGCAGCCGGATTCGACAATCTTCGACCCCTTCAAAAGCGGGAGTGCCGTGTTTATCGCTTCCCTGACGTTTCGTCATTCTGAGGCAATGGAACATGGCAATATACGGGTTCCCTAAGAATCCTCCTGGCCTGATATCGGAGAAAAAAGCATGTGAGCCCTCGGGAATCATACCCAATTGCCATAAATTGTGTTTTATTACGAGAATAAGATTTATCAGAACATACGTAGAACATCCCGTGTCCTTAGAGGAGGTATTGAGATATGGCGAAAGTAACGCGGGAAATGGTGGAGAAGGCAGGTGTGGATGTCAATCACCTGATCGATCTCCTTGTAAAGAATGCTTCGGCGGAACTTACAACATTTTATTACTACACAATACTCCGTCTGAACCTCATCGATCTGCCCGGGGAAGGAGTGAAGGAGATTGCAGAGGTTGCCCGGATTGAAGACAGGAATCACTTTGAGGCACTCGTGCCGAGGATTTATGAGCTAGGCGGGAAGCTGCCCGAGAGTATGGTTGACTTCCACAACATATCGGCCTGCCCCCCTGCAAAGCTCCCGAAAGATCCGCGGGATGTCAAAGCGATGCTGACGGTCCTGGTCGAGGCTGAACGCTGTGCGGTGCGGGGGTATACTCACATCTGCAACCTTACCGCAGGTAAGGATCACCGCACCTATGACTTAACGCTCGCGATCCTGAACGAAGAGATCGAACACGAGTCCTGGTTCTCGGAGTTCCTTGGTGAAGGCCCGTCAGGGCATTTCATGCGGAGGGGCGAGACTTCCCCGTTTGTCTCGAAATTCCTGCGGTGAAGGACCCCTCCAGATTTCTCTTTTTCTTCTCATAGGGAGGTACTATCTCCCTCAGAGCAAAACGCAGATAAACTGCAAACGCGGTACCGTCTCTTGAACGCGTGATTTCTTCTGCCGGCACAGGAATGTATGTAATGATTCAGTTTTTCCTCACCCAGTCCCCCGTCTTTCAGGCATTGATTGCCGGGTGCTTCACCTGGGGGATTACTGCGGCCGGGGCATCGCTCGTGTTCCTCATACGAACGGTCAACCAGAGGCTTCTTGACGGGATGATGGGGTTTGCGGCAGGGGTGATGATCGCCGCCAGTGTGTGGTCACTTCTCATTCCTTCCATCGGCATGGCAGAAGAAGCCGGGGGCGTTTCGTGGGTCCCTGCGGCAACCGGATTTGCGGCAGGCTGGATCTTCTTATGGGTGCTCGATCGTGGGATCCCACACCTGCACATAGGGTTCCCGGTCGAGAAGGCCGAAGGTCCGAAATCCTCTTTTCATCGTACCTCCCTCCTTGTGATCGCAATCACGCTCCACAACATTCCCGAAGGCCTCGCCATCGGTGTAGCGTTCGGCGCTGTTGGGGCAGGTTTGCCCTCTGGTGCTCTTGTGGGAGCCATCGCGCTCACCATCGGTATCGGGATCCAGAATTTTCCCGAGGGGCTCGCCATATCCATGCCGTTACGGCGGGAAGGGATGTCAAAACTGAAAAGTTTCTGGTTCGGTCAGCTCTCGGCGGTTGTGGAACCTCTCGCAGCTGTTGCTGGAGCAGTCGCAGTGCTTATTGCGCAGCCCCTTCTCCCGTATGCACTCGCGTTTGCTGCCGGCGCAATGTTTTTCGTAGTGGTGGAGGAGGTGATCCCCGAGTCCCAGCTGAACGGGAACGAGGGGTCTGCGACTCTCGGGTTTCTTATCGGATTTCTGGTGATGATGATCCTGGATGTTGCACTTGTATAGGCAGTGTAGTGCGTGCTATTTTGGCAAAGTCATCTTTTGCGGGGATAATAATAAATCAGGGGAGAGTCTCCGGAGCCGGACTGAGATTCAAGCAGGGGTGGTGCACTGAACATGTGACACCCCATGATAATCTGTCCTGACGCCCAAGGTAATAGGAAATATTTTTTTATTGAATATATTTCTTTGAATTCTTCACCAACCATTAAGTATAGCCTCATTATCATTATTCGGTAAGGAGCCTCCGAAATGTTTTCTACACTCGTTGAAACGGGTATAATTCTCTACAATTTTTTTCAGGTAGTTGTTGCATTCACCGCTGTTGTTCTTTCAGTGAAATGGCATAAGTACGAGTTTCTGGCAGGCTTGTCCTTCCTGCTTATCTATGCCATCGTCAATACAATTGATGTATTCTTCTTCACTTTTGTGCATGGGATATTCCTTGATGTTGCCCAGTTCGGGTTTATCCTGATTGCCATTGCTTTCTTTATTATCGGGATGCACCCCACTTATGCTCCGAAACTGGTAACGGGTTTGAGGAAACGGGACAATGAATATGTACCTCATGATGAATCGCTCATTTCAATTCTCAAAAAATTCTGAAGGTTCAGGCGGGTAATAACACTCGCTCAGTGTATCTTTTAAAATAAATCAAAGAATACTGTGAATTATTTATCTGATATAACAAACGAACAGCCTTTGTTGCGGCAGAAAAATATTCCCGGTGCCCAGGTCAACCAGGCAGCAATAGAGATGAAGGTGCTGATGAGGATGGCTTTATAAACTTGTGTTTCGATCAGATCCAGATTAATGGTGGCTCCGCCATCATATTCTTCTGGCAAAAAATGTTGAGGGGTAATCTGGAATATCCGAACGACGGAGAATTCATATTTATGTCATATCCGGAATGGAATACTTACTCCCCAGGGCCACCTCCGATACCTGACTGTAAATTATTAAAAAAAGAGGACTTTTTTTATTTGCGCCAAAACTTGGGTTTATTCAGCTCTGCCTCCGCTTTCTCCAGTTTTTCCTGCATTATACGGAGTTTCGCCTTTAGCTGTTGAACTTCCATCTCCCTCGACGCCGTTGTCAGCGCAACTGCACCAGTGATACTTTCGGACCTTTCAATCTCCTTGAGTATCGCATTAATACAACCTCCGGCACGTTGATATCGTAATTCTTTACTGATTCCATTACCATATGTGTTATTTTCAGCTCGAGGTTTAAATGATAGTTCGAAGAATTTTCAGGATAGTATACTTCCACTCCTGTTTCTTTGTTATTATAAAATAATGCGGGGCACCGGTGCCTCGCTCCCCTTACTCAATTGTTTATTGGAACGGGTAATTGTTCCAGTGCATAATACTTCAGAATTCACCGTGATTGTCTCAAAGAAAAAAAAGGAATTTACTGGACCTTGATCTCTTTTTTCCCGGCCCAGAGCCCATGGAGGTTGCAGTATTCGACAGCATGGATAATTCCGCCTTTGGACAATTTTATCTTCAGGACAACTTCCGGCTGGGCTGTAACGGGAGTTAATGAGACTTTGGCCAGGACTACCGGGTTAAAAGCCCTTCCTTCCTCTTCAAGAGTTACCATGATCCACCGTATCGAGTGTTCAACGGTGTTCGGATGTGGCCCGACAGTAACTTTCAGATCGAAGAGTTCGTCTGGTTTCACTCGTGCCGGGGCATCAATTTTTGGCGTATGACTTTCCCGTTTGCCGAGTGCTTCCCCGGCAGCGGCATCAAAGGTATAAATCAGGTTTCCGAATGCATGTTCAACCATATGATCATCTCATAAAATTCATCCAGGGTCAATTTGATCGTCACTTCATGATTTCCCACGTTTAAGGGAATGAGGGGCGAGTCTCTGCGCACAGGTATGCGCATCTGTTAGGATCATGTATTCCCTTATATAAATTTTCGTGTATTGGCACCGGGTTCATGAGATAAAATTCTCGTATCCCGGTAACCCGGTTGCACTCAGCAGAGAGTATTATAATGGTATCTTTCGCTGTTCATCTGATACCCTCCTTTTATCTTCCCTTATTACCATAACCAAAGATAATGATCCCGAATCAGTCCGCAGACCTCCTCACACGCCTCAAATCAACCGCACCGGACTTCAGGAAGCCGGTTTCATTAGTTCGGCAGGATTCTTCCGCGTTCATCAGCGAAATGCAGGATGAAGAATCTGAACCTCCGGCCACTGAGTCTGTAGAAATTGCCCACGGATTGCGGGGTTACTGGATCAGCGGTCCTGAAGCAGTAACAGATCAGACAGTCCTTTTTTTTCACGGCGGGGGTGTTAATCTCGGGTCAACACAGGATCACCTGGGACTGTGTGCCCGTATTGCCAAAGCCGCACAGGCGCGTGTCTTCTCGGTCGATTACCGGCTGACTCCAGAACATGTATTCCCGGCTCCTGCAGAGGACGCCATTACCGCATATAAGTACCTCCTCTCACACGGTTTACCGTCACACCGGATTATACCCGCAGGTATTTCAGCCGGGGGAACACTGGTGCTTGATCTTCTTTTATCCGCACGTGACCACCACTTACCCCTTCCGCCGGCAGGAGTCTGCATGTCTCCTGTTGTTAACATGCTTTTTGACGGCGAATCGGTGACAAAGAACATGGATAACGACTGGCTGACCCTGGCACAACTCAATGCAGTCCGGACGCTTTACCTTGCCGGGCATAATCCCGAAGATCCCCTTGCTTCTCCCGTTTACGCCCGCCTTTCCGGGATCCCCCGGTTGTATATCCAGGCAGGAACACACGAACTGTTGTTATCAGATATTGCCTCTTTTGTCGACAAGGCACGATGGGCAGGTGTCTCTGTCCGGTTTGAGCTCTGGGAAGGGATGTTCCATTGCTGGCAGGCATTTGCCTGGCAGGTGCCCGAAGGAGAACAGGCGATAAACCTTGCAGGGGCATTTATCCGGGATGCGATGGTCCGGTAAATCAGGGTCTATATGTTTCAATCCTGAATCAAAAGAGATTTCATAACCGGATGCAGTGGATATTGAGTGTGTCTGCACTGGTCCAAACGCAATGTCGTTGTTCATGAGAAATCACCAGACGATATTTTTCCAGGGCACAAATCAGGAAATCCTTCTTTTTCATTCTGAAAACGTTACCGGATGCTTTGCCCCCTCTGCCACGTTCTGTATAATAATGCCGAATCACCAGGTCATGGTTATACCCTGGTGTAACAATCGATCCGGAATTCAGT
>Ga0209705_10000919_pt1 | contig 15632 bp, 13 predicted proteins | sample PPLLaktember2015_5_FD_187262 | JGI IMG/M metagenome (GOLD analysis project Ga0209705, IMG submission 187262) | Freshwater sediment microbial communities from Prairie Pothole Lake near Jamestown, North Dakota, USA - PPLs Lake P8 Core (1) Depth... | ecosystem: Environmental > Aquatic > Freshwater... | reverse complement strand
GGATGCCAGCCATGAGCTCGCCTGGTTCATGATCGCCCTGTCGCTCATCGCCATCGTCTACATCGGCCTGGTGGCGCTGGTGCAGGAAGACATGAAGAAGCTGATTGCCTACTCATCGATCGCACACATGGGCTTCGTCACGCTCGGGCTGTTCATCTTCAATGCCCAGGGCGCGGAAGGCGCGCTCATCCAGATGATTTCACACGGCTTTGTTTCCGGCGCGCTGTTCCTGTGCGTGGGCGTGCTCTACGACCGCCTGCATTCGCGCAACATCGCCGACTACGGCGGGGTGGTGAACCGCATGCCGGTGTTCGCGTCCTTCATGATGCTGTTCTCGATGGCGAACGCGGGGTTGCCCGGCACGTCCGGTTTTGTCGGCGAGTTCCTGGTGATTCTCGGCGCCTTCCAGGCCAATTTCTGGATCGCCTTCCTGGCGGCCACCACGCTCATTTTCGGCGCCGCCTATTCGCTGTGGATGTACAAGCGCGTGATTTTCGGCGGCGTGCAGAACGCCGCGGTGGAAAAACTCGAGGACGTGAACCGGCGCGAAGTGCTGTTCCTCTCGCTGCTCGCGATCGCCGTGCTTGCCATGGGTGTCTGGCCGGCGCCGCTGCTGGATGTGATGCATGTTTCGGTGGACGAACTGCTCCGCCAGGCGAGCGTGACCAAGATCAATGTGCTGACCGCAACCGTTCGCTGACAGGAAAGACTTGGACATGAACCCGATTCTCAACAGCCTCACGCCCGCGCTGCCGGAGATTTTCGTGTTCTCCATGGCGTGTGTGATTCTCCTGGCCGACTTATTCCTGTCGGAGCGGCGTCGCTTCATCAGCTGTGGCCTGGCGCTGGTTACGCTGGTCGGCGCGGCCATATTGACGCTCAAGGGCTTTGGCGCCGGTGGCACGGCGTTTAACGGCATGTTTGTGGGAGATGCGCTGGCCGACACCCTGAAACTGGCCATCTACCTGGTCGTGTTCTTCGTGCTGATCTATTCGCGCGACTATCTGCACGATCGCGGTATGTACAAGGGCGAGTACTTCGTGCTGGCGCTGTTCGCTGTCACCGGCATGATGATCATGGCGTCGGCGGCACATTTCCTGACGCTCTATCTCGGCCTTGAACTGCTCAGCCTCAGCCTGTACGCGATGGTCGCATTCCAGCGCGATTCAACGCCGGCCACCGAGGCAGCGATGAAGTACTTTGTGCTCGGCGCGCTCGCCTCCGGCATGCTGCTGTACGGCATGTCGATGCTGTACGGTGCGACCGGCAGCCTCGAGATCAGCGTGGTGCACAAGGCGATCAGCAGCATGGCGCCGGACAACATGATTCTGATCTTTGGCCTGGTGTTCGTGATTGTCGGGTTGGCGTTCAAGCTCGGTGTCGCGCCGTTCCACATGTGGGCACCGGACGTGTACCACGGCGCACCGACGGCGGTAACCGTGTTCCTCGGTAGTGCGCCCAAGCTCGCGGCGTTTGCCATGCTCATGCGTCTGCTGGTTGGCGGGTTGGAGGGCCTGGCCCCGCATTGGCAGCAGATGCTGGTGATCATGGCGATTCTGTCGCTTGCCACCGGCAACATCATTGCCATCGCCCAGAGCAACATCAAACGCATGCTGGCGTATTCGACCATCGCGCACATGGGCTTCTTCCTGCTCGGTATGCTGGCCGCCGGCCCGAACGGTTATGCGTCGGCGCTGTTCTACATGCTGGTCTACGTGGTCATGAGTCTCGGCGCCTTCGGCATGGTCATCCTGCTGTCGCGCCAGGGTTTCGAGGCCGACAATCTCGAGGACTTCAAGGGCCTCAACCAGCGCAGTCCCTGGTTTGCCTTCCTCATGCTGCTGCTCATGTTTTCCATGGCCGGTGTGCCACCGACCGCCGGGTTCTACGCCAAGCTGCTGGTCATCCAGGCGGTTATCGATGCCGGTTTCCTGTGGCTCGCGGCCGTGGCGGTGCTGTTCTCGGTGATCGGTGCCTACTACTACCTGCGCGTGGTCAAGCTGATGTACTTCGACAAGGCCGCGGACAGTGCACCGTTCCAGGCCGGGATCGATATGCGTGCACTCCTGAGCGTGAACGCCCTGGCGTTGCTGCTTGTTACCCCCTGGATCGGCGCGCTCATGGACCTCTGCACCCGCGCGATCCGCGCGCTCGTTTGAGACGAGCACCGATTTATTCGCTAACTTCCTGATTCGGCCTTGAAATTCAGGGGTTGCCTCTGTACACTCCGCCGTTCTGTTGCGGGGTGGAGCAGTCTGGCAGCTCGTCGGGCTCATAACCCGAAGGTCGTAGGTTCAAATCCTACCCCCGCTACCAATTATTTCCGGCAGCCCCGCCTCGGCGGGGCTGTTTGTTCCATCGGTGGCGTGCAAGTTGCCGGGGCGGCGGTTTTGTGTTACAAGACCCGCTGATTTTGCGGGAAAAACTGCTCCTGCGTGTTGCGCACTTCCGCCATCCGTGGCGGTCGCAGGTAAAAGAGGGTGTTTGGGAAGTGGGCCACGTGCCCACTTTTGCGTTTCTGGGGCTGGAATGATGCGCGTGACGGTAGCCGGACTGCACAAGATGTTCGAGCCCGGCATTCGGGCCATGGGCTTTGAGCTGGTGGATGTGGAGTATGCGGCGGACGGTGGGCGCAACGTGTTGCGCATCTATATCGACAGCCCCGCGGGCATCACGGTCGATGATTGCGCGAAAGTGAGCCGTCAGGTGAGCGCGGTTCTGGATGTGGAAGACCCGATTCCCGAGCAGTATGTGCTCGAGGTGTCGTCGCCGGGTCTCGACCGGCCGCTGGTGAAGCGCGAGGATTTTGAACGTTTTGCCGGGCAGCAGGTCAAGGTGCGCATGCGCGAGGCCGTGACGGGGCGCCGGAACTTCAAAGGCACGCTCGTGGGCGTGGAAGGCGACGCGATCGTGGTGCATGTGGACCAGGAGCGGTACAGCCTGCCGATGGCAAAGATTGAACGGGCGCGGCTGGTGCCGCAGTTGTGAGCGGGTGCTGGAGGGTACATGGGTAACGAGATTCTGATGGTTGTCGATGCGGTTTCGCGCGAGAAGGGCGTGGAGCGGGAGGTCATTTTCGCGGCGCTCGAAGCGGCGCTCGCCACCGCCACGCGCAAACGCCACAAGGAAGACATCGACGTACGCGTCGCCATCCACCGTGACACCGGCGAATACGACACCTTCCGCCGCTGGGAAGTGCTGGACGACGAGTCCGAGTCTTTCGAATTTCCGTCCCGCCAGATCCTGCTGAGCTATGCGCGCCAGAAGCATCCCGATATCCAGGTCGGCGATTTCGTCGAAGAACCGATCGCCCCGGTCGAGTTCGGGCGCATCGCCGCGCAGGCCGCCAAGCAGGTGATCGTGCAGAAGGTGCGCGAGGCCGAGCGCGAACAGACCGTCAACCAGTACAAGGAACGCAAGGGCACGCTGATCACCGGCGTGGTCAAGCGCATGGAGCGCGGCGAAGTGATTGTCGACCTCGGCAGCGCCGAGGCGCTCCTGCCGAAGACCGCCATGATCCCGCACGAGGGCCTGCGCCCCGGCGATCGCATCCGCGCCTATCTCGATGACGTCTATTCCACGCCGCGCGGACCGCAGCTGTTCCTGTCACGCACCGCCCCGCAACTGCTGATCGAGTTGTTCAAGCTCGAGGTGCCGGAGGCCGGCGACAATCTCATCATTATTCATGGCGCCGCGCGCGATCCCGGCCTGCGCGCCAAGATCGCGGTAAGCTCCAAAGACCCGCGCATCGATCCGATCGGGGCGTGTGTCGGCATGCGCGGCATGCGCGTGCAGAGCGTGTCCAACGAGCTCGCCGGCGAGCGCGTCGACATCATTCATTTCTCGCCGGACCCGGCGCAGTTCGTCATCAATGCCCTGGCCCCGGCCGAGGTGAAGTCGATCGTGGTCGACGAAGAGCTGCACAGCATGGACGTGATCGTGGACGAAGCGCAGCTTTCGCAGGCCATCGGCCGCGGCGGGCAAAACGTGCGCCTCGCCTCCGAGCTGACCGGCTGGGAGATCAATATCATGACCGAACAGGCGGCGGACGAGAAGGGTGCGAACGAGGCGACCGCCAACAAGCAGATGTTCATGGATCAGCTCGGCGTGGATGATGCCGTGGCCGAGGTCCTGGTGCGCGAAGGCTTCACGAGTCTCGATGAAGTGGCGTACGTGCCCAAGCAGGAGATGCTGGGGGTCGAGGAATTTGACGAGGACTTGGTCGAGCAGCTGCGCAGTCGCGCGCGCGACGTGCTGTTGACCAAGGCGATTGCACTGGAGGAGAAGATTGACATGGCCGAGCCGTCCAAGGACCTGCTGGAGATGGAAGGGATGGATGAGCACACCGCACGCGTGCTCGCCAGCCACGGCATCAAGACCATGGAGGAACTGGCCGAGCAGGCGGTCGATGAGCTACTCGAGATCGAGGGCATCGACGAAGAGCGCGCCAAACAGCTCATCATGACGGCGCGTGCGCCGTGGTTCGCCAACGAGACGCAGGGCTGAAACGGGCAGAACGGAAGACATGGCTGAAACCACCATCAAGGCATTTGCCACGCAGATCGGCGTGCAGCCCGAGCGGCTACTGACGCAGCTCGAGGCAGCCGGCGTGTCCGGCAAGGGCGTGGGCGATTCGCTGACCGACGAGGAGAAAATGACCTTGCTCGGTTATCTGCGCACGCACCATGGTGGCGGCGAAAGCGGCACCAAGAAGATTACGCTCAAGCAGAAGTCGGTCAGCCAGATCAAACAGGCGACGCGCACCGGTCCGGCGCGCACCGTGCAAGTGGAAGTGCGCAAGAAGCGCACCTTCGTCAAGCGCAGCACCATCGAGGAAGAAGTGGCGGCCGCTGCCGAAGTCGAGGCGCAGGCCCAGCCGGAGCGCGTCGAGGCTGTGGCCGAGGCGGTCGCGGCCGAAATCCCGCACGTGCCGGAAATCGTGGTCCCGGAAGCACGCCCGAGCGCTCCGGTGGTCGTGCAGGCCCCCATTGGTGCTTCGGTGGCCGAAGAGCGTGCCCCGGCTGCCAAGCCGGGCGAGGTCAAGCGCCCCGGTGTGCCGCCCAAACCGGGCGACAAGAAGAAGGGAGATTGGAAGGGCAAGCGCGGCGATCGCCAGGAGCTGCGCCTCTCGGATGCGCGCAAAGGCGGCGGCAAGCGCCGCGACCGGTTCGCGCCGTCCAGCACCGCGGTCCAGACCAGCATGTCCGGCCAGCATGGCTTTGCCATGCCGGTCGAACGCGTGGTGCGCGAAGTGGCGTTGCCCGAGACCCTCACCGTTGCCGAACTGGCCCAGAAGATGTCGGTCAAGTCGGTCGAGGTCATCAAGGTGCTCATGAAGCTCGGCATGATGGTGACCATCAACCAGGTGGTCGATCGCGATACCGCGACCATCGTGGTGGAAGAGATGGGCCACATCGCCAAGCTCGCGAAGGACTCCGGTCCCGAGGCGTTGCTGGGCAGCGACGCCGGCGTGTACGGCGAGCCGGAGCCGCGTCCGCCGGTCGTGACCGTCATGGGCCACGTCGACCATGGCAAAACCTCGTTGCTCGACTACATCCGCAAGGCCAAGGTGGCGAGCGGTGAGGCGGGCGGTATTACCCAGCATATCGGCGCGTATCACGTGGACACGCCGCGCGGCGTCGTCACCTTCCTCGATACCCCGGGTCACCAGGCGTTCACCGCCATGCGCGCGCGCGGCGCCAAGGCCACCGACATCGTGATCCTGGTGGTGGCGGCCGACGACGGCGTCATGCCGCAGACCATCGAAGCGATCCATCACGCGCGTACCGCGGGTGTGCCGATCATTGTTGCGGTGAACAAGATCGACAAGCCAGAAGCGCAGCCCGAGCGCGTGCGCCAGGAGCTGACCAAGCATGAAGTCGTGCCGGAGGAGTGGGGTGGACACGACATTTTCGTGAACGTTTCGGCCAAGGCCGGCACCGGCATCGACCAGCTGCTCGAAGCCGTGCTGCTGCAGGCCGAGGTGCTCGAGTTCAAGGCGCCGAAGACCGGTCCTGCCGCAGGCCTCGTCATCGAAGCGCGCATCGACAAGGGCCGCGGCCCGGTGGCGAGCGTGCTGGTGCAGCGCGGCATGCTCAAGAAGGGCGACGTGGTGCTGGCCGGCCGCGAGTTCGGACGCGTGCGCGCCATGTTCGACGAAAAGGGCAAGGCGATCAGCGAGGCCGGGCCGTCGATTCCGGTTGAAGTCCAGGGCCTGTCGGGTGTGCCGAGCGCCGGCGACGAGGTGATCGTGGTCGAGAGCGAGCGCAAGGCACGCGAGATCGCGCTCTATCGCCAGGGCAAGTTCAAGGACACGCAGTTCGCCGCACGCGCCGCGGCCAAGCTCTCGAATGTGTTCGAGCAGCTGCAGGAGGGCGAGAATACCCTCAACCTCATCATCAAGGCGGACGTGCAGGGCTCGATCGAGGCGCTCACCAAGGCGCTGGAGGAGCTGTCCACCGACGAGGTCAAGGTGCGGGTGATCCATGCCATGGTCGGCCCGATCAACGAATCGGACGTGAACCTGGCGCGCGCCTCGGCGGCGGTGGTCATCGGTTTCAACGTGCGCGCCGACTCCGGGGCGCGCCGCCTGATCGAGTCCGAAGGCGTGGACGTCCACTATTACAACATCATTTACGAAGCGGTCGAGGAAGTGAAGGCCGCGCTGGTCGGCATGCTCAAGCCACAGTTCCGCGAAGACGTCATCGCCCAGGTCGAGGTGCGCGAAGTGTTCCGCGCGCCCAAGATCGGCGTCATCGCCGGTTGCTACGTGAACGAAGGCACGGTCAAGCGCAATCGCCCGATCCGCGTGCTGCGCGACAACGTAGTGGTGTTCGAGGGCGAGATCGAATCGCTCAAGCGTTTCAAGGACGATGCCTCCGAGGTCAAGTCCGGCCTCGAATGCGGTATCGGCATCAAGAACTACAGCGACATCCAGGCCGGCGACCAGATCGAGGTATTCGAGAAAGTGCAGGTGCAGCGGACTTTATGAGTTCAGCCGCAGATAAACGCAGATAGACACAGGTCTTCTGGTTTTCAGTATTTCTAGTTGGTTTTCTGTTTTTACTTTATCTGTGTTCATCCGCGTTCATCTGTGGCCCGCTTTTCCTGTCGTTAGGCCTAGCACGCCCGGTACCGAGTGAAGTCCATGCACAAAGACTCCGGCCGCACCCGCAAGATTGGCGAACTGCTGCAGCGCGAACTGGCAGTGCTGATTGCGCGCGAGCTGCACGACCCGCGTGTGACGCAGGTGACGCTCACGGCCGTGGACGTGGCCCCCGATATGTCGCACGCCAAGGTGTTCATCACGCATCTCGGCGGCGAGGAAGCGGCGCTGAAGGCGGTGGCCGGGCTTAACCACGCCGCCGGCTTCCTGCGGCATGCGTTGAGTGAGCGCGTCATCCTTCGCCAGGTGCCGGCGTTGCGCTTCGTGTACGACGAGTCGGTCGAGCGCGGGGACAACATCGAGCGCCTGCTGGCGCGTGCCCGCCGCGAGCAAGGCGACGCCGACTGATGTCCGATCCGCAAGCATTGCCGCGCGTGCCGCGCGTTAAACGCCAGCTGCTGGATGTCCACGGTATCCTGCTGCTCGACAAACCGGTCGGCCTGACCTCGAACCGCGCCCTGCAGGAGGCCAAGCGCCTGCTGCTGGCCCGCAAGGCCGGGCACACCGGCAGCCTCGACCCGCTAGCCAGCGGCCTGTTGCCGCTGTGTTTCGGCGAAGCGACCAAGGTATCGCGATTCCTGCTGGAGGCCGATAAGCGCTACCGCGCGGTATTCCGTCTCGGCGCCTCGACCGCCACCGGCGATTCCGAGGGCGAAGTGCTCGAAACCCGTCCGGTTACCGTCAGCCGGCGCGAAATCGAGGCGGCCATCCAGCATTTCACCGGCCCGATCGAGCAGGTGCCGCCCATGTATTCGGCCATCAAGCAGGACGGCCAGCCGCTCTACAAATTGGCGCGCGCCGGCATTGTCACCGAACGCGCCCCACGTCCGGTTACCGTTTACGAATACACCGTGCTCGATCTGGCCGGCGACTCCGTGACCGTGGATATAAGCTGCTCCAAGGGCACCTACATCCGCAGTCTCGCACACGACCTGGGAGAGCTGCTCGGTTGCGGGGCGCATGTGGCGGAGCTGCGCCGCACCGCCATGGGCGGTTTTAGCGTGGACGAAACCATTACACTCGAGGCATTCGCCGCCCTGCCGGGACCGGCAGAGCGCGCCGCCCGCCTGATTCCGGCCGACCAGGCTCTGCGGGCGCTGCCGCAGGCCGTTTTAAGCGCCAATGCCGCCTATTACTTCTGTCAGGGCCAATCCGTGGCGGCCCGGCCGCTGCCGGCCGTCGGCGGCTGGGTGCGGGCCTATCAGGAAGGCGGCCGGTTTCTGGGTCTGGGCGCGGTCGATGACGACGGCCAGCTGGCCCCGCGCCGCCTGCTGCATCCCACGGAAGAGTCTGAAATGGCCCAGAAAACGGTTGAGGCAGACCCCCCGCGCGGTTAGAATACCGGCCCTTATCGAACCCCTTGCCCAAGAATATGACTATTTTTGTGCAGGCTTGCTTACCTAATTTGGCAGAGGCATTGCGCATGACCCTCAAGGCAGAACAGAAGTCCAAGATCATGAAGGAAAACCAGACCGGCAAGAGCGACACCGGCTCACCGGAAGTGCAGGTCGCGCTGCTGTCGGCGCGCATCAACGACCTGTCCGGACATTTCCAGACGCACAAGAAGGACAACCACTCGCGCATGGGTCTGCTGCGCATGGTCGGCAAGCGCCGCAAGCTGCTCGATTACCTCAAGCGCGTGGACAACAAGCGCTACGCATCGCTGGTCGAGAAACTCGGCCTGCGCAAGTAAGAACCAGCCAGCTCACGTCAAGAACCAGCCAGCTAACGGGTAAGAGGATCAAGCCTTGAAGAAAGTCGTCAAAACGTTCCAGTACGGTGATCACACAGTAACCTTCGAGACCGGCGAAATTGCGCGCCAGGCGAGCGGCGCCATCATCGCCAGCATGGGCGACACCGTGGTGCACGTCACCGTGGTCGGCCGCAAGGAAGCCAAGCCGGGCCAGGACTTCTTCCCGCTTACCGTCGATTACCAGGAACGCACCTACGCCGCCGGCCGCATCCCGGGCGGTTTCTTCAAGCGCGAAGGCCGTCCGTCCGAGAAGGAAATTCTCACCTCGCGCCTGATCGATCGCCCCATCCGTCCGCTGTTCCCCAAGGGTTACACCAACGAAGTGCAGGTCATCGCCACCGTCATGTCGGTGAACCCGGATATCGATCCGGATATCGTCGCCATGCTCGGCACCTCCGCGGCGCTGGCCGTCTCCGGCCTGCCGTTCAAGGGCCCGGTCGGCGCGGCGCGTGTCGGCTACGCCGGCGGCAAGTACCTGCTCAACCCGGGCAACGAAGCCCTCAAGACCTCGCAGCTCAACCTGGTAGTGGCCGGCACCGAATCCGCCGTGCTCATGGTGGAATCCGAAGCCCAGGTGCTGTCGGAAGAAGTGATGCTCGGCGCCGTGCTGTTCGGTCACGAGCAGAGCGGCATCGCCATCAAGGCCATCCGCGAGCTCGCCAAGGAAGTCGGTGTGTCGGCCTCCGAATGGAAAGCGCCGGAGAAAGACACCGTACTGATCGAACAGATCAAGAAGCTGTGCGAGGCCGACATTGCCGCCGCCTACAGCATCAAGGAAAAGGCCGCGCGCCAGGACGCCATGAGCGCCATCAAGGACAAGGTGCTGGCCGTCACGACCAGCGAGACCACGAGCGGCGACCAGGTCGAGCACATCAAGGGCATTATCAAGGACATTGAGAAGAAAGTGGTGCGCGGGCGCATTATCGCCGGCGAGCCGCGCATCGACGGACGCAACACCACCACGGTGCGCCCGATTGTCATCCGCACCGGCGTGCTGCCACGCACCCACGGCTCGGCGCTGTTCACGCGCGGCGAGACCCAGGCGCTGGTGGTCACCACCCTCGGCACCGGCCGCGACGCGCAGATCATCGACGCCCTCGAAGGCGAGCGCAAAGAGCCGTTCATGCTGCATTACAATTTCCCGCCGTCCTGCACCGGTGAAACCGGCCGCGTCGGTACGCCGAAGCGCCGCGAAATCGGCCACGGGCGTCTCGCCAAGCGCGCCATGATTGCAGTGCTGCCGGACATGGCCACCTTCCCGTACGTGCTGCGCGTGGTGTCGGAGATCACCGAATCGAACGGTTCGAGCTCCATGGCCAGCGTGTGCGGCGCGACCCTGTCGATGATGGACGCGGGCGTGAAAATCAAGGCGCCGGTGGCCGGTATCGCCATGGGCCTGATCAAGGAAGAAAAGGGTTTTGCCGTGCTGACCGACATCCTCGGTGACGAAGATCATCTCGGCGACATGGACTTCAAAGTGGCCGGTACCGCCGAAGGCGTGACCGCGCTGCAAATGGACATCAAGATCGAAGGCATCAACCGCGAGATCATGGACGCGGCCCTGAAGCAGGCCAAGGACGCGCGTCTGCACGTGCTCAAGATCATGCACGAGGCCATCCCGGCGCCGCGCACCGAGATGTCCGATTACGCGCCGCGCATCGTCACCTTCAAGATCAACCCGGAGAAGATCCGCGACGTCATCGGCAAGGGCGGAGCGGTGATCCGCGCGCTGTGCGAAGAGACCGGTGCCACCATCGACATCGAAGACGACGGCACCGTGAAGGTCGCCTCGGCCGACAACGCCGCCGCCCAGGAAGCCCGCCGCCGCATCGAGCAGATCACCGCCGACGTCGAAGTCGGCACGATCTACATCGGCAAAGTGGTCAAGCTCATGGACTTCGGCGCGTTCGTCACCATTCTCCCCGGCCGCGACGGCTTGGTGCACATCTCGCAGATTTCACATGAGCGGGTCGAGAACGTGAGCGACAAGCTTTCCGAAGGCGAGACCGTGAAGGTCAAGGTGCTGGAAGTCGACAAGCAGGGGCGTATCCGCCTGTCGATGAAGGCGGTGGATGAGAAGACGCCCGCCTGATCCGTACCGTAGTTTCTGTATCGAAAAAGGAGCCGATGGCTCCTTTTTCTATTACCCCTCTCCCTGCGGGAGAGGGGCTGGGGTGAGGGCCGCCGTTGCCGTCATTCCGGCGGAAGCCGGAATCCAGGGTTTAAATGGAATCGCCGGCGGCGATCCGTGCCTCCCGTCATTCCAGCGAAAGCTGGAATCCAGGGTGTAATGGGACTCCGGCGATGCCTTAACGGCTTTTCTGCCGCTAGCCGCGCGGCGGTGGGTTACCTTTCTTTGCTCGTGCAAAGAAAGGTAACCCAAAGAAAGCACGCCCCGGAGCCGCCGACACCCCCTGCGCTTCTCGCCGAAGGCGGGGCCTGCCAGACGGCACATCCCTGTGCCGCTGGCAGGTTCGCGCTCCCGGCGCGAACCGCGCTACGCGCGGCCTGATCCGCCTTCGGCTGCGATGCTCGGCGGCGGCTACGGGGCCCAACGTCAAAAGCACAAAATGAAACATTTAACTGCTCGTAGGTTGGGGTTCGCTACGCTCACCCCAACCTACGAGCGAGCTATCTAATATTTGTGAATCGGTCCGCCACGGCTTCTCCTAACGCCGTGAAACGGTATAAGGCAAGCCGTGGTTTGTTGCCAACAATATCCCATTGGGTTTCTGTAGCCTCGACTATTCCGTATTCGAGTAATCGGCCGAATGCGGGACGAAGTTGCTCGTCTTTCCATCCCATATAGATGTAATTGCCCACTGGATACTTGAAAAATCCTGGGTGTGGATGATAGTAGTTTTCTCCTTTGTCTTTTGAGATTTGCGCTGCACGGCCACTAGCGATGTACCATTCATGCGCAATGAAGTCTCGACAGGTCGGATCCATTACAGACCAAACCGTATCGATCAACTCATCACGCAAGGACAGCCCGTTAGCGAGAGCACTGTCTAGATAGGAGCGTATTGACTCTCGCGCCGATTGCACATCGCTGCTGTCGTATTCGAGGGCTCGAATATGTGAGATGTCGAACGGTATCTTGATCCCCTTTCTGTGGACGACGATGACAGTTTCCGGCAAACGAATCGTATGTGCGATCCCAAGCTCGTACATGACATTGGCATTGGGGTATTCGCCGCTCTTATCGTCTGGTGAAATGTCTACGAGCACGAGCCTTGCCCTGCGCAACCCACGCAGGATATCAATTAGGATCGAGTCACCGGTCTTCGGAATGTTCACACGATACGGCCGCAGTCCAATGGATTTGATTGCATTTTCATAGACGTCGGTCCAGATTGGCTCGAAGTCGCTATCGCCCATCGGCATCGCCACGAAGACTTCATTTCCGCTACCAAGCTGTCGGAAACTCTGAAAGTAGATCATTGGGTACATTGCAATACGCTCCGAGGGTGATTAGACCGCTATTCGCCAGGTTTGCACCGCACCGTCCGTATCGGGTGGACAGGGCTTCCTTCCCTAGCGTTACATGTAGAAGTAGGGGTCACTAGAAATTGAATGATGAAATAGTGAATAGCAAAAAGTGAAATAGGGTCAGTGCCAATATCGAAATCACGACACAGTTGTTACATACCGGCAATAAGTCTCCCGAATCCGCAGCGCCCCGACAAAACCCACCGCCGCAAATCCAAACAGTATCCACAGCCCAGCCGTGTAACTGCCCGACAGATCGATAGACCGCCCCACCAGTGGTTGCAAAATGCCGGTGCCGAGGAAGGCGCCGGTGTTGGCGACGCTGGTGGCCATGCCGGAGAGGGCGTGCGGGTTAACTTCTTTGACGCAGGCCCAGCTGAGGGTGAAGCAGGAGGCGCCGAGGCCCATGAGGAAGAAGAGGAACAGCAGCATTCCCTGTGACAGTTGCAGGCCGGTGAGCAGTGGCAGCCAGCAGGCGAGATGTAATAGCGCGAAGCCCAGGATCACCGGGCGGCGGCGGCCGAGGCGGTCGGAGAGGGTGCCGATGAGGAGGGCGCCGAGGGCGAAGCCGGCGAGCAGCAGGGTGGTGTGGGCGGTGGCTTCGCTGCGCGTGAGGCCATAGGTAGCGGTCAGGTAGGGCACGGCCCACAGGCCGGCGAAGGCGAAGTAGGAGCCGGACAGGCCGAAGTTCACCCAGAACGCCGGCCAGGTGGCACGGTTGCGCACGATCTGCAGGAGGCCGTCGCGCCAGTGGCCGTGGTGGGCGGGATGGGCCTCGTGACCGTCGAGTTCACGCATGCTCGGCAGGCCGGCATCGGTCGGGGTGTTGCGCACCAGATACCAGCTGAGCACGCCGAGCGTCAGCGACAGCACGCCGATGATTTCGAAGACGCTGCGCCACGACATGCTGGTGAGCACCCAGGCGAGCGGCGCGGCGGCCAGGACCGCGCCGAGGTTGCCAAGCAGAATCGAAAGCCCGGTGAAGGTGCCGAAGTGGCGGTCGTGAAACCAGGCGGCGTGCAGCTTGAGCATGGCGATAAAGGTGACCGACACGCCGAGCCCCACCAGCAGACGGCCGGTGGCCAGCATCGTCACCGACTCCGCGAGACCGAACATGAGCGAGCCGGCGCCGGCGATAATGCCGCCGAGGGTCAGGATGCGGCGTGGCCCGAGGGTGTCGGCCAGCACGCCGGTCGGGATCTGCATGATGGTGTAGATATAGAAGTAGGTCGCGCTGATGCCGCCCAGCAACGCCGCGCTGGCGGCGAAGGTCTGCTGCAGGTCGGCGGCGATGGTCGCCGGCGCCATGCGGTGGAAGAACGACAGCGCATAGGCCAGCACTACCAGTACAAAAGTGGTCCAACGCAGGCGGCGCATGCGGGATTGGATCCCATGCTGTCCGCGGGACGGCATGGAGGCGTGTGCGGTCACGCGTCGCGGTCCGGTGATCCGGCGGCCTGCTTGATGAGCGCGGTCAGATCCACGCCCTTGATGGCCTGCACGGCGCATTCCCAGCGGCCTTCTTCGCACAAGCCGCTGATGCCGGCGTCTTCATAGGCGCGCAGGGCGGCTTCGAGGCAGGCGGTGCGGATGGCTTCGGCGAGTTTGTGCTGGTCGTTCATTAAACCCTCGCTGTTTGGTGGAAGGGATTGAGGAAAGCGTAGTCCTTTGATGGGTTGCGCTGCGCTCCACCCATCCTACATTCGTTGTTGGAGCCAGACGGGAATTCGCTCATCCAGCCAGTAGCGGGGTTTCCAGGGCAGGTGTCCACCGACGAAACCGACATGCCCGCCGTGGCGGTGCAGGTCGAGTTCAACATCTGGCGACAGCTCTCCGGCTTCAGGGATGACCTTAGCATGCATGAACGGATCGTCGCTGGCGTGCACGATCAGGGTCGGGATGCGGATGCGGTTCAGATATTGGCGCGAGCTGGACGAGGTGTAGTAGTGCATCGCGCCCTCGAAACCGTGCAGGCGGGCGGTGACGCGGTCGTCGAATTCGAAGAAGCCTTTCATCTGGTTGATTTCTTCCAGCGGCGCTGGTGGGGAGAACATTGCTGCTTTGCGACGCGCACCTTGTTTCAGACTCTTCAACAAATGCCACTGATAGACACGCGACAGTCCACGGTTCATGTGGGCGGTGGATTCGTGCAGCAGAAACGGCACGGACACGGCCACGGCGCATTGCACCGGCGCGTCTTTGCCTTGCTCGCCCAACCATTTGAGCAGCGCGTTGCCACCGAGCGAATAGCCAATCGCAGCGAGCGGCGTGTTCGGTTCACGTGCCTTGAGAGTGCGCACCAGGAAGTCGATATCGACGGTGTCGCCGGAATGGTAGGCACGCGCCAAGCGGTTCGGTTCGCCGCTGCAGCCGCGAAAATGCATGAGCACGGCGCGCATGCCGTGTTGCGGCAGCGATGTGAGCATGCCGCGCGCGTAGTGTGAGTGGCTGCTGCCTTCGAGGCCGTGAAAAAGGATGACAATCGGGCCGGAGTCGTTCAGCGTCCAGTCGAGGTCAACGAAGTCGCCGTCCGGCAGTTCCAGGCGTTCACGCCGCAGTGGCGGGCGCAGGCGACGGCGAAAGAACACCGGCCAGAGGGTTTGGAGATGCGGGTTGCGCAACCACCATGCCGGCTTGAAGGGTGTGGTTGCGTCCGCCATGCGGCGGGCAGAGGACAGTGGTGCTGTGTCGGGCGTGTTCAGGCCCAGAGACTCTGCCACCAGCGGCGCCGGCCTTCGGGCAGCGGGCGTTTGCTTTCGAGGTGCGTGGGTGGGAGCAGGGTCATGGTCCAACCGGGGAGCGGCGGATTCTTGCTGGAGCCACAGGAGACGCCGAGGTTGTTCGGGTCGAAGATTTTGATGAAGGTGGGGTCGGTCTTGCTGTCGGTGTAGACGATGCCACAGTAGCTCTCGTCGTGATCCTGGTGCAGCAGGACGTCCACGGCCTTGAGAAACTTCTGCACCTGCGCGGCGTTGCGCGGCTGCGCCGGCAGCGGCTCGCCGATGCAGTAGATGTACCAGCCGGCATCGGCCTTGGCCTGCACCGTGGTCCAGAACTCGTCCAGTTGCGCCCACTGCATCAGGCTGGTGAATGAGCCGCGGAAGGCCTCGTAGAATTGGTCTTCCACTGCCGCTGTCTTGGGCTGGGCGCGATGAAACGAGAACATGGGAAATCCTCTGGGCCTGGGTTCAGGGGGCGAGGCCACCCGCCGGCCGGCTATTA
>Ga0209705_10000918_pt1 | contig 15636 bp, 11 predicted proteins | sample PPLLaktember2015_5_FD_187262 | JGI IMG/M metagenome (GOLD analysis project Ga0209705, IMG submission 187262) | Freshwater sediment microbial communities from Prairie Pothole Lake near Jamestown, North Dakota, USA - PPLs Lake P8 Core (1) Depth... | ecosystem: Environmental > Aquatic > Freshwater... | reverse complement strand
TCCAGGCGGCTTCGGCCGGCGAGGCGGGGCGCGGCTTCACGGTGGTGGCGGAGGAGGTGCAGCGGCTGGCGGAACGCTCGGCCGAGGCGACCAAGCACATCGGCGCCATCGTCAAGTCGATTCAGCGAGACACGCAGGATGCGGTCGAGGCCATGGAGCGCAGCACGCGCGGGGTGGTGGAGGGCACCAAGATCGCGGACGAGGCGGACCAGGCGCTGCGCGAGATCGAACAGGTGTCCAACCAGCTCGCCGAGCTGATCGGGGGCATCTCCAACGCCACCGAGCAGCAGGCGGCTTCGGCGACCCGCGTGGCGACGGCGATGAACGAAATTCTCGCCATCACGCAGATGACCACGGACGGCACGCGCCGCACGGCGGCCTCCGCCGAGCGCCTGACGGCACTCGCCAACGATTTGAAGGCCTCGGTGTCGGGCTTCAAGCTCGCCTGAGGACCCCGTGGGAAACGCCTCCGCCACCATCCTGTCCTGGATCACCGCCGAGGTGGACCAGGCGCTGGCGCGCGTGCGCGAGCACATTGCCCGGTTTACGGCCGACCCCGGGGACATGTCGGTGCTCGCGCCCTGCCCGGAACACCTGCACCAGGTGAGCGGCGCGCTGCGCATGGTGGGACTCGCCGGCGCGACGCGATTCTGCGAGGCGCTCGAGGGCGGCTTTGCGAGTACCGCCGGATCGCGCCCGAGTTCGACCACCATCGGCGTCATCGATCGCGCCGTGCTCGCGTTGAAGGAGTACGTCGATGCGCTGGAGCGCGGCCAGGCCAATGTGCCGCTGCGGCTGTATCCGGTCTACCGCGAACTGAGCACGCTGCAGGGCGCGCAGGGCGCGTCGGAAAAGGACCTGTTCTTCCCCGACCTCGCGCTGCAGGCGCCCGCGCACGTCGATCCGCGCACGCTGCCGCCGGAACACTTGAAGGCCTACCTCCAGGCGCAGCGCGCGATTTTCCAGCGTGGTCTACTGGCTGCGCTGCGCGACCAGGGCGGCGGGCCGCAGGCGATGTTCCAGGCGCTGGACGCACTGCATCGGATTGCTGGCCAGCTGCCGGAGCCCCGGGCGCTGTGGTGGGCGGCGGCGGGTCTGGTGGAGGCACTGGCCGAGGCGCCCAACGCCGAATGGCGGGCGCGCTCCAAGGCCCTGTGCAACAAGATCGATTTCCAGATCCGCGACCTGGCCGCGGGCGACACGGCAGTGAGCGAAGCGCTGCTGCGCGAAGTCCTCTATGCCATCGCGAAGGCGAAACCGCTGTCGTCCCGCCTGCGCGAGATCAAACAGCTGTATCTGCTCGACAGTCTGTTCCCCGAGCCGCTGGACTCGTCGGGCGTCATGGAGTTCGACATGGACTGGCTGCAGCCGGCGCTCAGCGACGTGCGCTCCCGGCTGGAGGCGCTGAAGACCATGTGGCTGCAGTACGTCTCGGGTGAACCCAAGAGCGCGGCGCGCTTTCGCGACCTCGTTGGCTCGTTCAAGTCCAAGGCGGCGGAGCTCGGCAACCCGCACCTGGTCAGGCTGCTCGACGCGATTGCCCTGGTGTCGACGCGCCTGCCCGATCCCTACCCGGCGCAGGCGCAGTTGATGGTCATCGAGATGGCCTCGGCGTTCCTGCTCGCCGAAAGCGTGATCGAGAACTTCACCGATCCGGCCACCGACATCGAGCAGCAGATCGGCATCATGGGCGGGTGGCTCCTCGACGCAGCCAAGGGCAAGTCGACGGGCGAGCCGCCGCCCGGGTTGCGGGCCGACCTGAGCGAACGCATCGGCGCCATGCGGCTGCGCGCGCAGGTGGCGCGCGAGATCGTGGCCAACCTGCAGCATGTCGAGCAGGTGCTGGATGGATTCGCGCGCGATGCGACCAAGCGCAACCTGCTGCAGGGCCTCGCGCCGTTCCTGCGCCAGATCCACGGCGCACTCAACGTCCTGGGCTTTGCCCGCGCCGCGAAGATCCTGCCCGTGTGCGAGAGGCTGATCGAGTCCTGCGCGCAGCCCGGACACGACGATCTCGACGGCCACGACATGGACTGGATCGCCGAAGGGCTCTCCAGCGTGGGGTTCTACCTCGACCCCTGCCTGCAGGGCCGCGATCCGGCGGAGGAGGCCGTCGAGCTGTTTTTCCGGCGCTATGACAAGGCGCATGCACCGGCAGAAGCGCGCGCCTTCGATTCCACCGTGGTGCTGCCCTCTGCGTCGCTGAAAGGGACCCCGCAACCCGCGCCGGACGCCGGGCAGATTGCCGCGGCCGCGGCGGCGGCGATGGCCCCGGCGCAGCCGCCGGCACCGCTGCGGCCCGAGGTCAATGCCGAACTCCTCGCGGTCTATCTGGAGGAGGCCAGCGAGGTGCTCGCGACCATCGACGGCGCGTTGCGGGTATGCCGCGAACAGCCGCAGGAGCGCGACGCGCTGACCACCATTCGCCGCGGCTTCCATACGCTCAAGGGCAGCGGCCGCATGGTCGGACTCATGGATCTGGGCGAGGTGGCCTGGGAAATCGAGCAGGTGATGAACCGGTGGCTCGAGCAACAGCGGCCCCCGACGCCCGACCTGTTCGATCTCATCGGCGCGGCGAACGCGGCGTTCTCGGGTTGGGTGGCGCACCTGCGCGAGGGCAAGCTGCCGGGCGAAATCGACGGCGGCCAGATCGTGGAGCGCGCCCGGCAACTGAAGACGGAAACGCCGCCGGCCGTCGTGATGCCTGAGCCCACGACGGCGCCAGAGGGCGAAGCGGCATCGGCAACCGACGAGGTGCTGGACTTTATCGCTCGACCCGAGCTCGAATTGAGAGAGCCCGAGCCTGAGGCGCCGCCGCCGGCGCCGGCGCCCGAAGTCCCGGACGAGGTGGATATCGGCGGCATGCGCATGGCGCGCAGCTTCTTCGAGATCTACATGCGCGAGGCGGCGCAGCATGCGGCGACGCTGGAAGCGCAGTGCGCCGAATGGCGCAAGCGCGTCGGTGCCGAGGCGCCGCACGAGTTCGTGCGCGCGGCGCACACGTTGGCGAGCAGCTCGTACACGGCTGGATTCCCGCAGGTGGCGGCGTTGGCCGAGGCGCTCGAGCAGTGGATGCCGCTTGCGCGTCAGACGGCCGCCGCGGATGCCGGCATGATTCAGGTCGCCGTGGCCAACCTGCGCGCCATGGCCGAGGCGCTCGCGCGCCGCGAGGCGCCGCAGGCGGCGCCCGCCTTGGTGCAGGGGCTGCACGAACTGGTGGCGCGGCTACGCGCGCCCGCGCCGAAGCCGGTGGCGGAGGCACCCAAGCCCCGGGCCCCCGAGAAAGCCGATAAGCCCGGCGGGCGCGAACAGCGCGTCATGCGGGACGACATCGACCCGCAGCTGCTGCCGATCTTCCTCGAAGAAGCGCAGCAGCTGCTGCCGCTGGTGGGCAGTGACCTGCGCGACTGGAAGGCGAGCCCCGAAGATGCCAGGGTCCTGCAATCGCTGCTGCGCGCACTGCACACGCTGAAGGGCAGCGCGCGCATGGCGGGCGCGATCCGGCTGGGCGAGTTGACGCACATCATGGAGAGCCGCATCGAGGCGGCGACGGAAGCGAACGCCGTGGATGCGGCGCTGTTTTCCGAGCTGGAGGAGAAGATGGACCGGCTGAGCCTCGACCTGGAGCGCATGGCGGTCGGGCCGGAGCCCGCGCCGGCGCCGGTCGCGGCGGTCGCGGCGGTCGCGGCCGCGGCAGTGGCGCCGCGCGCAGAGCCGCCCCCGCGGAAGGAAGCTCCGCTGCCTGGAACGGCGGCGATGTTGCGCATCAATGCCGACACGCTCGACCACCTGATCAACGAATCGGGCGAGGTGAGCATTGCGCGCTCGCGTGTCGAGGGGGAACTGCGCGCGGTGAAGCAGTCGATCGGCGACCTGAGCGAAAGCATCCTGCGGCTGCGCGGCCAACTGCGCGAGGTCGAGATCCAGGCCGACAGCCAGATGCAGTCGCGCCTGTCGGTGCTCGAGGAGCGCGAGCGGGAGTTCGACCCGCTGGAATTCGACCGCTACACGCGCCTGCAGGAACTGACGCGCCTGATGACTGAAAGCCTGCACGATGCCGCCTCGATCCAGCAGGCGCTGCTCAAGAACCTGGGCGAGACCGATGCCGCGCTCGCGCACCAGTCGCGCATCAGCCGCGACGTGCAGCAGGCGCTGATGCGCATGCGCGCCGTGCCGTTCTCCATCCTGGACGAGCGGCTGTACCGCATCGTGCGCCAGACGACGCGCGAACTGGACAAGAAGGCCGAGCTCGACATTCGCGGCAGCCAGGTGGAGCTCGACCGCAGTGTGCTCGAGCGCATCGGCGCGCCGATCGAGCACATGCTGCGCAATTCGCTGGCGCATGGGTTGGAGCCGCCGCAGGATCGCCAGGCCGCCGGGAAGCCCGAGAGCGGGCGCCTGTCGGTGGAGTTGCGCCAGGAGGCAAACGAGATCGTGCTCACCGTGAGCGACGATGGCGCCGGGCTCGACCTGGAGCGCCTGCGGCGCAAAGCCGACGAGCGCGGCCTGCTGGCAGCGGACGCGGAACCGGCGGCGGAGGCGCTGACGCAGTTGATCTTCGTTTCCGGCTTGTCGACGGCCGACACCGTGACCGAGCTGGCGGGCCGCGGCATCGGCATGGACGTGGTGAAGAACGAGATCACCGCCATTGGTGGTCGCATCGAGGTGGCCACTGCCCGCGGCCAGGGTACGACGTTCACGGTGTACCTGCCGCTGACGCTGGCGGTGACGCAGGCGGTGCTGGTACGCGCCGGCGGCAGCGTGCTGGCGGTGCCTTCAGCGTCGGTGGAGCAGGTCCTGCGCTTGAAGTCCGAGGCGCTGGCGGAGAGCTACGCGGCGGGCAAGGTCGATTTCCAGGAGCGCGAGTATCCGCTGCATGCCCTGGCGCAATTGCTGGGGGGCGGCACGGCGGCGACGACGCCGACGTATCACTCGGTGCTGCTGGTGCGAAGCGGGATGCAGCGCATCGCGCTGCACGTGGATGAGTTGCTGGGCAACCAGGAAATCGTGGTGAAAAGCATCGGCCCACAGTTGGCGCGCGTTCCCGGCGTGGCGGGCGCGACCGTGCTGGCCGACGGCAGCATCGTGCTGATCGTCAATCCGGTGGCGCTGGCGCAGCGCGCGCGCGTGGCGCTCGAACGCACCGCGGCGCCCGCGGCGCAGGCGGCGGCGTTGCCGCTGGTGATGGTCGTGGACGACTCGCTCACGGTGCGCAAGATCACCGGGCGGCTGCTCGAGCGCGAGGGCTACCAGGTACTGACGGCCAAGGACGGTGTCGACGCGCTCGAGCAGATGAAGGATGCCCTGCCTGCCGTCCTGCTGGTGGACATCGAAATGCCGCGCATGGATGGATTCGACCTGACGCGCCAGGTGCGCGGCGACCCGCTCACCCGGCACATCCCGATCATCATGATCTCGTCGCGCACCGCCGAGAAGCACCGCAACCGGGCGGCGCAGTTGGGCGTCAACGCCTTCCTCGGCAAGCCCTATCCCGAGGCGGATCTCCTGCACCACATCGCCGAATTGCTGGCTGCGCGTACCGATGCCGCCGTCGCCGTCTGACGCGCGGGGCGGCCCCGCGCCGATGCCCGAATCGCAGGTGCAGCTCGGCAAGTACCCGATCCTGCGCGAGATCGGCCGCGGCGCCACCAGCCATGTGTACCTCGCGCGCGATCCGTTCGCCGACCGCGAGGTCGCGATCAAGGTGTTCCTGTTCGACCAGCAGGCCGACACGCAGACCGAGCGCATGATGCACAAGGCGTTCCTGGCGGAGGCCTCGCTCGCGGGCAAGCTGAACCACCCGCACATCGTCGATATCCTCGACGCGGTGGCCGAGCCCGACCACAGCTACGTCGTGATGGAGTACGTGGCCGGCACGGCGCTCGATGCGCATGCCGACGTGTCCAACCTGCTGCCGCTGGACAAGGTCGTGGAGATCATCTTCAAGTGCATTCGCGCCCTGGAGTACGCCTTCCAGCACGGGGTCATCCACCGCGACATCAAGCCCGGCAACATCCTGCTGTCGGCCGCGGGGGAAACCAAGGTGAGCGACTTCGGCGCTTCCTTCCAGCAGCGTCTTGGCCAGGAGACCACGCAGATGACGGGCGTCGGTTCGCCGGCCTACATGTCGCCCGAGCAGATCCGCATGGAGCCGCTCACCCACCAGACCGACATCTATTCGCTGGGCGTCACCATGTACCGCCTGCTCACCGGGCGGCTGCCTTACCAGGCCACGACGCAAGCCGCGCTGACCTACGCCATCCTCAACACGCCGCCGGTGAGCCCGGCGATGCTGCGGCCGGAGCTGCCGCCGCTGCTCGACCAGATCGTGATGAACGCCATCCAAAAAGAACCCGCGGCGCGCTACCGCTCGTGGCTGGACTTCGGCAAGGATCTCAGCCAGGCCTTCGGCGCACTGCGCTTCGTGGGCGACGCACTGTCGGATTCGGCGAAGTTCAACGAGTTGCGGCAGATGGCGTTCTTCGAGGGCTTCGGCGACGTCGCCCTGTGGGAAGTGGTGCGCATCGGCGCCTGGAAGAAGATCGCCGCCGGCTCCGTGATCATCCGTGAGGGCGACCACGGCGACAGCTTCTACCTGCTGATCGCGGGCGAGGTGAGCGTGACGCTCTCGGGCAAGAACCTGAACACCATCAAGCCCGGCGGCTGCTTCGGCGAGATCCTGTACTTCACGGAGCGCATCGAGCGGCGCACCACCACCATCACGGCGCTCAGCGACATCACGGTGATCGAGATCAAGGCGGCGGCGCTGCGCGCGGCGACCGACGCCTGCCAGGTCGGGCTGAACAAGGCGTTCATGCGCGTGTTGATCGAGCGGCTGATGCAGGCTAACCTGCAGCTCGCGGCGCGGGGTTAAGGAGGCTCAGATGATGCGTTGGATGCTGGTGGTGCTGTTTGCGGTGTTCCCGGCGCAGGCCGAGGACAACGCGGTGGAACGCGGCCTGAAGTCGGCCGGCAAGGCGATCGAGCGCGGCGCCAAGGCCACCGGGCGCGCCGTGGAGCGTGCCGGTCGCGCCGTGCAGAAAGGCGGCGCCAAGGTGCACAAGAAGGTGGACGACGCCGTCAGGCCTAAGAAGTCGCCGTAGCGATCGCGGCGAGCGCCTCGATCCAGCGCGGCGATTCGTTGAGGCAGGGCAGGGCGCGGAACTCGCCGCCGCCCGCGTCGAGGAAGATGTCGCGGCCTTCGAGCGCGATTTCCTCCAGCGTTTCGAGGCAATCGGCGACGAAACCCGGACAGATCACATCCACGCGGCGAGTGCGCGCGGCGCCGAGCTCGGCCAGAACCTCCGAGGTGTAAGGCTGCAGCCACTGCGCCGGCCCGAATCGGGATTGGAACGTCACCCGGTACTGCTCGGGCCGCAGCCCGAGGGTGGAGGCCAGCAACTGCGCGGTGCGCAGGCATTGATCGCGGTAGGGATCGCCCCGGTCCACCGCGCGCTGCGGCAGGCCGTGAAAGCTCATCACCAGCACCTCGGGCAAGTCGGTGACCAGCGCCGCGAGCGCCGCGATGTAGCCCGGATGGTCGTGGAACTGCGCCACGAACCCGAGCTTCCCGCCCACCACGTCGCGCACCGACTCGGTCGTGCTGCGCGCGTACTGCGGATACAGCGGCACCACGCGCACCGGCGCAGGCAGCTTGCGCAGCACCGAGGCGATGTCGGGCGAACCGTAGCGCATGGCGTATTCCACCGGCAGGCCGGTGGCCGCGCGCAGCAGCTGCGCTTGCCGCGCGGTATGCACCGCCAGCGGCGAGCCCTCGGCGGTCCAGACCTTGGCGTACTTGCGCGCCGACTGCGCGGGACGCTTGCGCAGCACGATGCCGTGCAGGACGGGGAGCCACAGCCAGCGCGGCAACTCGACGACGCGCGGATCCGACAGGAACTCGGCCAGATAGGCGCGCACGGCCTGCGGCGTGGGCGACGCCGGCGTGCCGAGATTGACCAGAAGGATGCTGTTCAGGACCTGGACAGCGCGCTCGAGAGCAGCTTCGCGGTCACCTCGACGACGGGGACCACGCGATCGTAGGCCATGCGCGAGGGCCCGATGACGCCGACGGTGCCCACCACTTCGCCATCCACCTTGTAGGGCGCGCTCACCACGCTGACGTCGTCCGGCGCGGCCACGCCGGACTCGCCGCCGATGAACACCTGCACGCCCTGGCCGCGCAACGACAGATCCAGGATCTGCAGCAGCGTGGTCTTGTGCTCGAACAGCTCGAACAGCTGGCGCAGCCGCCGCAGGTCCTGCGTCGGGTCCTGCGCCGTGATCAGGTTGCGCTCCCCCGAGAGGACGTACGGTTCGCTGCCCTCGGCCATCGCGCGGTTGCCGGCGTCGAGCGCCGCGCTCATCAGCTGCATCATGTCCTGCCGGATCTCCCGCAATTCCTGCTGCAGGCGCTGGCGCACGTCCTCGAAGTTCTGGCCGGCGTAGTTCTGGGTGAGGTAGTTGGCCGCGGATACCAGCTCCGCGGGCGAGTAGTCGCGCTCGGTGAACAGGACACGGTTCTGCACGTCGCCGTCCTGCGTCACGATGATCAGCAGCACGCGCTTTTCCGACAGCCGCAGGAACTCGATCTGGCGGAAGGCGGGCGCGCGTCGCCGCGGCGTCATCACCACGCCGGCGAACTGCGTGAGCTGGGACAGGAGCTGGGACGCCGACTGGATCGCCCGCTGCGGGTTGTCCGGGTGCAGCTGCTCCTCAAGCTGGTGCAGCGTCGCGGACTCGATCGGCCTGACCACCAGCAGCGTGTTGATGAAGAAGCGGTAGCCGGCCGGCGTGGGCACGCGCCCGGCGGAGGTATGCGGGCTGGAGATGAAGCCGAGCTCCTCCAGATCCGACATCACGTTGCGGATGGTGGCGGGGGACAGGTCCAGCCCCGAGTGCCGGGACAGCGTGCGCGAGCCGACCGGCTGGCCTTCGGCAATGTAGCGCTCGATCAGCGTCTTCAGCAGCACCTGAGCGCGTTTGTCGAGCATGCGTTGCATTCTACACATGCGGTTAGAATGCGGCGATGCCAAAGCCGGCGTTCTCCCGCATCGCGCTGATCGGCAAGCACACTGCGGAAATCGCCGATTCGCTGCGCGCGCTGCGGGCGTTCCTGCGCGGGCGCGGCTGCGAGGTGCGCGTGGAGCGCGAGACTGCGACGCGCATCGGCGACGGCGCGGACGCCGTGGACTACGACCAGATCGGCGCCTTCGCCGACCTCGCGATCGTGCTGGGCGGCGACGGCACCATGTTGGCGGCGGCGCGGAACCTCGCGCGGCACCAGGTGCCGCTCTCGGGCATCAACCAGGGGCGCGTGGGTTTCATGACCGACATCGCGCTGCGCGACATGCACGAGTCGGTGGGTGCGATGCTCGACGGCCGCTACAGCCTGGAAGAGCGCGCACTGATCGACGCTGAAATCCTGCGCGACGGCCATCGCGTGCTGCACACGGTGGCGCTCAACGAGGCGGTGGTGGGCAAGGGCACGCAGGGCCGGCTCATCGAGGTCGAGGTGCGCATCAACGGCGAGTACGTGTATGCGCTGCGCGCCGACGGGCTGATCGTGGCGACGCCGACCGGCTCCACGGCCTATGCGCTGTCGGCGCAAGGTCCGATCCTGCAGCCGGGCGTGGCTGCGTTCGCGCTGGTGCCCCTGAATCCGCACGTGCTGTCGGCGCGGCCGGTGAGCGTGAGCGACACGAGCGTGATCGAGGTTTCGCTGTTGCGCGCGCTGGACGCGCGCGCGCATTTCGACGGCTTCGCGCTCACCGAGCTGGTGCAGGGCGACCGGCTGGTGCTCAAGCGCTCGGCCGACGCCATTCGCTTCGCGCACCCGCCGGGCTACAGCTACTTCGCCATGCTGCGCGAGAAGCTCTCCTGGAGCGAGGCCGCCGAGAGGGGCGCCGGCGAGGATTGAGGCCATGCTGCGCGTTCTGTCCGTGCGGGACTATGTCATCGCCGAGCACGTCGAGCTGGAGCCGGCGCCGGGCTACACCGTGCTCACGGGCGAGACCGGGGCCGGCAAGTCCATCCTGGTGGACGCGCTGGAGCTGCTGGTGGGCGGGCGCGCGGACAACGCCCTGGTGCGGGAGGGCGCGGAGCGCGCCGAGCTGTCGGCCGAGTTCGACCTCGAGGCGCGCTCGCCGCTTGCGGCCTGGCTCGCCGAGCGCGAGCTGCAGGGCGACCCCGGGCGCCTGATCCTGCGCCGCACGCTCGAGCGCGGCGGTCGTACGCGCTGCTTCATCAACGGTCACGCGGCGACGCTGGCGCAACTGCGCGAGGCGGGCGAGTTCCTGGTGGACATCCACGGGCAGCACGAGCACCAGTCGCTGTTGCGCCCGGCCGCGCAGCGCGAGCTGCTCGATGCGCACGGCGGTGCCGAAGCGCTGGCGCGCGACTGCGCCGGCGCCTACCGCGATTGGCAGCGCCTGCGTGCGCTCGCCGAGGAGGCCGAACAGCAGTTCGCGCAGCGCGCCGCCGAGCGCGCCGAGCTCGAGGACAAGCACGCGCTGCTGGACAAGCTCGCGCCGCAGCCGGGGGAATGGGAGCGGCTCGCCGCCGAGCACCGCCGCCTGCAGCACGGCTCGAGCCTGCTCGCGGGCGCGCAGTCCGCGCTGGAAGCGCTGTCCGAGGGCGAGGGGGCGAGCCTGCCGCAGCTCGCGGCGGTGGCCTCGCGCCTGCGTGCGCTCGCCGAGCACGACGCGGGGCTCGCGCCAATCGTCGAGCTGCTGGCCTCCGCCCAGGCGCAGGCCGGGGAGGCGATGCGCGAGCTGCGCCACTACGCCTCGCGCGTAGAGCTCGACCCGCAGGCGCTACGCGATACCGAGGCGCGCGTCGAGGCCCTGCATGCCATGGGGCGGCGCTTGCGTGTGCGGCCGGAAACGCTCCCGGAATTGGCCGAATCCCTGCGCCAGCGACTCGCCGATCTCGCGCTCGCCGCGAGCCCCGCATCCCTGCAGCGGGAGGTGGAGGCCGCGGCCGGTCGCTATGCCGCCGCAGCGAAGAAGCTCACCGCCAAGCGCAAGTCGACCGCGAAGGCGCTCGCCGAAGCAGTCACCGAAGGCATGCAGCAACTGGCGATGAAAGGCGGGCGCTTCGCGGTCGCGTTGCACCCCCTCGACGAGCCGGCGGCCGCCGGCCTGGAGACCGTCGAGTTCGAAGTCACCTCGCATCCGAGCCTGCCGCTGCGGCCGCTCGCGAAGGTCGCCTCGGGCGGCGAGCTTTCCCGCCTCAGCCTGGCCATCCAGTTGGTGGCCGCGCGCGTGTCACCCGTCGCCACATTGGTGTTCGACGAAGTCGACGCCGGCATCGGCGGCGCGGTCGCCGATACGGTGGGCCGCTCACTGAGGCAACTGGGCAAGGACCGGCAGGTGCTGTGCGTGACGCACCTGCCGCAGGTGGCCGCTCAAGGCGATGCGCAGTGGACGGTGGTCCGGTCTTCGGTGCGCGGCAAGGTCGGCGTCGGCGCGTCGCGGCTGGATCGCGACGGCCGGATCGAGGAACTGGCGCGGATGCTGGGCGGCGTGGAAATCACCACGACCACGCGCAGGCACGCGGCGGAGATGCTAGGCGCCGCCTAGGTCCTTGCGGTTCGGGCAGTCCGGCTTGGTGCAATCCGCGTAGAGCGCGAGCGAATGGCCGCGCAGCTCGAAGCCGCGCTTGCGCGCCACTTCGCTCTGGCGCTGCTCGATCTCGGCGTCGAAGAACTCCTCGACGCGCCCGCATTGCAGGCATACCAGGTGGTCGTGGTGCCCGCCCTGGTTGAGCTCGAACACCGCCTTGCCGGTCTCGAAATGCTGGCGCGACAGGAGCCCCGCCTGCTCGAACTGCGTGAGCACCCGGTAGACGGTGGCCAGGCCGATGTCGATGCCTTCGGCGATCAGGCTGCGGTAGACGTCCTCCGCCGAGAGGTGGCGCACCTTGCTGTTCTCGAACAACTCCAGCACTTTGCGCCGGGGCAGCGTGGCCTTGAGGCCGATGTCCTTCAGGCTCTGTGCCGAGCTCATCGATTATCATTATAAGCAGATGCCCCGCGCGCTCCTCTTCGCCGTTGCGCTGCTGCTGGCCGGCTGCGGTTGGCTGGCGCCTTATCGCATCGACATCCAGCAGGGCAACTTTGTCTCGCAGGAGATGGTGGCGCAGGTCAAGCGCGGCATGACCAAGGACCAGGTGCGCTTCGTCCTCGGCACGCCGCTGGTCACCGATATCTTCCACGCCGAGCGCTGGGACTACGTATACCAGCTCGACCGGCCCGGCCAGCCGCTCGTGCAGCGGCGTCTCGCGGTGTTCTTCGCCGACGGCAAGCTGGACCGGCTCGAGGGCGATATCGCGTCCGCCGCGCAGAGCAAGGCCGAGGCCCGATGAAAGTGGCGATCGCCGGGGCGGGCGGGCGCATGGGTCGCGCGCTGATCGAGGCCGTGGTGGCGGATCCGGCGCTCGAGTTGGCGGTGGCGCTCGATGCCGCCGGCAGCCCGGCGCTGGGCCAGCCGGCGGGCAACCTGAAGATCGGCTCGGATCTCGGCGCGCTGAACGGCGCCGATGTGCTGATCGACTTCACGCGCCCGGAGGGCACGCTCGCGCATCTGGACGCGTGCCTGCGCCATGGCAAGGCCCTGGTCATCGGCACGACCGGATTCAGCGACGCGCAGCAAACGCGCATTGCGCAAGGCGCCAGGCGCATTCCGATCGTGCAGTCGCCGAACTTCGCCATCGGCGTGAACGTCGTGTTCCGCCTGGCGCAAACCGCCGCTGCGGCGCTGGGCGATGCTTACGATGTGGAGATCGTCGAGGCGCACCATCGCCACAAGGTGGACGCGCCCTCCGGCACGGCCTTGAAGCTGGGTGAGCTGGTCGCCGCAGCGCTCGGCCGGGACTTGGCCAAGGTGGCCACGCACGGTCGCGCCGGTGACACGGGGGAGCGTCCGGCCAAGGCGATCGGCTTCCACGCCATTCGCGGCGGCGACATCGTCGGCGAGCATACGGTGATCTTCGCGGGCGCCGGCGAACGGGTCGAGGTGACCGTGCGCTCGCAGAGCCGCATGACTTATGCCGCGGGCGCCTTGCGGGCGGCCAAGTGGCTGCGGGGACACGCGCCGGGTCTGTACGACATGTTCGACGTCCTTGGCCTGAAGTAACCGGCGCGGTATAATTCGGCGCTCTGACGAGCGGGAGGGGCGTGCGCCTCTTCCGCTTTTTCACATCTAAATCCGGGAGTTCCGCTTTGCCTGCGCTCGAATCCGCCGTCCTCGTCCTCGCCGACGGGACGGTGTTTCGGGGCCGCGGCGTGGGCGCGCCCGGCATGGCCGCCGGCGAGGTGGTGTTCAACACCGCCATGACCGGCTACCAGGAGATCCTCACCGACCCGTCCTACAGCGGGCAGATCGTCACGCTGACCTGTCCGCACATCGGCAATACGGGGGTCAACGTCGAAGACGATGAATCGCGCAAGGTGTTCGCCGCAGGCCTGGTGGTGCGCGACGTGCCGGCGCTGATGTCGAACTGGCGCGCCGCGCAAACGCTGCCCGCGTACCTCGCCGAGCGCGGTGTGGTGGCGATTGCCGACCTCGACACGCGTCGCCTGACGCGCTTGTTGCGGGAAAACGGTGCGCAGTCCGGCTGCGTAATGGCAGGCGCGGTCGATGTGGACCGGGCCCTGGCCGCGGCGCGCGCCTTTCCGGGGCTCGCCGGCATGGACCTCGCCAAGGTGGTGAGCACGTCCGCGCCCTACGAGTGGCACGAAGGGCGCTGGGAACTGGGCAAGGGCCATCGCCGCCTCGACCCGGCGACATTCCATGTCGTCGCCTACGACTACGGCATCAAGCTGAACATCCTGCGCCTGCTCGCCGAGCGCGGCGCTCGCGTCACGGTTGTTCCGGCGCAGACGCCTGCGCGCGACGTGCTGCGCATGAAGCCCGATGGGGTATTCCTGTCCAACGGCCCGGGCGACCCCGAGCCCTGCGACTACGCGATCGAGGCGATAGGCGAGATTCTCGCGGCGACCCGCGTGCCCGTATTCGGCATCTGCCTCGGGCACCAGCTGATGGGCCTCGCCTCGGGCGCGAAGACGCTGAAGATGAAATTCGGCCATCACGGCGCGAACCACCCGGTGAAGGACCTGGACACCGGGCTGGTGGTGATCACCAGCCAGAACCACGGCTTCGCCGTGGATGCGGCGAGCCTGCCCGCGACGCTGCGCCCGACGCACGTATCGCTGTTCGACGGCTCGCTGCAAGGCCTGGCGCGCACCGACCGGCCGGCGTTCTGCTTCCAGGGCCATCCGGAAGCGAGCCCGGGCCCGCACGACATCCGCTACCTGTTCGACCGCTTCGCGAAGCTGATGAGCGATGCCCAAGCGCGCTGACCTGCATTCCATCCTGATCATCGGCGCGGGGCCGATCGTCATCGGCCAGGCCTGCGAGTTCGACTACTCGGGCGCGCAGGCCTGCAAGGCGCTGCGCGAAGAGGGTTACCGCGTGGTGCTGGTGAACTCCAACCCGGCCACCATCATGACCGACCCGGAGATGGCGGACGCCACCTATATCGAGCCGGTCACCTGGCAGACGGTGGCGCGCATCATCGAGCGGGAGCGGCCCGACGCGCTGCTGCCGACGATGGGCGGGCAGACGGCGCTCAATTGCGCGCTCGACCTCGCGCGCGAGGGCGTGCTGGAGAAATTCGGCGTGCAGATGATCGGCGCCTCGCGCGAAGCCATCGACAAGGCCGAGGACCGCGAGAAGTTCAAGCAGGCGATGAGCCGCATCGGGCTGGCCTGCCCGCGTTCCTGGCTCGCGCACTCGATGGAAGAGGCGCTGCAGGTGCAGGCGAGCATCGGCTTCCCGGCGGTGATCCGCCCGTCCTTCACCCTGGGCGGCACGGGCGGGGGCATCGCCTACAACCGCGAGGAGTTCGTCGCCATCTGCGAGCGCGGGCTGGAAGCCTCGCCCACGCAGGAACTGCTCATCGAGGAGTCGGTGATCGGCTGGAAGGAATTCGAGATGGAGGTGGTGCGCGACCGCGCGGACAACTGCATCATCATCTGCTCGATCGAGAACCTCGATCCGATGGGCGTGCACACGGGCGACTCCATCACGGTGGCTCCGGCGCAGACGCTCACCGACAAGGAGTACCAGATCATGCGCGACGCCTCGATCGCGGTGCTGCGCGAGATCGGGGTGGAGACCGGCGGCTCGAACGTGCAGTTCGCCATCAATCCGGACGACGGCAGGATGCTGGTGATCGAGATGAACCCGCGCGTGTCGCGCTCTTCGGCGCTCGCCTCCAAGGCCACCGGGTTTCCCATCGCCAAGGTGGCCGCCAAGCTCGCGGTGGGCTACACGCTGGATGAGCTGCGCAACGAGATCACGGGCGGCGCCACGCCGGCCTCGTTCGAGCCGAGCATCGACTACGTGGTCACCAAGGTGCCGCGCTTCGCGTTCGAGAAATTTCCCCAGGCCAACGACCGCCTCACCACGCAGATGAAGTCGGTGGGGGAGGTGATGGCGATCGGCCGCACGTTCCAGGAATCGCTGCAAAAGGCGATGCGCGGCCTGGAAATCGGCGTTGACGGGCTCAACCAGCGCACCACCGACCGCGAGACTATCGAGCGCGAGCTCGGCGAGCCCGGTCCCGAGCGCA
>Ga0209705_10000912_pt1 | contig 15724 bp, 14 predicted proteins | sample PPLLaktember2015_5_FD_187262 | JGI IMG/M metagenome (GOLD analysis project Ga0209705, IMG submission 187262) | Freshwater sediment microbial communities from Prairie Pothole Lake near Jamestown, North Dakota, USA - PPLs Lake P8 Core (1) Depth... | ecosystem: Environmental > Aquatic > Freshwater... | reverse complement strand
TGGACGGATCCTTGAAGTCGATGATGTCCGCGCCCCCGCGCAGCGCGATGTCGGCTTCGCCTTCGTCCTTGACGCTCGCCAGCAGCCGGATCATGCCGTGTCCCGTTTGCCGTTGCGGAACTCCTCGATGCGCTCGACCAACCACGACCAGGCCTCGCGCTCATGGGGGCCGGCGGTCTTGTCGATGGCGATGGCGAGATAGCGCATCTCGCTGTCGATCTTCTCTGCCGCCAGCATATGCAGGCGGCTGACCAGGATCGCGGCCTCGACCACGGCAGCCTGCGCCCGGTTGAAGCCACGGAACCGTGCATGCGTCTGCTCGAACACGGTATCGAAGTGCAGGCGTGGCCGCTGTGGATCTTCCTCGACCTGCGCCAAGCGCAGCTCCCGGTGCGCGAGTGCCCCATCGAGCCGGACGCAGCCCACGTGCTCGCAGGGCAGGGTAGGCCAGTCGCGCCGCCCGGTGAGGCAACCAGCGATGACCCGCACGTCGTCGGTGAGGTTCACCGCCGCGCAGCGGGTGGCGAGCAGGTTATCCAGCGTGGTGGAGGGACGGAACGGCGCGAGCACGACGCGGCCGTCGACCTCCCGGAACCCCATCGGCGCGATGTGGACGCGACCTGATGGAGAGACCGTCGTGATGACCGCTTCCCAGATCATGCGCGCTTCCGCTTGCCGGCCCGGCGGCGCCGGTGGGCGAGCGTCGTGCCGGCGCCCTTCTGCTGCAGCAGGTCTTCCTGCCGCGGCGGGACGGCCGCGCCCCAGCGCAGCTCTTCGTCCTGCGCGTAGCGCTTGCCGAGCTGCCAGGCGATCTGCGCCCGCGCCAGCTCTACGCCCATGTAGAACGAGTGGGCGGCATCGTCCTCCAGCTCCGGCAGTGGCCAGAAGGCGAAGGGATCGGCGGCGCAGTGGTGCCCTCCGCGGTTGAACACGTGGACGCCGTCTTCGCTCAGCATGATGCGGAAGTTCGGGTCGCGCACGCCGGCCGCAAGCTCGGCGATCTCGGCCGGGGTATGGGTGAACGGGCGCTTTTCGTGCAACGCCAGCATGGCGTCGGAGTAGTTCTTGGGCAGGGCATGGTCGGCGTGCGCGGCGAACATGATGCGGCGCGCGATATCGGCTTCGCGCACGACGGAGCGCGCATGCTCGCTCACCTGCACGACGAGCACGGCGGCGATCCGCAGCTCGGACGCTATGCCGAACAGGAGCGCGTTCATGCCCATGGTGTCCGCGTAGGTGAGCTCGGTGAGGTTGCCGATGCCCATCATGATCGGCGCCTCGGGCCGGGACTGCCGCAGCGCGTGATAGCGGGCCAGCGAGTCGGTGAAGCCAAAATGGATGGGGTCGAGCACGGGGTCGGCGAGGCAGGCGCGGCCCTTCCGTGCAAGCGCATCCATGGCGCACTCCAGCGAGGCGAGGTCGCCCGGTTCGCGCGGAATCAGCACGGGAGTGGCCGGCACTTCGTCTGCAATCCACAGCGTGTCTTCGCGCAGGCTGAGCAGGTAGTCGGCGCCGGCCTTGCCGCCGCGCACCAGCTCGTCCGGCTCGAGGGAGTCCACGCTCACCTTGAACCCGAGCGACTTGAGGTGCGCGACGCTCTCAGCGAGGTGCGGGAAAGGCGTCTCCGGCAGGCAGCCGAGGTCGATGACGTCGGCGCCGCTGGCGGCCAGCTCGCGGGCGCGGGCCTCGATACCGGCGACGGAGAGATGCGGCGCTTCCACGATCTCGGCGAAGACCAGGGTGTCGTAGCGCGACAGGTCGCGTGCCGCCGCGCTCTTGCCGAAGAACTGCGGCAGATCCACCAGCTCTTCCGGCCCGCGCAATACCGGCACGCCGAAGCGTGCCGCGAGTCGCTCGAGGTCGCCGCGGCAGCGTCCTGGCACGAGGATGCGGTCCGCACCCATGGCGTCCGGCAGCCGCCGCTCGATCATGTCGGCTGTCATCAGCGCCGCCACGCTCAAGCCGAGCTGTTGCACCGTCCAGGTGAACGGGGTGGGGTCCATGGATTCGAGCACCCGCGTGAGGTTCTTCTCCGCGAGCTTTCCGGTGAGGAAAAGCAGGTGCTCGTGCTTCTCGTTCGTCATCGCTGCGTGGAGGCGGGCAGGAAGAAAATCTTCACCACGGAGGACACGGTGGACACGGAGGAAAACCGGTACGCGGATAGCAAGGAGCCGGCAAGAGCCAGGTCAGGCCTCGCGCGGCGTCATCGTCAGGGCACGGACTCCGACGCTTCTTTACGCAGTCGATCTTGTTTTCCTCCGTGTCCACCGTGTCCTCCGTGGTTCAGGTCTTTTTGGGTTCGCGACCTCACCCAGGTGTCCTCGCTGGGTCGAGCGGACGCACGCCGACCTCCGCCAGCCGCGCCTCCAGGGCAGCGCGCAGGTCGTCGAAAGTCTCCACCACGCTCACCAGCGGAAAAGCCTTCAGGCGCTGAGTGTTCTCCAGATCGACGGGGCGGGGATAGACCGTGACCCACTCGCGCGGCGCCTCGGTTTCCATCTGCGGCGCGGTGTCGCAGGCGAACACGATGGAGGGGACGCGGCACTTGCCGGCCTGCGCGAAGATGTTGCTCACCAGCGTGTCGGAGATGCCGTAGATGCACTTCGCGACGGTGTTCGAGGTGGCCGGCGCGACCACTACCGTGTGGTAGTGGCCGTGGTAGAAGAGACCCACGGGAGCCGCGCTCGCGGTGTTGTCGCGGAACACGCGAAAGTCCTCGCGGATGTCGCCGAGCTGGTGGCCGTACATGTGCAGGACTTCCTCGGCGGCCTTGGTGAGGAAGACGTCGACGTCGGGCAGGCTGCGCGCGAGCTCCAGGCATTCCTGCAGGAAATGGCCGGAGCCGGTGAGTCCCCAGGCGAGCCGGGGTCGTTCGGGCTTCTCCATGTCCCCGAGAATACACCAGCGGCCGAAGCCACAGGGAGGAGGGGGCGGTTCTCACCCGGTCCTCTGAAGGCGCGAGGCAGCGCACCCGACGCCCCGGGTTTGCGTGACTCAGCTGCGGTCGAGTCCGTCGGAGGCCAGGTACCCGCCATCGACCGGGATGCAGATCCCGCTTACGTGGTCGGAGGCTGCCGACGCGAGGTAGATGCACGCACCGACCAGCTCGGAGGTCTCACCCAGCCGACCCGATGGTGTGCGGCGGTTGATCGCCTGCTCCAGCGATGTGCCGCGCAGCTCGCCGGTCATCTCGGTGAAGAAATAGCCCGGCGCGATCGCGTTGACCTGTACGCCCAGCGGGGCCAGCTCGACCGCATTGACGCGTGTCAGGCCGATCACTCCGTGCTTGGAGGCCGTGTAGGCTACCTGCAGTCCCTTGCTGGGCGCCGTCAGCCCGTACACCGAGGCGATGTTGATGATCTTGCCGCTGCGCTGCGCCGTCATCCGGCGCGCTGCATGCTTCGTGCACAGGAACGGGCCAGTCAGGTTGATCGCCATCACCCGGTCCCACTCGCTGCGCGCGAGCTCCATCACCGACTTGCGGTTGACGTCGCCGGCGTTGTTGACCAGGATGTCGAGGCGGCCGAACCGCTCGACCACGCCATGCACCACGCGCTCGACCGAGGCCTCGTCGCAGACGTCGAGCTCGAACGCGGCCGCGTTGCGGCCATCGCCGCCCAGCTCGGCCAGCACCGCTGCGTTGCGCTCAGTGCGGCGAGCGCCGATCGCCACCTTCGCGCCGGCCTCGCGTAACGCCAGCGCCAGCGTGCGGCCGATGCCGCCATTGCCGCCGGTCACCAGCGCGACGCGGCCTTCGAGCGAGAACAGATCGGAACCCATCGCCAGGCCTCAGAAGAACGCCATCGTGCGGATCTCGATGCTCTCGCGCGTCGGCGCGTCGGGGGGCGTGGCCGGGTCGTCGAACGCGCTGTGGCCGAGGAAGCGCGCGCGGCCGTCCGTTTCGGACTCGTAGGTCTTGAGCAGCAGCACGTTTTCGGGCGTCATGTTCGGGAAGTACCACCAGCGGTGCGCGCTGGAATGGCGCATCACGAAGATCTCGCCGGTGCGTTCGCGATAGCGCAGGACCATCTTGAGCATGTCTTCCGGTTGAGCCGACGTGACATCGCACATCGCCAGCGGCTTCTCTTCGACGCGGCGCTTGAGCGGCTTCCAGAAGTTGTAGAAGGCGACGCGGCGCGCGAGCAGGGCGTCGGCTTCGTCGGGAAGCAGCTGGCGCACGCGCAGCGGGCCGGACACCGGCGTGTAGTCGCAGTGCACGACCATCACCGGCGCGCGCTGCGTCGTGGTGTGCTCGGCGGTCTGCTGCTGCTCGTTGACTTTCGAGCGGATGGTGTGATCGAACACGATCACGCGGCGCGCGCCGACCGCGCGGCGCACGAACTCCGCCACCGGCGTGTAGAAGTGGCTGCGCACCGCCTCGTCGTCGTCGAAGCGCTCGAAGTCATGGTGGAATTCCTTCAGCGCGAAGCCTTCGCGGTCGAGCGAGAAGGCGCCGGCGCGCGACCACCCGTCGTGGACCAGCATCTCCTGGGGATCGTCGCCGGGCGGGTGGGCGACCGTGCCGGGAGGCGGTTCGTAGAAGTAGATCTCCGGGACTGCGCCGCTGTCGCGCGTGTAGTTGAAGGTGGCGCGGGTGGGGTTGTCGCGTACCATGATGGCGGATCGTCGTGCAATGATCGGGTCGTGGAGCCGGCCGGCGCGGACGAGCCGGCCGCAACAACGCTTGCTCAGTTCGCCTTGAGCCCCAGCACCGATGCCACGTCGGTCGCCTTCCAGCACGGCAGCTGCTCGACGCCTTCGGTCATCCAGCGGCGCAGATTCGGATGATCATCGAGCGGCAGCTTCTGGTACGGGTGCAGGTGCATCGGGGCGGCCACCGCGATGTCGGCCAGGGTCACCCGGTCGCCGCATAACCAGCGCCGGTTGGCCAGACGCTCATCGAGGATGTTGGCCAGCCGGTGCCAGTTCGGCGTTTCCTTGTCGGTCACCGCCTGGTCGGGTTCGGCCTTCAGCAACGGCTTGACCACGTTCTCGACCAGGAATACGTAGCAGCTCGGGAACCAGGTTGCTGCCTCCCACAGATGCCAGCGGTGAATGTCGGCGCGCACCTTCGGGTCGCGTGGATAGTAGGCGAAAGCCTCGTTCTTGTCGGCCGCGTACTGCAGGATCGCATTGGACTCCCACAGCGTCAGGTCGCCGTCGACCAGGGCGGGGAGCGCGCCATTGGGGTTGATCGCCAGGTACTCGGGCGCTTTCTGACCGCCGCTGAAGTAGTCGACGTGCGACTTCTCGAAGCTCACGCCCATCAGGCCGAAGCCTGCGGCGACCTTGCGGCAGTTGACGGTGATCGGATCGTAGTAGAGCTTCATGGCGCCTCCCTTCGCTGGGTTGCACATCGGAACTGAACCATACCACAGGTCCTTCCGCGCAGACGCCAGGCGGGGCAGCGCCGAGCGCTCGCTGCCCCCTGAAGCCGGGCCGCCTGCTACTTCAGCGCCTGCACCTTCGCGCGCGTGATCGCGCCGTCGGAGCGGCCCTTGAGATAGGCATACAGGTTGTCCAGATTGCTCATCACCTTTTCACTGGCGCTGAAGGCGGGCATGCCCTTCTCCAGACGACCGTCGGCAATGGTCTTCTTGAAATCTGCCTTGCTCAGCACCTTCAGGCTCTCGAGCAGCGAGGGCCCGACCATCCCCTCCTGGTTGGCGCCGTGACAGCGGTCACAGGCGGCTGCCCGCCAAGTGCGGAAGCCCTCCATCGTGTTCTCGTCCACCTTGATGCCGTCGACCACCGTGTACAAGTCCGTCTGCACCCGGTCCTCCGCGAACGCCGGCGCGCTTGCCGCCAGCAGCGGCACCGCCAGCCAATACCAACTTCTCATCTTGATCTGCTCTCCAGCTTGAAAAAAATGGCATCCCGGCCGGAGCCGGGATGCCAGTCAATTAGCGGTTGCCTGCCTCAGGGCAGTGCGAAGACCGTCAGTTGTCCACCGAGATCGGTGTACTCGCGCAGCTCTTTGTAGCCGCCTACCGCGCCCAGACCGTCGGTGTCCTTCTCCAGACCCGCCGCCATGCCGATGCCGGCCCAGCCGCCGATCCCCGAGAATACGCCGACGTACTGCTTGCCGGCGAACTGATAGGTGAACACGTTGCCGATGATCCCGGACGGGGTGCGGAACTTCCACAGCTCCTTGCCGGTGTTGATGTCCACCGCCTTGAGGTAGCCTTCCAGCGTGCCGTAGAAGACGATATCACCCGCCGTCGTCAGCGCGCCGCTCCACACCGAGAACTTCTCGGGCTTGGACCACACGATCTTGCCCGTGCCTGCGTCCCACGCGATGAAGTTGCCCATCCCGCCGTGGCTGCCCGGCGCCGGATACATGGACAGCGTCGCACCGACGTAGGGCTGGCCGGCCACGTACTCGACCTCGAACGGCTCGTAGTCCATGCACACGTGGTTGGTCGGCACGTAGAACAGCTTGGTGCCCGGGTGGAACGCCGCCGGCTGCTGGTCCTTCGAGCCCAGAGCTGCCGGGCAGATGCCTTTGGTGTTCACGTCCGGTCCGTTCTGCGCGGTGCTGTACTTCGCGACCACTTGCGGGCGGCCGGTGCGCATGTCGACATGCGTGGCCCAGTTCACCGCCGGATCGTACTTCTCGGCCACCAGCAACTCGCCTGTTGCGCGGTCGAGCGTGTAGCCGAAGCCGTTGCGGTCGAAGTGCACGAGCGAGCGGTGGTACTTGCCCTTGACGTTCAGGTCCGCGAGGATCATCTCGTTGATGCCGTCGAAGTCCCACTCGTCGTACGGGGTCATCTGATACACCCACGCGACCTTGCCGGTGTCGACGTCGCGGCCCCAGATGCTCATGGACCACTTGTTGTCGCCGGGCCGCTGCGCCGGGTTCCAGGTGCTGGGGTTGCCGGTGCCGTAGTACATCATGTTCAGGTCCGGGTCGTAGCTGAACCAGCCCCAGGTGGTGCCGCCGCCGATCTTCCACTGATCGCCCTGCCAGGTCTTCAGGCTCGAGTCCGCTCCGACCGGCTGCATCTTGCCGTCGGCCCAGGTCATGGTGGTCTGCGGGTCGATCAGCATCTCGGCGTCCGGCCCGGTGCTGTAGCCCCGCCACACCATCTGGCCGGTGTTCATGTCGTAGGCCGAGATGTAGCCGCGCACGCCCCATTCGCCGCCGCTGATGCCCGTGATCACCTTGTCTTTGAACACGTGCGGCGCGTTGGTGTTCACCGCCCCCAGCTTCGGATCGCCGTTCTTGACGCTCCAGACGACGGTGCCTTTGTTCGCATCCAGCGCGACCAGCATGCTGTCGGCCTGCTGCAAGAAGATCTTGCCGCCGGCGTAGGCCAGTCCGCGGTTGACCGTGTCGCAGCACATCTGCGGAATCACCGCCGGGTCCTGCTTCGGCGCGTACTTCCACTTGATCTTCTGCGTGGCCAGGTCGATGGCGAACACGTTATTGGGGAACGGCGTATGCAGGTACATGGTGTTGCCGATCACGAGCGGCGAGCCTTCGTGGCCCCGCAGCACGCCGGTCGAGAACATCCAGGCGACCTGCAGCTTGTTGACGTTGCTCTTGTTCACCTGCTTGAGCTGGCTGTAGCGGGTATTGGCGAAGTCGCCCGCCTGCATGGCCCAGTTCTTCGGGTCTGCACTTAGGCGTGCCAGCTCGTCGTTCGCCACAGCCGAGCCGGCGAAGGCGCCGGCTGCTGCGACCGACAGTGCCAACAGCTTGGAAGTGATCTTCACGATTTGCTCCTCCTAGTTACGTTACCTGTTCTGATTGCATGGCAGTACTCGGCGCATCCCTGCCCGGTCGGCAGGAACGCGCTGGCGCAGAATTAGAAAAAGGATTCGGCGCCGGAACGTTGATCGTGCTGCCTGGCTCCTGTATCCGCTGGGCAGGGCGCGTACGGTCGCGCCCTTCTGGCCAGGCTGGCGCACATAAAAGCCGGCGCCCACGGGTCGGCAGCTTTGGCCCGTGTCGGGCCGCGTGCCGGGAGCAGAAGTGTTGACGGCCGTCTTGAGGGGGCCGCTCCAGGTGTTCCTTCGCCACCCAAATTGTCAACCTACAGTCGGCGAAACGTCAAGGAATCCCTTGCGTTCCGGCTTGTTTGCAGTGCAGCAAAACGCCTCATGGGGACGCCCCCAACGATGCCCATGGTGCCAGCGATGCTGCTTCGCAGGGCATGCGTGGTCCTGGGCCCGCAGGCAAACCACAACCAGTAGTATCCTCGTGCAATGATTTACCGAACATCTTGTGTTCTTGACTGTTGCAGCGTGCTAGACTTCTGCAACCGCAGGGTCGCGCAATGGCCGAAGAAAGCGATCTCGAACGAACAGAACCAGCGTCACAGAGACGTCTAGAGCAGGCTCGCGAGCGGGGCCAGGTGCCGCGCTCGCCGGAACTTTCCACCTTTGCCGTGCTGCTGGCCGCGGGCGGCGGCATGATCATGATGGGCAGCGCGCTGGTGGACAGCCTGGAAAAGATCATGCGCGCCGGCCTTACCCTGGATCGCGCCAGCGCCTTCGATACGGCGAGCATGACAGTGCGGCTCTACGAGGGGGCCGCGGCTGCTCTGGTCGGCTTCTCGCCCCTTTTCCTGCTGCTGATCCTGGTCGCCATCCTCGCCCCGATGCTGGTGAGCGGGTGGCTGTTCACCTTCCAGGCGCTGCAGCCGGACCTCTCCCGCCTCAACCCGCTGAACGGCCTCAAGCGCATCCTCTCCTGGCACGGCGCCATCGAGCTCGGCAAGGCGCTGCTGAAGACTCTCGTCGTCGGCGGGGTCGCGGCGTGGGTGGTCTGGGCCGAGCGGGCCGAGATCGTTTCGCTGATCGCCGAGCCGGTCGGGCCAGGGCTGGCGCATCTGGCCGGCCTGCTTGGCCGCACCTTCCTTGCCATCGCCGGAGCCTTCGCCCTCATCGTGGCGGTGGACGTACCGTTCCAGATCTGGGACCACCATCGCCAGCTGCGCATGACCAAAGAGGAGATGCGCCAGGAACTGAAGGAGACCGAGGGCGATCCGCAGATCAAGGCCCGTATCCGCAGCCTGCAGCGCGAGGTGGCGCGCCGCCGCATGATGGCGGAGGTACCGAAGGCGGACGTGGTGGTCACCAACCCCGACCACTACGCGGTGGCGCTGCGCTATGCGGAGAGCACCATGCGCGCTCCCCGGGTGGTGGCGAAGGGCTCGCTCCTGGTGGCCGAGCGCATTGTCGCGCTCGCCCGCGACAACGGCGTTCCGGTGCTGCGCGCACCGCCGCTGGCGCGGGCCCTGTTCGCGCACGCAGAGGTCGGGCAGGAGATCCCCGGCGCGCTCTACAACGCTGTGGCCGAGGTGCTCGCCTGGGTGTACCAGCTGCGCCGCTTCGAAGCCGGCGAGGGCGAGCGCCCTGCGGAGCCTGCGGCGCTGCCGGTGCCCGCCGGACTCGACCCGGGGCCAGCAACTGCCTGAACCACAGAGGCACAGAGGCGCAGAGAACACCCGAAAATGGCTGCCGATACCGCAAGGGAGCAGTTCGCCTCGATCGGTAAGCTGGTCAGGACAGGCCGCACACCGAATACGCATCTGTCGGTGTTCTCTGTGCCTCTGTGGTGAGGCTCTGAAGTAGATGGCTGAAGCGCAAGCAACCGAACTCGCCCGCCCCCCGCTGCGCCAGATGGCCGCGCCGATCCTCATCGTCATGATCCTGGCGATGATGGTCCTGCCGCTGCCGACCATCGCGCTGGATCTGCTGTTCACCTTCAACATCGCGATGTCCATGCTGGTGCTGCTGATGGCGCTGTATGTGCTGAAGCCGCTGGACTTCTCGCTGTTCCCCACGGTGCTGCTGATCACCACGCTGCTGCGGCTGTCGCTCAACGTGGCGTCGACGCGGGTGGTGCTGCTCAACGGCCACACCGGCCCGGACGCGGCGGGCAAGGTGATCGAGGCCTTCGGCCACTTCCTGGTGGGCAACAACTACGTGGTCGGGATCATCGTGTTCGTCGTGCTGGTGATCATCAACTTCGTGGTGATCACCAAGGGCGCGGGCCGGATCGCCGAAGTGGCGGCGCGCTTCACGCTGGATGCGATGCCGGGCAAGCAGATGGCAATCGACGCGGACCTCAACGCCGGCCTGATCGGCGAGGCGGATGCGCGGCGGCGCCGGTCGGAGGTGGCCAAGGAAGCCGAGTTCTACGGCGCGATGGACGGCGCCAGCAAGTTCGTTCGCGGGGACGCCATCGCGGGCATCATCATCGTGCTGATCAATATCGTCGGCGGCCTGACCGTGGGCATGACGCAGCACGGGCTGGACATCGCCACCGCCGCGCAGAACTACACGCTGCTCACGGTGGGCGACGGCCTGGTCGCGCAGGTGCCGGCGCTTGTCATCTCCACCGCGGCCGGCATCCTGGTCACTCGGGTATCCGCGGAGCAGGACCTCAACCAGCAGTTGCTGGACCAGCTGGGCGGCCGTCCCCAGGTGCTCTACATAGTCGCCTCCATCATCGGCTTCCTCGGTCTGATCCCGGGCATGCCGCACTTCGCCTTCCTGCTCATCGCGGCGGCGGTGGCCGGTCTGGCCTACTGGATCGAGCAGCGTGCCCGCGCGCCGCAGCCGGTGGAAGCGCCGCTGCCCGAGGTCAAGCCGCCCGAGCCGCAGGAGGTGTCGTGGCAGGACGTGGTGCCGATCGACGCGCTCGGCCTGGAGGTGGGCTATCGGCTGATTCCCCTGGTGGACCGCGCTCAGGACGGCGAGCTGCTGCGGCGCATCCGCGGGCTGCGCAAGAAATTCGCCTCCGACATGGGCTTCCTGGTCCCCGCCGTGCACATCCGCGACAATCTGGAGCTGCGCCCGAATGCCTATCGCATCACGCTCAAGGGCGTGGAGGCGGGCAGCGGCGAAGTCTTCCCGGGGATGTACATGGCGATCAACCCCGGCCGCGTTCTGGGTCCGCTGCAAGGCCAGACCACGCGCGACCCGGCTTTCGGCCTCCCTGCAGTGTGGATCGAGGCGGGCGCGCGCGAGAACGCCCAGGCCATGGGCTACACCGTGGTGGACGCCAGCACCGTGGTGGCGACGCACCTGTCCAGCGTGATCCAAGCGCATGCAGCCGAGCTGCTCGGGCGCGAGGAGACGCAGGCCCTGCTCGACCATCTGGCCAAGGACGCACCCAAGCTGGTCGAGGACGTCGTTCCCAAGCTGGTGGCGATGTCCGTCGTCCAGAAGGTCCTGCAGAACCTGCTCGCCGAAGGCGTGCACATCCGCGACATGCGCACGATCCTCGAGTCCCTCGCCGAGCATGCCCCGCGCACCCAGGATCCCGATGAGCTCACCGCCGCCGTGCGGGTGGCGCTTTCGCGCGCGATCCTGCAGCAGATCTCCGGCAGCGCCCGCGAGCTGGAAGTGTTCACGCTGGAGCCGCAGATCGAGCAGATGCTCGTCCAGGCAAGCGCCACGCGCGGAGCCGAGGGGCCGGGGCTCGAGCCGGGCCTCGCCGAGCGGCTGATGCGGCAGGCGAGCCAGCTCGCGCAGTCTCGCGAGCAGCTCGGGCAGCCTGCAGTGCTACTGGTGCCCCCGGCGCTGCGAAATCTGATGGCGCGTTTCCTGCGCCGCGCCGCGCCGCAGCTGAAGGTCCTGTCGCAGGCCGAGATCCCGGACAACCGCAGCATCAAGGTCGTGGCGGTGCTGGGCGGGGCCGGGGCGCGCGCGTGATGAACGGCTAGCGAAATGCGCGTCCAGAAGTTCTATGCCGATACGCCCCGCGAAGCGCTGCAGCTTGTGCGCCGCGCGCTGGGTCCCGAAGCGATGATCCTGTCCAACCGGCGTACTGCACAGGGGGTGGAGATCATGGCGGTGCGGGCGGACGAGGTCGAGAGCGTTACGGCGGCGGTGGCGCCGCCGCGAGTCAAGGCGCGCGGCCCGGCGCAGCCCCGCGCAGAGCCGCGGCCACCGACGCTGCGTGCGGCTGTGGGTGCCCCGGCTGTTGCCGCGGCGCCGCCGGCATCGTCCGAGCCGGTGCCCGGTTATGAGCTGGTCCACGAGGTGCGGCTGCTGCGCTCGCTCGTCGAGGGGCAGCTGGCCGGGTTCGCTTTCAACGATCTCAAGCGGCGCGATGCGGCCAAGGCCGACGTGCTGGCCCGTCTGCTGTCGGCCGGCTTCCGTGCGCCGCTCGCGCGCGAGCTGGTCGCCGCGCTGCCCGACGGTCTGGATGCACCCCGGGCGGTGCGTTTGACCAAGAACACACTGCAACGCCGGTTGCCGTTGTCAGCGGGCCCGGGGACCCTGGTCGAGCAGGGCGGGATGTTCGCGCTGGTCGGGCCCACCGGTGTGGGCAAGACGACCACGGTGGCCAAGCTCGCTGCCGAATGCGCCCTGAAGCGCGGGCCGGGGTCGCTCGCCCTGGTCACGACCGATTCCTACCGGATCGGCGCGGTCGATCAGCTGCGCATCTACGGCAAGATCCTGGGCGTGCCGGTGTTCGCGATTCGCGACGAAGCCGACCTGCGCGCCACGCTGTCCGAGCTGCGCATGCGCCACCTCGTGCTGATCGATACTGTGGGCATGAGCCAGCGCGACCGGCGGCTCGCCGACCAAGTTGCGCTGCTCGCCGGCGGCGGCAGCCGGGTGCGGCGCATTCTGCTGCTGTCCGCGGTCTCCCAGGCGAACGTGCTGGAAGACGTCGCGCGCGCTTATCGCGGCGCGGAGCTGGCCGGCTGCATCCTCACCAAGGTCGACGAGGCGCTCGCGCTCGGTGGCGCCCTCGATGTCCTGATCCGCCATCGCCTCACGCTGCACTACGTCACCAACGGCCAGCGTGTGCCGGAAGACCTCCATCGGCCGAACCCGCTTTATCTGATCGAGCGCGCCTTCCGCGTCGCAGCCGAAGCCCCTGCAGCCGACGAGGTCGAGCTTCCGCTGATGCTTGCGGCGGGAGCGCAGCGTTGACGATCGCACTCGACGGCCTCGCCGACCAGGCCGCGGGATTGCGGCGGCTGCTGCGGCCGGCCGCGCCGCGCGTGCTCGCGTTCTCCTCCGTGCCGGGCGCCGGTCGCAGCGCCCTGTGCGCGAGCCTCGCCGCGTCGCTCGCGCGTGCCGGGCGCCGTGTGTTGGTGCTGGACTGCGCCGACTCGGGGGCGGGAATTCTTCTCGGTGCGCAGAGCCGTCTGGACCTGCTCGACGCTGCACGCGCCCGGTTTGCACCGGCAGAGTTCAGCACGCAGGTCAACGCAGGTTTGGCCGTGGTGCACGCGGGACGCGCGGTTCGTGCACTTGCGCATCTGTCCACGCGAGACGAGGCACGGCTGGCGCGCGTACTGGAGGCGGCCGCCAGCGAGACGGACTGCGTTCTGGTGGACACGCCCGAGCACGACCTCGTCCTGCCGTCGGTGTGTGCCGAGCCCGTGCTCGTGGTGCAACCGAATGCCGACTGCGTGCTGGCAAGCTACCGGCTGCTCAAGCGCGTCGCGCCGATGGCGGCGCGGCGGCCCATGCTGGCCCTGGTCAATCGTGCCAAGCCGGGTGTCCCTTCGATGCGGTTTTTTGGTAACCTTTCCGCCACAGCCAGGCAGTTCCTGGGCATGTCTTTGGAGTTCGCCGGCGAGATCCCCGAGGACGAGAGTCTTCAGCGCGCCTCCAGCCTGAAGCAGCCCGTGGTGGAAATGTTTCCCGGCTCCCCAGCAGCTCGGGCTTTGCGCGGCTGCGCCTTCGGGCTGTTGGGCCGGGATAGTGCAGAAGCGCTCGGCATGGAAGCGTTCGTCGGCCGCCTGACCGCTGCGGCCCGGGCGATCGCGCCGAACCGCGCGCAGGTGTGACACCGATGGCGCGCGCACCGGGCCGACAAGAGCAGCAAATGGGGACATACACGCTGACGGCAGACCAGAGCAAGCTGGTGGAGCAGATGGCTCCGCTGGTGAAGCGCATCGCCTATCACTTCATGGCCCGGCTGCCGGCCAGCGTGCACGTGGACGATCTCATCCAGGCCGGTCTGATGGGCCTGCTGGACGCCGCGCGCAACTTCGACGACACCCAGGGCGCGCAGTTCGAGACCTATGCCATCCAGCGCATCCGCGGCTCGATCCTGGACGAGCTGCGCCAGGCCGACTGGCTGCCGCGCAACGTGCGCAAGAACCTGCGCCGCATAGAGGGCACCATCAGCGCCCTCGAGCAGCGCCTGGGTCGCGCCCCGCGCGAGCAGGAACTGGCCGAGGCACTCGGCGTTCCGATCGACGAGTACCAGCACATGCTGCTGGAATCGCGTGGCTATCAACTCCTGCACTACGAGGACTTCCAGGAGTCGGAGGACAGCGACTTCTTCGACGTGTTCAAGGCGGAGAACCAGGTCGGTCCCCTGGAAGTGCTGGAGGACCAGCGCTTCCGCCGCGCGCTGGTGCAGGCCATCAGTGTGCTGCCCGAGCGCGAGAAGATCGTCATGGGTCTGTACTACGAGCAGGAGATGAACCTCAAGGAGATCGGCGAGGTCCTCGGCGTCTCCGAATCGCGCGTGTGTCAGCTGCACAGCCAGGCAGTGGGCCGGCTGCGCTCGCGGCTGAAGGGGTATACGCAGAAGGGCTAGGCGCGAGCCACGAGGCGCGAGGCTCGAGGTCCCCACTTGGTCTCTAGCCTGCACTCTTCATGAAATCGTCGAGCACTACCCGTAGGGCGCAATAAGCGCAGCGCATCGCGCCGAACGGGCAAGACCCGACGATGCGGCGGGTTACGCTTCGCTGACCCGTCCTGCTCGGAGTCGCCGTCATCCCGAGCTCGACATGAATGATCCAGGCTGGAGCCTCGGGCCTCGAACCCGCGGCTGCGGGTTCGTCAAGTTCCCCCCTCCTGCGCCGTTAACTGGCCCGATACGGCGAACGCTTTGCCCGGCGCCGTGACTTCCCGCGCATTCACTCATCCGGCATGGACCGCATCAGCTTCATCGGGCTCGCGCTGGGCATGGCCGCCATCCTCGGTGGCCAGGTCCTGGAAGGCGGCGACCTGGCGTCGCTGCTGCAGGCGACTGCGCTCGTGATCGTGATCGGCGGCACGCTCGGTGCGGTCATGCTGCAGAGCCCGCCGGCGGTGTTCCTGGCCGGGCTGAGGCTCGCTCCATGGGTGTTTCGTCCGCCACGGACCGACTTCCGTGGCGTACTGGACCGCATGGTCCTGTGGGGTAACACCGCGCGCCGTGGCGGCCTGCTTGCCCTGGAATCGTCCATCGCCGGCGCACCCGACGCTTACACACGCAAGGGGTTGCAGCTACTCGTCGACGGCGCCGAGCCAGCCGTCCTGCGCAGCGCGCTCGAACTGGAGATCGACACCTGGGAGGATTTCCACCACCAGGCCGCGCGCGTGTGGGAGGCGGCCGGCGGCTATGCGCCCACCATCGGCATCATCGGCGCGGTCATGGGCCTGATCCAGGTCATGGAGAACCTCACCGATCCGGCCAAGCTCGGCGCCGGCATCGCTGTGGCCTTCGTTGCCACCATCTACGGAGTGGGCTCCGCCAACCTGGTGTTCCTGCCGGTCGCGAGCAAGCTCAGATCGGTCATTGCCCGCCAGGTGCGGCTGAAGGAGATGGTGATCGACGGTCTCGAAGCGATCGCAAACGGTGAAAACCCGCGCAACATCGAGCTTCGGCTGGAGGGATACATTCAATGACCCGCCGCGCCGGATCGTTTGAGGACATATCCGCGCGGGTTTCGGCGGACACTCATGCCGCCTTTGGCGGCGTTATGTGGGAGCCAAAATCCCCGGAACATAGAGTTGCGCCTCG
>Ga0209705_10000909_pt1 | contig 15736 bp, 9 predicted proteins | sample PPLLaktember2015_5_FD_187262 | JGI IMG/M metagenome (GOLD analysis project Ga0209705, IMG submission 187262) | Freshwater sediment microbial communities from Prairie Pothole Lake near Jamestown, North Dakota, USA - PPLs Lake P8 Core (1) Depth... | ecosystem: Environmental > Aquatic > Freshwater... | reverse complement strand
TTCAGCGCCACCCTCCTTGGAAAGGGGAGAGCTTGCATGCCTGCGCAGCAGGCGGGGTAGTGACCTCCCCTCCTTCCCGAGGAGGGGTGCCCGCGCAGCGGGCGGGGTGGTGGGAGCCTGCCCGAGGAGGGGTGCCCCGCAGGGGCGGGGTGGTGGGAGTGTCCGCCCGAGGAGAGGTGCCTGCGCAGCAAGCAGGGTGCTGTGGACGTCTGCTGGCCCATCCTCTAATGCTCAATAGCCCCTGGCACGTCGCACCTGGCACCTAACAGCGCACTTGCAGCCAACTCCCGCGCCGACGGCCATTCCGGTAAGCTCTTTCACACGAAGGAGAGTGAAGATGTCGTCGGTAGGCCAGTGGCTCGAGTCCCTCGCTCTGGGGCAATACGCAGAGCTGTTCGAGGAGAACCGCATTGAGCTCGACGTCCTGGCAGATCTCACCGAGCAGGACCTGGAAAAGCTGGGCATCCCGCTGGGCGACCGCAAACGGCTGCTCAGGGCGATCAACGCATGGGCTGCCGCGCCGGAACCCGTGTCGCAGCAGAGCGCCGCGTCGCCTTCTGCCGCGACCGTCGAGCGCCGCCAGGTGACCATCCTCTTCGTCGATCTGTCGGGCTATACGCGCCTGACCAGCACGCTCGGCGCCGAGGCCACCCACAAGCTGGTGCAACGCTTCTACGAGCGGGTCACGGCGATCGTGCGCAGCTTCTCGGGCACGGTCGAGCGCCACATCGGCGATGCCATCATGGCCGTCTTCGGCCTGCCCGTCGCGCATGGCAACGACCCCGAGCGTGCACTGCGCGCGGCGCTCGCCGTCCATGAGGCCATGCCCCAGCTCAGCGACGAGCTGGGGCATCCATTGTCGGTACATGCCGGCATCGCCAGCGGTCAGGTCGTGGCCAGCCATGCGGGCGTAGGCAGCGACTTCTCCACGGTGGGTGATGCGGTCAATCTCGGCGCGCGCTTGGTCTCCCTCGCCCAGCCAGGCGAAACCATCCTGTCCGGCGCGGTTCACCGGGCCGTCGAGCACCTGTGCGCCGCCGAGTCGATCGGCGAGGTGGCCGTCAAGGGATTCGACCGGCCGGTTGGCGCCTGGCGCCTGCTCGGCCTGAAGCAAGCGGGCGCACCCGAGCAGCGCGCCCCGCTGATCGGACGATCGATCGAGCTGCGTCAGTTCCGCGCGCTGTGCGAGGCGTGCCGCGAGGAGCGGGCGGGCCAGATCGTTGTGGTGCGCGGCGAGGCCGGCATCGGCAAGACGCGTCTAGTCGAGGAGTTCGAGACCGCCGCGGCCGCAACCGGCTTCATCAGCCACAAAGCACTCACGCTCGACTTCGGCATGAGCCGGACCCAGGACACCGTCGCGCGCATCGTGGCAAGCGTCCTGGGCTGCGCGGGTAACGACGATCTGGCGGCACGGCAGCAAGCGCTGACGGATGCGCTCGGCGCCGGGCTGGTCGCCGGCGATGAGGCAATGTTCGCCGGCGACTTTCTCGCTGTACCGCTCCCGGAGGACCTGCGAGCGGTGTACGAGGGTATGGACAACGCGGCACGCACACAGCAACGGCGGCGCTTCGTGGCGCGCCTGCTTCAGCGCGCGGCCGAGCGCAAGCCGCAGCTGGTAGCGGCAGAGGACATCCATTGGGCGGACGAGCCGCTGTTGGACGTGCTCGCCGAGATCGCCGCCGGTATCCAGGGGCACAGCGTCGTCCTCATCCTCACCACCCGCCCCGACGCCTATCCGCTCGGGCCGGAGTGGCGCTCGCGCGTTGGACCCCAGGTCGGCATGCTCACACTCGACCTGCGCCCGCTGCGCGAGACCGAGGCGCTGGAGCTCGCGCGATCGCTGGCTATCGGCGCCACCACGGTGCTTTCGGACTGCGTGCAGCGTGCAGAGGGAAATCCGCTGTTCCTGGAGCAGTTGCTGCGCAGCGCGCTCGCGGGCGATCAGGAAGCCCTCCCAGGCTCGGTGCAGAGCATCGTGCTGTCCCGTCTCGACCGGCTGCAGCCGCGCGACCGGCAGGCGATCCAGGCCGCGAGCGTGCTCGGCCAGTGCTTTTCGCTGCCGGTGCTGCGCGATCTCATCGGCGACGTCGGCTACACCTGCGCCGCGCTGATCGCGGGCAATCTGATCCGTCCCATGAGCGGGGAGTTCCTGTTCGCGCACGCGCTCATCTGGGAAGGCACCTACGCCTCCCTGCTGAGCGATCAGAAGCGCCAGTGGCATCGTGCCGCCGCCGCCTGGTACGCGACCCGCGACCCGGTACTGACCGCCGAGCATTACGAGCGCGCAGCCGACCCAAGAGCCGCGCGTGCGTACCTGGAGGCGGCGCGGGCCGAAAAGGCCCTGCAGCACACCGACCGCACCATTCAGCTGCTGGAGCGCGGCCTCACGCTTGCGACCGATTCCGGTGACCGTATCGAGCTCCTGGAAGACCTGGGCGAGCTGCTTTCGACCATCGGGCGGCCGCTCGAGGCGATCGACACGTTCGAGCGACTGCTCGAGCTGGCCACCGACGATCGCCAGCGCTGTCGCGCGAAGATCGGCATCGCCTCCGGCCTGCGTATGCTCGACCGGCAGCCTGAAGCCTTCGTTCTGCTCGACGAGGCCGAGGCACTGGCCGGGCCGGCGTTGCACGCCGAGCGCGCACAGATCCACTATCTGCGCGGCAGCCTCTACTTCCCTCTGGGCAACATACAAGGCTCCCTCACCGAGCAGACGCGGGCCCTCGAGCAGGCACGTGCCTCGGGCTCCATCGAGCTGCAACTGCGGGCGCTGAGCGGGCTGGGGGATGCACACTACGGCGCCGGGCGTATTGTCTCTGCTTACGAGCACTTCCGCGAATGCGTGGAGATGAGCCGCAAGCACCGCTTCGGACAGATCGAGGCGGCCAACCTCCCGATGGTTGGCTTCGCCGCGCTGCTGATGGGCAGGCTCGACGAGGTGCAGGAGACATCCCAGGCTGCTGTCAGCCTCACGCAGCGGATGGCCAACCGACGCGCGGAGATCGTGGCGCATCACGGATGCGCGATCGCGTACCTGGAACGGGGCGAAACCAAGCTCGCGCGCCCCCATGCTCAGGCGGCGGTCGATCTGTCCCGAGCGATCGGCGCGCGGCGCTTCGATCCCGAGAGCGTGCTGATGGTCGCTGGATGCGTGTTCTACGACGGCAATCGCGTCGAAGCAGCCGCGATGATGCGGGAAGCGCTGGCGACGGCCCGAGAACATATCAACTACTGCGGACCGATGATCCTCGGCACACTGGCACGCTCGAGCGATGACCCCGAGGAGCGCCGGCGTTGCCTGGAGGAAGGCCAGCGGATCCTCGAGGCGGGTTCCCCAGCCCACAACCATTTGTTCTTCTACCGGGAAGCAATCGAGGCCTCGCTCGATATGCAGGACTGGTCCGCTGCACTGCGCTACGCAGACCTCCTGGAGGGTCAGTTCCGTGAGGAGCCGCTCATGTTCGCCGACTTCTTGGCTGGGCGAGCCCGTGCGCTCGCGGCTGCCGGGCAGGGTCGGCGCGACCCCGCCCTGCGCTCGCAGCTCCACCGGCTGGTGGCCGCGGCAAGGAAATCGCATCACGCCCAGCTGCTGCCCGCGCTGGAGGCGGCTGCCGCAGCCCCTGTATAGGTGGTCCGTCCTGCTTTTGAGTGATACTCATCACAGCTGGCAGGTATCTGTCAGTCAGAGCAGGACATGCGCCCGCGGACTACGAATCTCCAGCCGCAAGCATGTGATGCTTACTAACCTACTTTCGAGTCCGCGGGTGCGCTGGGCGTCAGACGAATACTCAGGGTCTGCCCTCGCACGGCTGCCTATACTGCCTTCGCTAGCCCAGGCTCGCATGCCCTTGCCTTCACTCTAGCACTTCTGGAGGTGAGCTATGAGAACGTCAACCGATACCGAGTTCGCCGCGTTCGTCGGCATCGACTGGGCGGACCGCAAACATGACGTGTGCCTGCAGGCGGCCGGCTCGAGCAAGCGCGAGCTGAGCGTGGTGCCGCATCGGCCCGAGGCCATCGCCCAGTGGGCGGAGGGACTGCGCCAACGCTTCGGTGGTCGGCCCATCGCGGTGTGCCTGGAGATCGCCAAGGGGCCCCTGGTGTACGCGCTGCAGCGCTACCCGTTCTTGGTGCTGTTCCCGGTCAACCCCACCACGTTGGCGAAGTACCGGGAAACGTTCTGTGTGAGCGGGGCCAAGGACGATCCGACCGACGCGCAGCTCGCCTTGGAGCTGTTGGTGACCCATCCGGACAAGCTGAGCCGGCTCAATCCCGAAAGCGGCCCCATGCGCATCCTGCAGCAGCTGGTGGAGCAGCGCCGCACACTGGTCGATGAGGTGCGCCGGCTGACCAACCGCATCACCGACGCGCTCAAGCAGTACTTCCCCCAGGCGCTGGAGTAGTTCCCCGACAAGGACACGCTGGTGTTCTGTGATTTCCTCACCAATTGGCCGACCCTGAAGCAGGCCCAGCGCGCGCGCAAGGCCCGCCTGAGCGCCTTCTTCCGCGAGCACAACGTGCGCTATCCCCACCTCGTCGAGCAGCGCATCCAGGCCATCCTGGCGGCCACCGCATTGACCTCCGACAACGCGGTCATCGCGCCCAATCGCCTGCTGGTCGAGACCCTGGTGCAGCAGTTACGGGTGCTGCTGCAGGCGGTGGCGCGCTTCGACCGGGAGATCGCCGCGCTCGCCCCCACACTGCCCGACTACGCGGTGTTCGCTTCCTTCCCCGGCGCCGGACCGGTGTTCGCCCCGCGCCTGCTGGCCGCCTTCGGCGAGCAGCGCAGCCGCTATCAGCTCGCCGATGAGGTCCAGAAGTACACCGGCATCGCTCCGGTCACCGAGAGAAGCGGCAACAAGTGCTGGGTGCACTGGCGTTTGCAATGCCCCAAGTTCCTGCGTCAGACCTTCGTGGAATGGGCCGCCCTGTCGATCCCGCACTGCTACTGGGCCAAGGCCTATTACGAGCAGCAGCGCGGTCGCGGTTCCACCCACCAGGCCGCCCTGCGTGCGCTCGCCTTCAAGTGGATCCGTATCGTGTATCGCTGCTGGCAGAACCGCACACCTTACGACGAGGCCAGATACCTCGCCGCGCTCAAGCGCCGCGGCTCGCCGCTGCTGAATGGAGCTCAGAATCCCTGACAGACCTCTTGACGGACTACCTCAGGGCGTGGGTTGGGAACCGGACGAGCTGTCCGTCTGACCCACTCTGCTCCTTCCCCTCTTCAGGCGGGGATGGGGGGTGCTCGTCGTATTCTCGCACCGGACCGCACCTACCCCACCGCAATCCGAATCCGTAAGCCTCATGTATGGCGACAGGGCGTACGCTGCTCGTGGCGAGCCCGGCTGACCACTGGAGGGTCGTCGGCAACGGCCTGAAAAGCAAGAAGTAACAACTGGAAGGCCGGCGAAAGGCTGTCCGCGATGCGAGCCAGCACATCGGGATCGAACCACGTCCCGGCCAAAGGAGGCGACATGAGCACCTCGGGGCCCTACCGATTCGACCGCCGTAATTTCCTCGCGGGCGCCTCGGCCCTCGGCACGGCGTTGCTGCTCGGTCTGCACCGCACAGCCGTTGCTGAGCCACCACCGGAGACCAGCCGGATCCGACTAGCCGATGGCCCGTTTCTGTGCTTCGCGCCTCTGTACCTTGCCGAGGCCTTGTTGCACCTGGAGGGGTTCCAAAGCGTCGAATACGTCCGCGACGAGACCGGAGTCGACAGCGACCGCGGCGACTTTGCCATCTTCGGAGGGCCTGGCATCCTGCCGGTCATCGACGCGGGCGGTCCATGGGTCGTGCTATCGGGCCTTCATGTCGGTTGCTGGGAGTTGATGGGCAACGACCGCGTACGCTCCGTCGGAGATCTAAAAGGAAAGGCCGTCGCTGCTGGGGCAATCCGGTCGGTCGAATACCTCTGGATAACGAGCATCCTGGCCTATATCGGCATGAACGCACGAACCGACGTCGAGTGGGTCGAAACCGGCAGCATCGCCGAGTCGCAACGGCTGTTCCTGCAAGGCAAGGTGGACGCCTTCCTCGCCTTTCCGCCGCAGCCCCAAGAGGTGCGGCTCAGCAAATTCGGCCACACGCTCGTTCATACCACGTTCGACCACCCGTGGTCCCAGTACTTCTGCTGCATGGTCGCCATGCGTCGAGACTTCGTCCGCAAGTTTCCGATTGCCTCCAAGCGTGCCTTGCGCGCAATGCTAAAGGCCGCTGACGTCTGCGCCGCGGAGCCTGAGCGCGCGGCGCGATACCTTGCGAACGAAGGTTTCGAACCGCGCTACGAGATCGCGCTCGAGGTGCTTCGAGACCTGCCCTACGACAGGTGGCGCACCGACAACCCCGAGGACACCCTGCGCTTCCATGCGTTGCGCCTGCACGAGGTCGGGATGATCAAGTCTACCCCGCAGCAGATCATCGCCCGCGGCACGGACTGGCGCTTTCTGAACGAGCTGAGAAGGGAGTTGAAGGCTTGAGGCAGGAGATCCCCTCCCCTTTTGGGAGAGGGCAAGGGTGAGGGGAGCAGTTGCTTCGCACGATAGGAGATGGATGTAGTGGACGGAACAGACAAGACCCGGCGTGACTTTCTGACTCGTGCTGCCGCGCTCGGCGCGGCATCGCTGCTTGGCATCCCCAGGATCGCGTCGGCGGAACCGCCTCCGGAAACCACCCGCTTCCGCATCGCGCAGGGCCCCTTCATCTGCTACGCGGCGCAGATGCTGGCCGAGGAGTTCCTCCGCATGGAGGGTTTCACTGACATCGAGTACCTCCCAGTGCCAGCCGATTACACGTTGCCCACGCTCGTGGGCGCGGGCCGCGTCGACCTCGCGGTATTCGGGCCGAGCAGCGGGCTGGCTGCCCTAGAGGCAGGCTGGCCGCTGGTGATGGTTTCGGGTGTCCACGCTGGATGCTGGGAGCTATTTGGTAACGATCGGGTCGCGGGCGTCCGCGACCTCAGGGGCAAGCGCATAGCCGTCATCGGAATGGGCTCGGTCGATCAGCTGTGGATCGCGTCGATTCTTGCCTACGTGGGCGTGCATCCGGTCAAGGAGGTGGAATGGATCACGGCCCGCAAGCTGTCTGAGGCAATGCGACTGTTCCTGGAAGGCGAGGCTGACGCGTTTCTGGCGTTTCCGCCGCAGCCGCAGGAGATGCGGTTGAAGAAAGCCAGGCACGTGCTGGTGAATACCACCTTTGATCGCCCCTGGTCGCAGTACTTCTGCTGCATGGCCTCGATGCCCAAGGACTTCGTGGCGAAAAAGCCAATAGCGGCCAAGCGTGCGCTGCGCGCGCTTCTCAAGGCCTCGGACGTCTGCGCAGAGTATCCCGAGCGTGTGGCGCGTTACCTGGCCGAGAGGGGTTACGAACCGCGTTACGAGATTGGGCTCGAGGTGCTGAAAGAACTGCCATATGGCAGGTGGCGCACGGACAACCCGGAAGACAGCTTGCGCTTCCATGCCTTGCGTCTGCACGAAGTCGGACTGATCAAGACCAATCCGAACAAACTCATCGCCCAGGGCACGGACTGGCGCTTCTTGAATGAGCTGAAACGGGAGTTGAAAGCATGAGCAGTATCCCCCGCCTGTCCTCTCTCTGGCTTGCTCCGCTCCGATCCCCTCCCCCGCTCGCGTGGGGGCTAGGAAGGGCTAGGGTGGGGGCCTGCTGACCAAGGCGCCCACGCAATGCGCGCCCCAGACCGCCAGCGATTCACCCGTCGCGATTTCATCGCCGGCGGCTCGGCGCTTAGCGCCGCGTCTCTGCTCGGGATCTCGTCCCCCGCCGCGGCCGACCCGCCACCGGAAACGAGGAGGTTGAGACTTTACCGATACCCGGCCGTGTGCATCGCACCGCAGTACATCGCCGAGGTGCTCTTGAGGGCCGAAGGCTTTCACGAACTCGAATACGTCGATGGCCCGGCAAATGATCCAGGACCCTTCGTTGGCCCTGGGAAAGCGGATTTCGACGCGGATACCGTTTCAGGCATCCTGACCTACCTCGACGCAGGGGTCCCAGTCGTCACTCTGGCGGGCATGCACCTGGGCTGCTACGAGCTGTTCGGAAGCGATCGCGTGCGCTCTGTCCGCGATCTGAAGGGCAAGACCGTTCCCGTCGACGGACTCGGTGGAGCCAAGCATCTTCTCCTGTCGAGCATGGTTGCGTATGTCGGCCTCGATCCTCGGAAGGACGTCAACTGGGTCGTCCTCTCGCATGAAGATGGCATGCAGCGGTTCGAGCAAGGCAAGCTGGACGCCTTCCTCGGCTATCCACCGGAACCGCAGGAGTTGCGCGCGAGGAGGGTCGGCCACGTCATCCTGAATACCGCTACCGACAAACCCTGGTCGCAGTACTACTGCTGCATGGTGATCAGCTCTCGCGAGTTCGTGCGCAGGAATCCGGTCGCGACGAAACGAGCCGTCCGTGCCTTCCTCAAGGCCGCCGACCTGTGTGTGCAGGACCCGGAATGGGCAGCCCGCCAGATGGTCGACAAGGGCTTTGCACAGAACTACGCCTACGCGCTGGAGACCTTGAGGGAAGTTCAGTTCAAGGTTTGGCGCAGCTATGACCCGGAGGATACTTTGCGTTTCTATGCCCTGCGCTTGCACGATGTGGGGATGCTCGCGTCCACACCGCAGAGATTGATCGCACAAGGCACCGACTGGAGGTTTCTGAACGAGCTGAAGAAGGAGTTGAAGGTTTGACGCAGGCCAACACTCTCTGTCGATTCTCGTCCTCCACGGACAAGGGAGCGAGAGGGTCCCCAACGCTAGGTCCTCTCCTGATCACGAAGAAGCCGGACGTTGCATGGATCAGACATCAAGGAGGTCAGCATGAAGCGCTTTCTACCGAAGGCAGGCTGCTCAGCGCAATCCGTAAGGCCCGTGTATGTCCACAGGGCGTAGCCTGTTCGTCGCAACGGAGCCGACTGCTTCAGAGCTGATCGCAACGGTCTGAAAAGCAAGACGTAACTATTGGAAGGCCACCGAAAGGCTGTCCGCACCGCGAGCAGCACGTTGGGATCGACCCGCGTCCCGGACCAAAGGAGGCGACATGATCACCTCGAAGCCCGTCCGATTCGACCGCCGTAATTTCCTTGCGGGCGCCTCGGCCCTCGGCACGGCGCGCCTGCTCAGTCTGCACCGCACAAGTCTGCAGCCCAAAGCGGTTACACCGGAGCGTCCACCAGGTAGTCTGTTCGGTTCCCTCGTCGCTTTCGGGCAAACAACAGGGTCAGTCAAAGCTATGAGCCACAAATGCTGCCTGGCACCTTTTTCTTTAACCACTTCAAGTTGGCACCGACGCCGCACACCGCGCTGTTTCCGACGCCTTCGCTAGGAAGATCACATGCACCCAATTTTCCCATTACTCAGTCTGGTCGCGCTGACCTTAGCCGTCTCCACCGCAAGCGCCCATGGACCAGATGGAGCAAGACATCAAATGGTCCAGCTTGGGGACATGACCTTGGAGTCTGGCGCGGTCGTTAAGAATCTCCAAATGTCGTACAACTCTCATGGCAAGCTCAATGCCGCAAAGGATAACGCCATCCTAGTGCTGCATGGTTTCGGCGCCAACCATCATGGTTTCGACGGCATGATCGGGCCCGGTAAACCGCTCGACACCGACGAGTATTTCATCATCGCCCCCGATCAGTTCGGGAGTACGCAGGTCGGATTCGACCACAGCACCGGACCGACTAACAGCGGCATGAAGATGAATTTTCCGCAGTATAACCACCGAGACATGATTCAAGCGCAACACAAGCTGGTGACTGAGGGATTTGGCATTCGCCATCTGCGCGCGGTGCTGGGGATCTCGATGGGCGGCACCCACTCATTGCAATATGCCGTTATGCATCCCGGTTTCATGGATGCCATTGTGCCCATCGTCGGCGTCCCGGTTTACGGGAACGAGGCGTTCCTCAATATGACGCAAGTACAATCCATTATCGAAAATTGCGCCGCGTGGCAAGGTGGAAACTACACAGAGAACTCCACGGAATGCGCGGGGACGGCGCTGTGGAACTTGGCGAATTATTTTTTCAGCCGCGAGTGGTGGGACGCGAATATTCGAACCCAAGCGGAATTCGACGACTTCCGCAAAGGTTGGTCAGAGGTCTACTTCGGCGTCCAGGATATGCGCGATCTCTACTACCTTGCCAAAGCTTTTGGACGCAGTTCAATTGCCGCCACGCCAGGGTTCAATGGCGAGCTTAACGCCGCCCTTCAATCGATCAAAGCGAAAACCATGTTCATTTACAGCCCGAAGGATATGTTCTTCTTGCCCAAGCAGGTCGAGCAGGCTGCGGCACAGATCAAGAATGCCCAGGTTGTCGCCATCAGCGCGGATGCCGGCCATTTGATCTGTTGCGGCGTCGATCCGCAAGCGTACTGGGTTATGGGCGAAGTCATTCGTGGACTATTGGGAGGACTAAACAGCAGCACTGCGGCAAGGTAATCGCGTTGGGCAAGCCGGGGTTCGTGGTGGTGCCACCACTCGTGGTGCGGGGAAACAAGTGCCCGATCGTCAGTTTCGCGATATGCATGCACCGATGGCTTCGATTGGCATCCCAAATCGGTAGCTACAACCCGGAAGATACCTTGCGTCTCCATGCGCTACGGCTGCACGACGTGGGGATGGATCAAGACCGATCCGCACAAGCTCATCGCCCACGGCACCGACTGGCGGTCTCTGGACCAACCGCAAAGGAGTTGAAGGTGTGAATCTCAAGTCCCTATCTGCCCTCGCCTTCCGAGAAGGCCAGACGACCGTCTCCTACGGCCGCGCACCGTACGCTGGGAGAAGCAGCATCGACGCAGGATGCGCCATGCACAGCAGAGAAGTCAGTCGCCGCAGTTTTCTGACTAGTGCATCGGCACTCAGCGCAGGGACGCTGCTGCGGATACCTGCGGCAACCGCCGCCGACCCACCACCTGAGACGACGCGTATCCGGTTGACGCGGGACATCGCGATCTGCACCGCGCCCCAATTGTTGGCCGAGGCGTTCCTGCGGCTGGAGGGATTCACAGACGTGACCTACGTCGACCTCACACTGGGGTCTGCTTATGACATGCTCGACGCTGGGCAGGTCGACATGACGTTGGAGAATGCCCCAGCGCTGGTCTACGCGATGCATCAGGCGTCAAAGTGGGTCGTCATCGCCGGCATTCATGCGGGCTGCTACGAGCTGTTCGGGCACGAGACGGTGCGCAACTTGCGCGATCTCAAGGGGAAGTCTGTCGCTGTCTATGCCATGGGCGGCGGCGACCATGTGCTCGTTTCGAGCATGCTTGCGTATGTCGGGATGGATCCGAAGTCGGAGGTACGATGGGTGCCGGAAGACACGCTTGGCGACGCCATGCGCCTCTTTGTGCACGGCGAGGTGGACGCGTTCATGGGCTTCCCGCCCCAGCCCCAGGAGTTGCGAGCGAGGAATATCGGACACGTAATCATCGACACGTCCCACGACCGGCCGTGGTCGCAGTATTTCTGCTGCTCGCTGATCGCCGACCGAGAGTACGCCAACCGCTACCCGATCGCCACCAAGCGCGCGCTGCGTGCCCACCTGAAGGCTGCCGACGTGTGCGCCCGCGAGCCGGAACGCGTTGCCCGCTACTTCGTGACGAAAGGCTACGAGCCGCGCTACGCGATCGCTCTGGAAGTGCTGGAACAAGTGCCGTACGACCGCTGGCGCACGGACAACCCTGAGGACACCCTGCGCTTCCACGCTCTGCGCCTGCACGAGGTCGGTATGATCGAGTCTACACCGCAGCAGATCATCGCCCGCGGCACCGACTGGCGCTTCTTGAATGAGTTGAAGCGGGAGCTGAAAGCGTGAGCCATATCCCCCACCAGTCATCCCTCCCGCTCGCTCCCCTCCAATCCCCTTCCCCGCTCGGGGGGAGGGATAGGGTGGGGGCTGATTGACGAGGAGATCGCTCGATGCGTACCCCAGACCGTCGGCCATTCACCTGCCGCGATTTCATCGCCACCGGCTCGGCCCTGGGCGCCGCATCTCTGCTCGGCCTCTCGTCGCCGGCAGCCGCCGAGCCGCCGCCTGAGATCACCAGCGTGAGGATCGCGCATTGGTCGGCCATCTGCATGGCACCCCAGTACGTGGCCGAAGCGCTGCTGAGGGCCGAGGGCTTCACCGAGATCCAATACCTCGAGGGCGTTTACCGCCCAGGCGAACCCTTCGTGAGCCCCGGCCAAGCAGACTTCGACATGGACACCCCGTCCATGATTCTGACGTATCTCGATGCCGGTGCTCCGTTGATCACCTTGGCAGGCGTGCATCTGGGTTGCTATGAGCTGTTTGGCAGCGAGCGCGTGCGCTCGATCCGCGACCTGAGAGGCAAGACGGTGCCAGTCGACGGCCTCACCGGAGCCAAGCATGTCCTGTTGTCGAGCATCCTGGCGTACGTCGGCCTAGATCCTCGCAAGGACATCAACTGGCTGGACGTCCCCAATGAGGAGGGACTGAAGCTGTTCGCTGAAGGCCAGGTCGATGCCTTCCTCGGCTATCCCCCGGAACCGCAGGAGCTCCGAGCCAGAAAGATCGGCCGGGTAATCGTAAACACCGCGACCGACAAGCCCTGGTCGCAGTACTACTGCTGCATGCTGTATGGCCGCAGGGATTTCGTCCGCGCGTACCCGGTAGCAACCAAACGGTTTATCCGCGCCATCCTCAAAGCCGCGGACCTGTGCGCTCAGGCGCCGGAGCGTGCGGCCCAACTGATGGTCGACAAAGGCTTTACGCCGAACTACGACTATGCCCTCGAGACTCTCAGGGAGGTGCACTACAACGTGTGGCGGACCTACGACCCCGAGGACACGCTGCGCTTCAATGCGCTGCGCCTACACGATGTCGGGATGATCAAGTCCACGCCGCAGGAGCTCATCGCCCAGGGCACGGATTGGCGGCTTCTGAAGGAGTTGAACAAGGAGCTGAAGGCCTAGCGGCAGTGAGGCGGAGAAGTGAGGCGTAAGGAGTAGTCCCCTCCCCCGCTTGCGGCGGGAGGGCTAGGGTGGGGGCCTGCTAGCCGAGGGAACCACGCAATGCGCACCGTAGAGCGCTGTCGATTCACCCGTCGGAGGAATCAAGTCATGTGGAAACGCAAGCTGCTCATCACCGCCCTGCTGGGCGCTGGCCTAATCGGCGCACTAGCGTTCGACGAACACCAAGCGTCGCGCTCCGCCCAGGCGTCCTTGCTTCTGACCACGATCGGCGCGCCTTTCTGCGTGCCCCAACGCAGCGGCCCGCAGTACAAGACGTTCTTCCGGCTCGCCGTGGCGCAAGCCGAGAGCGCAAACAAGCCGGCGAAAACCGAAGTCGGCCCGTTCAGCAAGGCGATCCCGGACGCCGAGTCGATCGCCAACGCCGATGCCAACCCGGTGCTGGTGGACGACCTTGGCACATTGCACTACGCGATCACGACCTCCGTACCCCTGGCGCAGCAGTTCTTCGATCAGGGCTTGCGCCTGACGTATGCGTTCAACCACGGCGAGGCGCTGCGCGCCTATCGCAAAGCGCGCACGCTCGACCCCGACTGCGCCATGTGCTACTGGGGTGAGGCGCTGGTGCTCGGACCCAATATCAATGCGCCCATGGATGCCGCCTCGGGGGCCCCCGCCTTCGACGCGGCAAGCAAGGCCAAAGCGCTCTCGGGCAAGGCGACCCCGAAGGAGCGGGTGCTGATCGCCGCGCTGACGGCTCGCTACGCACAGGATGCGCCGGCCGATCGCGCGGCCCTGGACACCGCCTACGCAGATGCGATGCAAAAGGTCGCGGCACGCTATCCGGATGACGACCAGATCGCGGTGCTATACGCCGAGTCCCTCATGGACCTGCAGCCCTGGGACTATTGGGCGGGTAGTTCTCCCAAAGGGCGTACGGAGGAGATCATCGGCTTGCTGGAGAAGGTGCTCGCGAGGGCACCGGATCATCCGGCCGCGATTCACTACTACATTCACCTCACCGAAGCCTCCAGCGATCCGAAGCGGGCGGTTCGTTACGCCCAGCGCCTGGGTTCGCTGATGCCGGGCGCGGGGCACGTGGTGCACATGCCGTTTCACACCTTCTTCCGCGTCGGCATGTACAAGGAAGCGGTGGAGGCGAACAGGCAGGCAGTGAAGGTGGACGAAGCCTATATCGCACGTTCGACGCCGATAGGTATCTACCCCCAGGGCTACTACCCCCACAACGTCCATTCGCTCATGGTATCCGCGCAAATGGCCGGTGAGGGCGCGACAGTCATCGAGTCCGCCGACAAGCTGGGGCAGGTCGTGTCCGACGCCGCCGCGAAGAACATCGCCTGGGTGCAACCGATCAAGGCGGCGCCGTATTTTGCCCATGCGCAGTTCAGCGACGCGAAGACCATTCTCGGCTTGGCCGATCCGGGTGCGGACTTCCCCTACGTGCAAGCAATGTGGCGCTACGCGCGTGCTGTTGGATTAGCCAACGCCGGCGACGTGACCGCAGCTCAGGCGGAGGTCGATGCCATCGCGCAGATCGAGCAGGCGAATGACTTCGCCGATCTGATCGCCGGCGGCGTGCCGGCGAAGGACGTGCTGCGGCTCGCCCAGCATGTGGCGCTTGGACGCATCGCACAAGCGAACAAAGACTGGGCAGGCGCCGTCAAGCATTTCGAAGCGGCGGTCGGGCTTGAGGACATGCTTGCCTACTCCGAGCCGCCCTATTGGTACTACCCGACTCGCCAATCCCTCGGTGCGGCGCTGTTGCTCGCCGGTGATCCGGACCGTGCCGAGGAGGTCCTGCGTGCAAGCCTGGTACGCACCCCCAACAATGGCTGGGCGTTGTTCGCTCTGATGGAGGTCTACAAGCAGCGCGGGGATAAGCGGAGCGCGCAGGCTGCCAAGCAGTTGTTGGACAAGGCGTGGATGGGGGACATGCGCACGTTGAGCCTGGCTCGGCTGTGACGCGACCCCGCAGAACCTCATGCACGGACTGACAGATTCTGCCGATGTCGACACGGATACGGAACAATGAATAGCAACAGCATCACCCGGCGTAACTTCCTGACTGGCGCTTCGGCGCTTGGCGCGGCGTCGATCCTCGGAATCCCCAGCGTTGCGGCGGCGGAACCCGCCCCGGAAACCACCAGATTACGTATCGCCCAGGGCCCCTTCATCTGCTATGCCCCCCAGATACTGGCGAAGGAGTTCCTGCGCATGGAGGGCTTCACCGACGTGAGCTATGTCGAGAACCCGGGGAGCACCACCGCGGATTTGATCTTCTCGGGTAAGGTCGACATGACGATGAACGCTGCGCCGGAGTTCGTTTACGCGGAGGACGAACGGACATCCGCCGTAGCGCTCGCGGGAATGCATGCCGGGTGCTACGAGCTGTTCGGCAACGACCGCGTCCGGGCGGTACGCGACCTGAAGGGCAAAACCATTTCCGTGTACGCCCTCGGCGGAGCCGATCACGTGCTGCTCTCCAGCATGCTGGCCTATGTGGGCGTGAACCCGCAGAAGGACGTCACCTTCATCACGGGCAACAAGTCTCTGAATGCGATGCGCCTGTTCATCGAAGGCAAGTCGGACGCGTTTCTGGCGTTCGCCCCAGCGCCGCAGGAGCTTCGCGCGAAGAAGATCGGGCGAGTCATCGTGAACACCACCCAGGATCGTCCGTGGTCGCAGTACTTCTGCTGCGTCGTGATCGCAAATCGGGAGTTCGTGGCCCAGCATCCCGTAGCCACCAAGCGTGCCTTGA